>OFCQ01000797.1_pt1 | contig 7268 bp, 6 predicted proteins | sample 1520861 | NCBI WGS metagenome assembly OFCQ01 (sample SAMEA2699036, study PRJEB24076) | metagenome | biome: Human gut stool | place: Spain | collected 2012-11-21 | reverse complement strand
GTTATGATTTTTTGTATAGTTTTAACATGGCTCCTTCTGGTTTGCTATGAAACGTGCAATTATTTTTGCGAATTTTATTAGATAAGACCACACAAACATCTTACCTTTCTTTAAAAAGCACGTATTTGATCAGCTTACAATCCTTTTTTCATCAAAATTGGATGATATTTCCTTCTGTTTATCCGCATTGGTCAGAGGAATCAAAAAGGGAGAGAATCTAAGATTCTCTCCCTTTTTGATTCCTCTGTTTCTATTGATCGTGCCGCAGGAAAAAGTCCAGTGTCGCCCGGTTATAAGCCTCCGGCTGCTCCCATTGATGAACATGGCCGCCGTTTTTACACAGATACAATTCACTGGCAGCGATCCCTTCATACAGTTCCATCGTTTTTTCGATTGGCACAAACAGGTCTCTGGAACCCGCGGCAATGAGCGTGGGGGAAGTGATGCGGCACAGCTCCAGCGTAGCATCATGGGCCAGGCAGGCATTGCACTGGGCCCGATAGGCATAAGCGGGCATGGGATACGGATACAGAGCGTCCTGACGCTCCGCCTTCCAAAGCATGTCCTCACAGGTGTTCTGAATGCTTTGAGAAAAGGTCATCCACTGATTCAGATGTTTAAACGTGGTTTTGTCGAGCTGCTCCACACTGTCCCGCAGAGCTTCGATGGCCCGGCGAAAGCTGTTGCTGACACTGGCGAAGGTGCTGGTCAGAACGAGAGAGCGGACTCTGTGGGGATGCCGGGCCGCCAGGTGCTGGGCGATCGCTCCGCCCATGGAAACACCGTTCACATGGGCCTGCGATATCTCTAAAGCGTCCATAATTCCCAGGACGTCCTCCGCCATTTCTATGGTGGAGTAGGCTTCTGCCTTCGGCTTATCGGAGCGCCCCACCCCTCGGTTATCCAGTGTAATGCATTGAAAATGCTGGGCATATACCTTGACATTTTGGTTCCATTTTTCACCGGGAGCCCCTAAGCCCATAATGAGAACCAGCGGCGTTCCCTGCCCGGTGATTTCTACATGAAAGGAGTTTCCATTGACCAAAAGCTCTTTTTCAGTCGTGTTTTTCATGGCCTAATCCCTTTCTTTTCTCGGGATTTTTCCGTCATACAGCTTCATCCGCTGGGTTCCGCAGGGGGGCAGCATCGTTTTCATTCGCTCCAGAACGGGCGCGTAGTTGAATTCCTGAATCGGCAGGTCTATCCGGGTATGATTCAGAGCACTCAGACACATAGCTTCCAGAATCTCATAACCATGGTACGAAATATCGATGTTACAGGAATGCGGCTTGGAATCATCGTCCATCCATTCGGCGAATTCGGTATAATACGGCGTCTGAATCGGCACCTGCTGATGATTCCGCCAGCCGGGATCCTTTCCTTCCACCAATCTTCCATTGGTCGCTTTGGTGCACGCTCCCCAAAAGCCGTCCGTTTCGGCATAAACATATCCGTCCGTTCCATAAACGGTCAGACGGTTGTCGCTGCTGGCATATTCCGGCGGGTTATGTGCTTCACTCAAATAACCGCACTCTATGTAAGCCCGCACTCCATTTTTCAGCTCCATTGTCCCCAGCAGATAATCGGGAGCGGGGTGGGAGTCCTCTAGGGTAGCGGGGCCGTGAACGTGTCCCACCACCCATTTTGCCGGGTAGCCGCCGTTGATCCACAAGGTGTAATCTACATAATGGGTGCCCAGCTGTGAAAACCACGCCTGTGTCTCCACATGGATCTTGCGGATCTCTCCGATTTCTCCCGCTTCAATTCTCTGCTTCATCCGGCGCATTTGCGACAGATATTTTTGCTGGTGGCACACCACGGCCTTGATTCCATGCTGATGGCATAAATCCCGCATAGCCTTTGCTTCCTGTAGGGATTCCGCCATCGGTTTTTCCAGTGAGATTCCCTTGACGCCGTACCGAACCGCCAGCTCGACCATATTCAGCCGATCAGAAGGGTAGGTGACAAACACAAAAATATCCGGACGCACTGTGGAGAGCAGCTGTTCCGCGTCTGTGAACAGAGGAATCTGTGTCAGTCCGTATTCCTCCGCAACCTTTTGCGCCACGGATTCGTCCCGATCGCACAGGCCAACCACCTGATACCGGTCCGGGTTTTCCAAAAGGCCCCGCAAATGGATTTTCCCCCGTACACCCAAGCCTAAAACAGCCACTGTATACCGTTTCACTGAACTTGTCATCTCCTGTTCTGAAATTGAGCCATATAGAGGCCATCCAGGCGAACCACTTCGTCCGAATCCTGCAGCGCTCTGAGGGATTCATCCTCTACCATCACCCAGCCGCGATATTCCTGCTCTTCTAAATAACGGACAATCGCGGGATAATCAATCGTGCCTTCTCCCATAATGGCCCATTCATTCGGCCCCAGACGATCTTTAAAATGCACATGGCGTACTTTGTCCTGATATTGGCGCAGAATCGCGAGGGGATCCATCCCCCCATTTGCAATATGTCCGATATCCGGAGCATACCCAATATCGGTACGATACAAAAAATCAAATAGGATACGGTAATCCTCTTCTGTGCGGAACAAGGAATTTTTGCCGGAATTGGGGTGAAAACAGCAGACGATCCCCTGTTCTCCCGCCCGGCGCGTCACCGACTCCATGCAGCGGATCAGATTTTGCCTTCTTTCATATAGCGCCTCTCCGGTTCCCCGCTGGATGTCTCCGGCGTGATGGGACAACATCAGCTTGGCCCGGGGGAAACGGGATACAAACGCGATCGCCTGATCAGAAAAACTCTTTTCCTCCGGTGTTTCTTTGGCCCCTTGCCAGGGCTGATGCAGTACCAATGCGGCAAGCTCCATGTGCTGCTGTGCCAAAAGCTCTGCCACTTGATCCGGCTGGTGAAAATAAGACCCCAGCATCCCGATTTCTGCTTCAATTCCCTCAAATCCTGCCTGCGAAGCAACTTGAATGATATGGGGCATCTGGCCCTGAAACTTTTTCTGATTCATTTTCCACGGATAGGTTTGGCACCCATATCGGATTTTGCTCATGCTGTTTCGTATGACTGACGGTTCCTCATACTCTCCCTCCCTTTCTACATTTCGCCTTTTTCCTGTAAAACAGAAGCATTGTAACAAATACCACGTTTCTTTCTTTGATTGAATTATAACAATGGAAGGAAGGGCAGTCAATTCATAGCCGATTTTTTTACCTTTGTTTGTAGGATTTGCGTAAGAAAGCACTTGATTTTTATCGTGTTTTTTTAGTGCACTCTGTGCTCCTTCCCGTTTTTATAAGGCCAATTTCACCTGGATTTTGATGTTGAGTGCAAAAGAACCCCGCTTCATTGAAGAGGGGTTCTTTACACTCAACAATAGTTTCTAGGATTTATAGAAGTTTTTAAAATATTAAATTTTATTTTTTTGAATCTCTTTAAAAACGCTTTGATCATCTTTTGAAAAATCCGATACGCTTAAAGATTGAGTTAATTCGCCAGTCTCATAATTTAACTTTGTATATCCCTTTTCTCCGATAGTATATACATATGACTTTATCTCTTGATAATTCGTTATTGTATCTATTGCTGCATCTTTTTCTCGATCATATAGTACATATTCTTTTTTAGTAGAATCGGGATACGTTCCAATTAAAATAACAATTCGAGCATTTCCAAAATAGTCATGGGTATCCCTACCTCCAATAGGATATTCGGTCGTTTCCTCACATGAAACGAATGAGCAAATACAGGCAAGTAGAAAAATGATAGTTATAAATTTTTTTAACATAAAGACCTCTAGTTGAAAAGTAATACCCACGGTACAGGAAGGGATTCAGCTTGCCGATGAAGTTGGTCTTGTCGTCGCTGCTGGTGTTAGTAAGAAGCTTATCCCAAGAACATCATAAGCTGTATTCTACAATAGTGCTGAGGTTACTGTCAACAATACCTGTCATCGCCTGGGGTGTTCTTTGAGTAGTAATAGGTGTCGTCGTGGTAGGTAAAGCCGACTTTGGTGCCGTCACTATCATACATAAACCATATGGTACCATATCCGGTTCTTTGCGCAACAATGGTGCTGCCATCCACCAGATAATCAGTTAAGGTACCGCCCACGGTCTTACTGATACGGATACCATCATGGTTGTAGGTATAGCTGGAAGTTTTTCCGTTGACAGTGGCGGTAGCCAGCTGGCGGCTTGCCCAGGTGAAACTCATGTCGTCGCGGTAGGTGAGGAATTGGACGTCGTAGTTCGTCAGGAGATATCATTACCGCAGAAACTGAGAAACTGTTCCAGTGACTTTGTCCCTCGTAAATCGAACTGATCTGGTACGGTTATTGGGGATACCTCTTTAAATTTTAACAAGGAAGTCATAAAAAGAAACAGAAATGCTTATAAGCATTTCTGTTTCTTTTTACATATTTTACAAATTGTGTCAATAGTATAAAAACTTTTTTCAGATGGGTGCAATGAAAACAATGATTTACTTATAATCAATCACAAAGTAATCGTCAATCAATTCTCCTTCCAAAGAATATACAAGCTTGTATTCCCCAGCATATTTATTTTCATAATAAAATCTTAAGAATACGATAATACATTCTTGTTCTGATTCTGCCCATGATATAAGAGTCAAAGCCGCCTTATAAAATTTAGGAACTAATAAATTTTCATCATAATTCGGAAATTGTTGATGAAATTCCTCTGCATATTCTGTCTGGTATGAAGTGAACTCCCGATTAAAATATTTGTAGATTTTCTCCTCAATATTATTATTAATTACCCAGCTTTTCAATTCTTTGGTATCCATATTTTGGTCCTCTCTTATTAGTGCAATGCCTTCTCGAACAATTCAAAAATAATTTGACCTTTATCATTCATGTTTCCATATATTCTCCAATCTCCATAATCTGCTTTGACTTTTAGTTCATATTGATATCCATAGCTGATTTTGTAATTATTTCCATAGAGGGAATACAGCAGGTTTCCGTTTCCGGTTTCGTAAACGTGAGTGATCAGGTTCTTGGTACCAACTTTGATATTGACGGTATTTCCAAAGCCGTCATAGCCAAAATAGTAATCGAACCCGTTGTGGGTGATCTTAGACAGCAGGTCGGCCTCATCGTACTCATAACTGACCGTTACGGTACCGGCACCGCTCAACGCGCTAACCTCTGTCAGAAAATAATTGTCCGGGTCATAAGTGTAACTTGTCTGGTAACCCTTGGAATCCGTGACAGAGTTAATCAAACCGGTAATGGTGTCGATGCTGTAAGTAGTAATGTTTCCGCGCTGATCAGAAACAGAGGTTCTGTAATTCCCGTTACTGCTGTATCCTTGTGTAGTCTGAAGGTAAGGGTTAGCGGAAACCGTGGTGTTGATTTCGCCGGAATCATTAATGATGCCCATTTTAGTATCTATCACATTCCCCTTGCCGTCGTAGCTGTAATACATACCGATTTTGGTTTGTTTGGACTGAGCGGATCTTAAGCGGTGAAGGTTACCCTGGCCGTTTTGATCTCCATAGAAGTATCCATAGGAATCATCATTGCGCTGCTTTGCAAGGAGTAGCTCTTTGGCATTGGTATATTGGTACGTTTCATTGTTGAAGGCATTTTGTCTGGAGGTAATTGGCTGGCCGTTTTGGTCATAGGCAAACGTGGAGCCTGTTTCATCCAGATTCAATTGCACATCATAGAAGTAAGCGGAATTCGCGTTTTTATAATAGATAATATAAAATTCCACCCGCTCAATGATTTTTTTCAGATTACCCTCTAGTGTGTAAACAGGCCCGGTGGTGTATTGCTCTCCACTCGAATCCGGATTAAATGGTACGACGGTCCACTGTTTGGTTCCATCCGTGAAGAACAGGCCAAGGTCAAGAGCAAAATACCTGCCGAGAGCAGCGTCTGTCGGGATGGAATTCCCGCGCGCTTTTCCGGACATCACAAATGCAATTGTCTCTGCCGGTTTGTTAATCGGCATTTTTTGACTTAGGCTCTTGTTCTTCGTTGGATTTCCCTTAATATACATCTCTTTACCATACGTTCTATCTCCTGATTCCAACTCATTGCCTACCCAATTGATTGGTATATAAGAAGGGGCACCCGAGGTGTATTTCAGCGAAGAATTTTCCAGCATATTGTAAAGATTGGCCACATTTCCGGTTTCAAGCTGCAGGCAGTCGAACCATGCGGTTCCGGTTGCGCCGATCAGCCCGGCATTGAGGGCGACCTCGGTTGTGCCTGCCGGAACAGTAAAGGTCAGCGAGATTCTGTTCCAGCCGTCAGGAAGGCTGCTCGAAGCGCTGGAGGTTCCATTGATTCCGCCCTGACCGATAAACTCTGCCGGATTATCGCCGATTGCCTGAACAAACAGATTGGCAAATCCATCGCTAACCCCTTCTGTTTTGACATAGGCAGAAAACGTATACGTATCCCCCGGCACTAAATCTGTTTTCACCTGCCTTGCGCCGACCATGCCGGTTCCGGACTGTGTCTGCGTTACTTTCAGAGACTTGACTCCCAGAAAAGCATTGTCAGAAGCAATGGTCATTTGTCCGGTGGATGTGCCTTGCCGATAAAGCGTCCAGGAAGGGGGCGATTCTGTCAGCTCGGCACTATGATTCGTCAGCAGGTTTACCACCGGACGGATCGTTGCAGCCTGAGCGGATATTTTATTTCTTTGAGGAATGTTCTGGGGATTCGCGGTATACCCGTATGCACTGGCGGAACCATCTGCGTTTACCACGCTGACTGCTCTGCCGTACCGATCAAAGCTGTAGGTTTCATTCTGTTGCTTTCCAAGCGCGGAGATATATTGAAAATCGGTTGTATTGTCTATTTTGTAAGTCATCTTAACCGTATTTCCAATCTCACCGGACTCGGAATACTCCTTGGCACTGGTTACCCGGTTTCTGATCATCCAGTCCGAACCATTGAGCTCGTAGGTGTATTCCATCCGGCTCCCGTCAATATCTGTCGCCGAAGTCAGTAGATTCCCGCTGTTATAGGCATAGCGTGTGATTTTACCGTCAAAAAAGGTGATGGAAGTCAGAAGCTTATTATCGGTGTCATAGCGCAGAAGTGTTTGTTTTCCATCCGGAGTCGTAATAGAATCCAGATTTCCAAAGCTGGTGTAACCAAGAGTTGTTATCCGGCCTGCACCGTCGGTAATAGTAGAGAGCCTTGCACCACTGTAAGCCAAGGTCAGTGCGTTTCCATTTTTATCGTAAATCTTTCGGAAATAGCCCGACTGTGTAAATGTTTTTTTAGAACCATCCTGATAGCTGAGCGTATAA
>OFCQ01000755.1_pt1 | contig 8049 bp, 6 predicted proteins | sample 1520861 | NCBI WGS metagenome assembly OFCQ01 (sample SAMEA2699036, study PRJEB24076) | metagenome | biome: Human gut stool | place: Spain | collected 2012-11-21 | reverse complement strand
TAAACTTAATTGTTTTACGAATTCTGGATTTGTTGGCAATGCGGAATGATGGGCCTTACGACCAGTTAAATAAACTTCAGTATAGCAATTTTCGTTAAAAATCTTCTTTCCAGCCTGAGCGCTCTTTAGCGGTACGATCCCATCTGTTTTTCCTGCAAAATCACCTACGAAATTGAGAACTTGTACTTCTTTACCAATCCGATGTTTCCACTTTTGAAAATCTTCGTACATGTCTTGATTAAATAGATAAGGACTCCCAATAATAGCAAGTTTTGTTAGCTTGAGCCTCTTCTTCTCCAAAAATCCACTTTCCAGAAATCCGGTCAATACCAAACCGCCGTTTGAGTGTCCGACAGCCTGAAAGTCGGTAAAATAATAGTGATCCAATAGATGCTGAAAGGCTGTTTTTAGTGATTCGATTTGCTGCTTGATATTGCTGTAGCCGTCTCGATTGTTCTCAAAGCCAATCACAATCATCGGATTCGGCTCTTTGGTATTGAGTCTTCCTTCCATCTCTATAGAATCATCTTTATTGACTTTAATTTTTAAGAGACTCTGTTTTTTTCTAGAAAAGCGATGGAGCATGCGGATGGTTCCGTTGAATCGCTGGATACTGGCTGAACTCCCAGGTACAAAGATGATTGGTCTGATGGGAGGTTTCTTCGATCCTTTAGGAAATTCAAAGGGCTTGCTGTGGGAAGAAAAGAGTCTTCCAAAGAAACGAATGAGTTGTTGAAATAGTTTTTTTAACATCTTTCCTCTAGTAGTAGTTTCTAAAAGAACCCAGAACAGTGTGTTCTAGGCCCTTATTAGAAACGATTATTTCCGTTTTTTCTTGTTTTTGCGCATTTGTTTGGCCATCTTGTTCATCGCCCGTTTCATCATGAATTCACCGGCTTTTCCTTTGAGACCACCACCGAACATTTGGCTCATGTCAGGCATCCCAGCGCCTCCGCCAAGAGCTGATAAGTCAGGCATCCCGCCTTGTCCCATCATGCTTTCAAGGGCAGACATATCAGGCATGCCACCAGGCATATTCTTCGGCATATTATTTGGATTAAGCCCCATTTGTTTCATCATCTTGTTCATATCGCCAGAGAGGACACCTTGCATCATCTGTTTGGCTTGGTTAAAGTCCTTGATGAATTTGTTCACTTCGACAAAGCTGTTTCCTGAACCAGCAGCAATCCGACGACGTCGGCTAGGGTTCAACAAATCTGGATTTTCGCGTTCAGCTGGGGTCATGGATGATACGATGGCGCGTTTGCGAGCAATTTCTCGTTCATCGACCTTGAGGTTCTTCATGGCAGGGTTATTAGCCATACCTGGAAGCATCTTGAGCAAGTCTTCCATTGGTCCCATATTTTGTACTTGGTCTAACTGATCAATGAAGTCGTTGAAATCAAAGGTATTTTCCCGCATTTTCTCAGCGAGTTCAAGGGAACGTTTCTCATCATATTCTTGAGAAGCCTTCTCGATCAGTGTCAACATATCCCCCATACCGAGGATCCGACCAGACATGCGGTCTGGGTGGAAGGTTTCGATATCAGTGATTTTTTCACCAGTACCAGTGAATTTGATTGGCTTCCCAGTAATCTGACGAACAGAAAGGGCTGCACCACCACGGGTATCCCCATCAATCTTGGTCAAGATGACCCCGGTCACTTCGAGTTGTTCGTTAAACTCACGCGCCACATTAGCCGCTTCTTGACCGATCATGGCATCCACAACTAAGAAGATTTCATTCGGCTCAGCAAGGGCTTTGACATCCCGCAACTCGCCCATGAGTTTTTCATCGATTTGCAGACGACCGGCTGTATCGATCAAGACATAGTCATTGTGGTTGGCTCTTGCCTGCTCCAAACCTTGACGAACGATCTCTACTGCAGGGACTTCTGTACCAAGTGAGAAGACAGGGACATTGATCTGTTGACCAAGCGTCTTCAACTGGTCAATGGCTGCTGGACGATAGATATCGGCCGCAATCATCAAAGGACGTGCATTTTCTTCTTTGACCAATTTGTTGGCTAATTTACCAGCAAAGGTTGTTTTACCAGCCCCTTGAAGACCAACCATCATGATAATGGTTGGAATTTTTGGAGATTTGATAATTTCTGCTGTTTCTGAACCCAAAATGGCTGTCAATTCTTCATCGACAATCTTCACGATTTGTTGGGCAGGATTGAGGGTTTCGATGACTTCGTGACCTACGGCCCGCTCGCGGACGCGTTTGATAAAGTCTTTTACAACAGGAAGGGCAACGTCGGCCTCTAGGAGGGCTAGACGAATCTCTTTGGTTGCCTCTTGGACATCCGCTTCAGAGATTTTCCCTTTCTTACGAAGATTTTTAAAGACGTTCTGTAAACGTTCGGTTAAACTTTCAAATGCCATACTACTTCTCCTATTACAGGTATTTTAATCTTTTTATTCTCGGTTATCAATGCTAGATAAGACTGCGATTTGCTCTTGCAGATAAACGTCATCAGGATATTTGTCTGAGATCTGGTCGAAAATCTGGCTGCGTACAATGTAGTCCGAGTACATGTGCAACTTCATCTCATAATCTTCTAAGATTTTCTCCGTCCGCTTGATATTATCATAGACCGCCTGACGGCTCACTCCAAACTCTTCCGCAATCTCAGCTAAGCTGTAATCATCAGCGTAATAAAGCTCGATGTAGTTCATTTGCTTGTCCGTCAAGAGCGCTGCATAAAACTCAAAGAGCGCATTCATTCGGTTGGTTTTCTCAATTTCCATACCTTTCATTATATCAAAAAAGCCCGCTAAAGACTAGCGGGACTTGATGCTTTTTGAGCTTGAAATAAGAGGATCTATCATTAGAGTTTTAGTGCTAACATATTGACTGTCATCCCTGCTGCAGTTCCCATCAAGAAGATGGTATCTCCCTCCTTCACATAGCCGTGATCAAGCGCATAGGCTAAACCGAAAGGCACGGCTACCGAAACCATATTTCCATAATCGCTGACAATATTGAGATATTTATCTTTGCCAACTCCCAATTTGTCCATGACGAGTGGCAAGGCCCGGCTAGCTTGGTGGGGAATAATATAGTCTACAGCGTCTTTAGAAATGCCTGATTTCTCTTGGAATTCTTGGAACATTTCTGGAATAACACGAGCAGAAAGTAAGAGAATTTTCTTCCCTTTCATGTCAAACATGAAATCGGTCTTGGTTGATTCAGAGTACAATTTCGGATGATAAGCTGTCAAACCACCCCGAATTTCAGTATCATGTGCTCCCTCAGACCAGGTACGTTGCATGCTAGCAATGATTCCTTTGTCTTGGCTTGTTGCTTCAAAAATAAAGGCAGCTGCTCCATCGCTAAATAATTCAAAACTTTCTTTTTGTTTAGGATTAAGGCCAAGACTTCCTACTTCACTGGATACAATGAGAACCCGCTGGTATTCACCACCTTCAATCAGATAGGAAATGGTGCTTAAGGCTGATACAAAACTCGTACAGGTGGTATTAATATCCATGGCTGGAATCGTCAGTCCCTTGGCCACGCGCTCATGGATCAAAGCAGCCGTACAAGGAATAGGCTGAACGCCAACTGCACTAGCCGAAACCAGGCAGTCGATATCTGTCATTTCAAGTCCCGCATGTTTTAAAGCAGCTTCAATCGCACGCGATGCAAGATCAATCTGTGTTTCTTCTCCTTCTTTCACGCGGTAACGAGTCTGGTCTTTGAAAGTTACTGTATGAGCTGGAAGCGCTGTTCCATAGCCTTTGATTTGTAGATGTCTTTTTACTGTAGTCATAGAATTCTCCTTTTATTGAAGTCGTTGAACACGTTTTAATTTACGTGTTGGGTCCCATTGGTAATCAATAAATTGAATACTTGGGAGGATGAATTGTTTTTGTTGAGCCAAGAGTTCAAATTGGGCAAAGATCGCTTTCTCAATAAAGTCGGAACGATGACTCAAGGCGATGGTAATAGATCCATCTGACAGCTGAGTCACTTGATAGTCCTGAATATTTTCAACGAATAAAATGCACCGGCGAATAAAATCTGGATAGATGGTTTGGCTGTTTCCATCAACTTTTTTGAAATAGAAGATATCGTCCGATCGTCCTTCGATTTTCGCGATTTGAGTAAAAACGGATCCACAAGGACAGGGAGACTTTTCTTCTACTAAAATATCATTAAGTCGGTAGCGATAGATGGGTTGACTCGTTCGTTTAAAATCAGTAATAATCGGATAAAAGCGGCTATCATCCAGATACTCTTTTTCGACATACAAAATATCTTCGTTGAGGTGAAGATTACCTTCTGAACAAGTACAAGCTAAAAACCCTTCTGTTGCTTGGTAGACCTGATCAACCTTTTCTAGTTGAAAGGCTTTGGCGATTGTCTGAGCATCTCTATCTTCTAGGATCTCTGCGACAGAGACAACCTTGACAGGGTGAAGAGCAAGTTGCTGATTAGTGACATAGTTAGCTAACTCAATCAAGGTGGAAGCTGGCGCCACTACAATGGTTGGTTGATAGTTTTTGAGACGCTCTAAATGCTCCTTACTATCCTTGAAGATATCAAAATACTCTAATCGAATAAGGGACGAATTAATGGTTTGATAGAGTTCATTATCAGCACGTAAGAAAAAAGCAATGCGATGACCAAACAGGTTTCCTTTTGGCAACATCTTAGCTAAGATTGCTGCAGCCCACATACTTCTTTCTTTTTCTGTGGTGACAAAGACCCCTCGGTGACCGGAGGTTCCAGAGGACAAGCCTACTGCTACTTCTCCATTCATTTCGGTAAAATCTCGTGTTTGTTCTCCACGTATGGCCATCTCTAATGCCTGATCTCGATCCACGCCCAGGGTATTAAGTTCATTGAAATGCGTCATCATGAGATTCTTATCCATAGTCCCAAAGGATTCAGGAGAATGGCTTTGAAAATAGGGTGAGTGAGAAGTGATAAAAGCATGGTATCGAGCCAATTGCTTTTTTTGGTACTTTTCTAAGGTTTCCTTTGAACGGAATCGATGGCACCATCTCGTTTCAATAAAGGTTTTCAGAAAGACTGTTTTTTTCATTTAAAATCCTTTCAATCCGTTCTTGCGGGTCGTGGCTGACCACAACTTGAATGCCCTCTTGTAATAGTTTCTCTAGCAAATCTGCCCCCTGGAGATAGGCCTTCTTATTGTCCTGTACAAAGGAAGGAATGAGACGCATTTTTCGTGTGTAAGGCAAGAGATCCACTCCCCAGCATAGATCTGCACCTATATAGAGTTTCAGCTCATCCATATACAGACACCCCTGCCCTCTTGCATGCCCATCGATAGATGATACGAGAATACTCCCATCACCAAATAGGTCCGCAGTCGGACGATAAGGGAAAGCAGGATGCGTTTGATCTGCTTTGAGACAAGTCACACGATTTTTGAAATCAGCTGGAAGAAACTCTTTAAAAATCAGATCTTTGAATTTCGGATTCTGGTACACTTCATAGACTTCCTGAGTTACAAAGAAATGAGCATTTGGAAAAAGTGCTGCTCCGCCGAGATGATCAGGGTGCAAATGCGAAAGAAACACATAGGAAATAACTGCTGGATCAATTCCATGCTCTTGCAATAAGTAGTCAATCTGGTCTTCCTTTTTCATCTGCATAGGCGTTGCTAGACGGTACCAGAAATACCGTGTTTTTTTCTTGATCTCATAATGATAGCCAGTATCGTACAAAATATAGCCTTTTTCACGATGATGAATCAAAAAGACACCTGCTGGAAATTGCATTTTTTCATTCGGAATACCTTTGAATAAGAGTCCAGAATGACTGCTACAAAAACCTGCTGGAAAATAATCAATGTGCTCGATCATGTTGGACATACTTATCAATCCCTTCTTCAATGGTCATTTTTGGATAGTAGCCAAGCTCTGTTTGGGCCTTTTGAATATCGAGAGTTTGGCTATAGCGAAGGAGATAATAGGTGTAGCGAGTCAAGGGGGGTTCAGCTTTTATATGAAATAATCGATACACCCCTTCAAGGCTAAAAGCTGTACTTGCTACTAGTCCTGCTGGAATTTTCCGATAGCGGATAGGTTCTCCTAACCCTTTTAGTGTTGTTTCAATCAAATACTTAAAGGTCTTTGGTTCTCCATTTGTAATATTATAAATCTGCCCGTGTGCTTCTTTTGCTTCCAAAGCCAAACGAATGGCTAGAGCGACATTCTCCACACAGGTCATATCCATGAGCTGTTCTCCCCCTCGAATCAACGGAATCCCAATTTTTCGACTGAGGCGTAAAACCCGAGGTAAGATACTGGTATCTCCCACACCAAATAATCCTCTTGGACGCAAGATCATACTTGGCACATCTGGATAGTCAGGAAATAGTTTTTCAGAAGCCAATTTGCTTCTGATGTAATTGTTGAGGTGGTTTTCTTTTGGAGCATCACTTTCCTTGATATCGAATTGGTCTTTCCCAGCTGCGTAAATACTGGGAGAAGACACATAAACCAAGCGTTTTACTGCATATTCACGGCACAAGTCAAGGACATTTTGAGTACCAACTACATTTGCCTGATAGAAAGCCTTCCAAGGTCCCCAAGCAGTGGACAAGGCTCCTGCATGAACAACAGCATCAATTTCCTGAAAAGCTTGTCTTAGTTCCTCAATAGAGCTCAAATCTCCTTTAACAAATTGGACACGCTCACTTTCTAGAGCCTTCCCAACTTTTTCGTTTCGGCCAAAGGCTACAATGGAATAGTCGTGCTCCAATAACTCCTCAATCACATATTTTCCAAGGAAGCCAGTCGCGCCTGTTACAAGAATTTTCATAGTTTTCCATCCGTTCCACGTCTTAATAATCGTTGAATTTCAAACTCTAAGGTATCCAACGGTTTGTAGGTTTTTGATAGTTTGTTTAGTCTCGCTAACTCTTCCCAAGATTCTTTTTCTAACAGGGCGTTAAAACCTGCTTGAATCTCTTCAGTGCGATTTCTATGAGCTTGAAAAGCAATCCCTGCTTCTACTCCAAATGGCATAGTCAAATTGGTCATAATCATGCGGCAAGATCAAGGCTGGTTTCTTAAATTCGATACACTGATAAAAGATTCCAGCCCCTCCATGGTGAACCACATAGTCCATCTGCGGAATATATTCTTTGTACGGCAGATAAGAGACGACCGTCACATTTGGCGCTACTTCTTCTTCAGAGAATTCCTTTGCCCCATCTCCTAGAGTGACAAAAAAGTGACATTCTGGGTGCTCTTTGGCTAACTGCTTGGTTTGCTCTAGCAAGTTCTCTTTTGCCCACGTCAACTGAGTCCCACACGTCACGAGAACCTTCTTTTTGTCTTCATAAGAGCTAAGATCCAAAGGATAATCTTCTGCTTTTTCGAGAGAAGTCCCCAAAGGGCCAAGCCACACATATTGATGAGGGAAATGTGTTTTCAACTCCAGCTCCATCATACCAATTCCAAAGATGGCATAAGGAGAGTAAATAGTCTCCACTCCATTTTGATTGTACAACTTGAAATTGTAACGTTTTAAGCGTTTGCGTAAGAGGAAAGCCACGCAGTATTTCCCAATGCGCGTGAGTTTACGGCATAGGGCTTGTATCTTCTCTTCTTTCTTCGTGCGCGCGACTCCCATTCCTCCAAAGAAACAAGGAGGACCATAGGGAGTTTCGATTGCAAATTGAGTTGCCATGGTCGTAATCCAAGGAATTTCCAACTCTTCTGCTACAAAACCAGCTGATAAAGTGATAAAATCAGCAATGACAATATCTGGACGATTGACGCGCCACTCCTCTAACAATTGATCCGAGACATGATTGATCAAATCAAGACTCTTAGATAATTGCCGATAAGCTGAAAATAGATTGAGTTTCTTATCGTTATTCGCCGCACGTTCAAACTCTTCTACTTTGTCCTCTAGAATCGGAACCACTGTGAACCCGAGACTTTCTACAACAGCCTTTTTCTGAGGTCCCGTGAAAACCCGAATTTCTATGGTTGAATCATCCAATAAGGGTTTGACGAGATTCAAAGTCGGGTAGAGATGCCCGCTCAAAGGAACAG
>OFCQ01000754.1_pt1 | contig 8071 bp, 7 predicted proteins | sample 1520861 | NCBI WGS metagenome assembly OFCQ01 (sample SAMEA2699036, study PRJEB24076) | metagenome | biome: Human gut stool | place: Spain | collected 2012-11-21 | reverse complement strand
GTAATATAAAGATCGCCTTTCACATATTTCATTGCTCTTTTTAAATTTTGAACTGTCCCAAGGTTTGTGCCGTTACACAAAATCAGGTAATTTTTAAGATTATCCTGTTTGTTGTTCTCAATGATATGTCGAATGCTCTGTTCTGCAAAAAAATCAGAACCATCATCTGCAATAATTAATTCAATATGCGAATAATGCTGGCACAAGACGGAATTTATCGCCTTCGGAAGCAGTGCTGTATTTTGATAGCTTAAAATCAAAACGGTAATAAGCGGTTGTGTTGGCAGAGATGAAGAAATTACCTCAAAAGTCTCTTTTCCATCACTCACAATTTTTCCCCCTCAATGCTTATGGATGTGTTCCTCAACCATTAAATCATGTAGCAGTTGATCTCTAATATATTCTCCTGTTGTCATGTTCTGCGGGATAAAAAACATTTTCCGCCGAAAATCCATTCGCTTTTCTTTCAAGGGATCCTTTTCAGCAGAACAATTTTCAACAAAAAGAGTGATGTCCTCAAAAGATTTTCCTATATAGATTGATTTTTCCATTTCCTGATAGTGATAAAAGTGATCAAGGTCATGTGATGTAACCATTAATGGTTTTCCTGTATAAAGATATTCCAGCGAAAAAGTGGTTCCGTCAGTAATAATGGCATCTGAAATAAAAAAAGACGGTCGGTAATCAGGGGTCCTGTCGAGAATAATATTCTCACAGGTTGTCTTCTTCGAAATGAATTCATCCAGCTCGGACTGTGACATATAACCGTTATTTACTATAGCGCCAAATAGCAATGGATGCGGACGCCACAATAGAACGATATCTTGTTTCTTTTCAAATAAGCTAAATATTTTCTTGTAATAATCAAGCCATGTACTCACACACTCGGGGCCGGGTTTGATAGTATGGTGTGGACACCAAAGCACAACTTTTTTTCCTTTAATTTTGTCATTCCATTCCCTCGGTATATTATATTGCCTGTTCGGCAAATAGTTGTCCGCTTTGGGGTGTCCCCATACAACAATATTTTCTCCGTTGCGATACCCATAATCCGTACCGACTTTTTTTGCCGATTCCCCATAAACAATATGTCTCCACGCTCGATAATGTAGATACGTTTGGAAGCCATAAAAAATTAGGCTTTTCGTTATTTCCATCCCATAGGGAATATATACAAGACGGTCAACAATTTTTTCAACTTCACTAACACAAAATCGTCTGGGAATATTATTGTATGGCTTTGCGAAAAAAACGATGTCTGGATTATCAATGGATAAATCATAATCTATATAATTAACAATTGGCAATCCTTTTTGTAAATACATTTCAAGATTATCATCTTTCAATATCATGTTTTGATGCTGGAAAGGTACATAAACAAGCTTTGGCTCAAAACGTTCATCTTGTGCCATAGCTAGATAAACACTCTCTAGTGAAGGCCAAACAGTTTCTTCCTGAACAAGAAAAAGGATATGGCATTTGGGGTTTATGCAGGATGCCCCACTATTATTCTCTTGAAATTGACGTATAATATCGATTGAAACTTCATTGAGTAAGAAGTCGCGTAATGTTTCCAACAAAAATAGCAATGCTTTTTTGCCGTTAGGTAAAGGCCAAAATCCTGTTGCTTTTCTTTGAATATGAGCAATTTTTTTGTCAAGAGCCCGAATGCTTTCGGGGTAATCATTGGCGACGATACTACCATTGCAGATACAATCACAAAAAGTGTTAAAATAAATACCATCAGAATAATTGATTGGACAGATCAATATGCGATTCCTCCCAAGCATAATTAGTTGGCATTTTTTCGGCGCTGTAAATAATGCCTTACGTATAATAAAAATTTTATTGCGATCTCTCCCATTATTAGAAATGCGGAAAGAAGACCACCTAGAAGAAAGCATATACATAACACTGGCCCTAGAGAATTAGGTAATAAGTTTATACTTCCTGCAGCTATAAAAAACAGCAACATAATCTTTAAAGTAAGGTAGATTACATTATTGCGAGCTAAAAAGAAAGCGAACGTTTTAATTTTATTTCTGATTTTCCATTTGATTAGCTGGTTTGGCGGCAGTTCTGCAAAAGCCGCGGCTTTGGTAGCAGAAATTTGATTGCCCAGTTTATTGACAGAGGCAACAGTTTCAACCACCACTGTTGAATTTTGCTTTCGGAAGTTAGGTAAATGATTTGTATAATATGCTCGTACTCTATCCTGGTAATATTTTTCAGCACGTTTGTAGTCAGCTGCACTCAACATATTTTGATATGGCTTTACTTCATTGAGAAAAACATTTAACAAATCACGGTAAAAAACCAGATAAGTGCTGTTGGGATGCAGAGTGTTCCCATGGCTGATGCCGCCATCTCTGTGCTTAATGCTTGAAACTATATCAAGATAATACGGTTTCACCCCCAAACGCATTGCGCGAAGCTGCATCGGCCAGTCTTCTATAAGGCAATATTGTTCAGCAAGTGGCCCAATCTTTTTTAATAAACTTCTACGATAAAAATGACTGGCGGGAAGGAAAGGATGATAACTGCATTCAGCAAATAACTGTTCCGGCGTAGAATTTTTTATGAGTGAAATACTTTCTTCCGACAAAAATTCGCCTATTTTATTTTTCAACTTTGAATCCCAAAACTCCGTTTGTGCTACAATCATTTCGGCGTCAGAACCTATTTTCAACATCTTATTGTAAAAATCTTGAATCACGTTGCAATCATAAAGAGCGTCATCTGCAGCAATATGAAACAAGAACTCTCCAGAACTCCGTTTTTGAAGATTTTCAAGATTTGCAACAGTTCCTAAATTTTCTTCATTTTCGACTAATACTATTCTCTTGATATTAGGTGTCCGATTTTTATTAATCCAGTTAATTAGACTTTCTGCATTAAAATTTTTTGATGCATCATCTCCAATAAGCAATTCAATATTCGAATAGGTTTGTTTGAAGATCGACTGTAACAATTCAGCTATATAGTCCTGATTATTGTAACATGGAACTAATATACTTACTAAAGGTAATTGATTTTCCATCATAATCTCCTAAATTGAGTTGTGTTTTTCCGTCCGATTATATTTCCATATTTCAAATCCAAGTTTCTCCCAGGGCATTCCTCTATCGAAATGCAAGGGCCATGGATAAGCTGGTTCCAGTGTAGCAGGATTCTTTAGTTGAGAAACCTCTAAGCGAATCTTAGCCGGATTGCCTACTGCTAGCATCGAAGGAGGGACGTCTTTGGTAACAACACTACCTGCTCCGACAAAAGCTCCTTCACCAATGGTAATACCAGGCAACAAAACAGAACCGGTAGCAATCACTGAATAATCTTCGACCGTACATCCCCACTCCAGTTCAGATGGTGGTACGGGATCATTTGTAAAAACGCAATAAGGAAAAATCCAAACAAAATTTCCTATTTTAGAGTGCATACCAATATGAACATTAGAATGTATATTAACATAATCGCCTATTTTACAGGTTCCTTGAATATCCGATAACGTGCCAAGCCGCAAATGGTGGCCAGCTTCTGTTTTTTCCCGCAAGGTAACGTGGTGCCCCGTTTGAAAATGATGGCCAATGATACTTCCTCCATATATGACGCAATGACTGCGTATCAACGCATCACTTCCGATGGTAAGAAGATGGCTCCTCCGCATAGAGCGATTTTTGTGAAAATCCATCTGAAATTCGCCGAGAATGCTTTGGGGGCCTATATAGCTATTGGCGCCCAAGATCACGTTTTCACGGATAATACATCCATAATCCAAGTAGCATGAATCTTCAATAACAACATTATCCTCAACAATGGCCCCTGGCTTGATTACAACATCTTTACCAATCCGAGCTCCTGGTGAAATCATGGTGTACCCTCCTAGCAATTTTATTCCCCAAATGCATTTATTACATCAATCACATAATCGATCTGTTCATCAGTCATACCGTAATAAATTGGCAGGCTGAGTTCCTGCGAAGCGTTCTGTTCGGCAACCGGGAAATCACCTTCGTGATAACCCAAATCGCGATATGCCTGATGCAGGTGCATTGCCACAGGATAATGTACCTGATGGCCAATAGTGTGCTTATCCAGCCATTGCTCCAGCCGCTCGCGGTGCTCAGCCAACACGGCAAAGATGTGCCAAGCATGTTTGCCGTCCGGATTGATGGCTGGTAGCTTTATTAGCGGATTCTTTATACCCTCCAGATACCTTTGTACGGTGCGCTCCCGGTTGGCGTGCCAACGCTCCAGGCAGGTGAGCTTAACATCCAAAAACGCGGCCTGAAGCGTATCCAAACGGGAGTTAAAGCCTTTATACTCGTGGATATATTTTTTTCGGGAACCGTAATTGCAAAGAGCCCGTATTTGAGCGGCCAATTCTTCGGAATTGGTGCAAACCGCTCCGGCGTCGCCGAGCGCGCCCAGATTTTTCCCGGGGTAGAAGCTGAACCCCGCAGCGGCGCCGAGGCTGCCAGATTGGCGGCCTTTATACTGTGCGCCATGCGCCTGTGCGGCATCCTCTATCAGCATAAGGTCGTGTGCCGCCGCGATTGTGACAATCTCGTCAAACCGGCCGATCTGACCATAGAGGTGTACCAGCATAATCGCCTTAGTTCTCGAGGTAATGGCGGCCTCCAGCTTAGATGGATCCAGCGCATAATATTCTGGTTCGATATCCACATAAACAGGCTTTGCTCCCGCATAAGTCGCCGCCAGTGCGGTAGCGATATAGGTTTGTGCCGGCACAATAACCTCATCACCTTCACCGATTCCGGCCGCAAGCAAAATCATGTGTAATGCGTCCAAGCCATTTCCGCATCCAACGCAATGGGCAACGCCGCAATAGTCAGCAAAATTCTTTTCAAAGGAATCGCAATATTTTCCGCCGATAAATCCTTGTTCATTGTAAACATTCTCAAATGTTTTTGTCATTTGAACCTGGATCTCTGTGTGCATTGGGGTAAAGTCAGCAAACGGAATCTTCATTTCTTTTCCTCCTGTAAATAAGTCTCGAAGGTTTTATAATTTCTAATATAATCGTTCTCGTCATAATATTCCGAAGCCAGTACCAACAAAACTGCTCCAGGAGAGAAATCGTACATTTCTCTCCACATACTCGGCCCGATGTATAGCCCGACACTAGGGTCGTTGAGCAAAATATCCTCCTGCTCACTTCCATCATCCAGTAAAATAGTACAGCTACCGTGGATGCAGATTAAATATTGTTCTAGCTTCTTATGCGCATGAAACCCTCGCCGTTCACCAGGTGCTACATCATAAACATAATAAATACGCCGGATATTAAAAGGTATATCCTTGTCCTTTCCACTTTCCAGAAAAGTCAGCTTTCCGGTAGCGTTATTGCGTTTATGAAATTCCAGTTTTTGAATCTCCATTTGCATCCCTTCTTTTATCGTTGCTTGCGTTTACGCGACGCCATTTTAAAACTCAACCAGCTTTTCATACAGCGCAAAGCAAATTGCAACCCGACCTCTCCCGCTTCAAATTTATTCAGGACATAATCGAATGAATTTTGGTGCAGCATCTGATAAACATAATCCGCGCCGCTCATGGCCATAAATTGCTCAAAAGGGACACCGAAAACCGCCTCGAAATGACGCTGATCGTGTGACCAATCGTGGCAAGCCACTAACCGCTTGAGCGATACCATCGCAGGCTCGACGTCCGCGGACTTCATTTGCGGCAGATAACCCGAGAGATAGTTAATCGAATCATAAAAAACGTAGTCACAACCATTTTGAATACCGGCTGCATCACAAATTTCAAGCACTTTAAATCTTCCATCTATATGTGCCATAAAGTAGTCCAACGAGTAGGTGTGTGTCATCGATGGAGACAGCTGCCTGGGATTATTCCGATAATGGAAAATATCTTTTGATACAACTGTATAGCGCGGTCCGAGTGTAGCCACATTTGCCAGAAAAATAAGATCTTCGCACAGCCTGACGTCAGGAAACCAAAGGTTATGATTTGTAATAAAACTTCTTCGTATGATTTTAGACCACATGGCAGGCATAGCAAACAGTGCATCAAAGCAATTCTTTTTTCGCCACGACTGAATATGGACACGCACTTTTTCGCCGCCGTCGGTGATCTCACAAAACTCCCCAACAATCACATCCATATTGCGACTCTTTTTAAGCAAATCCCTATATGCATTCGGCGGCACGATATCATCGCTGCCGCACCAGGCCAGCCACTCACCAGAAGCGTATTTCATCGCTTCATTGCTAGCGGATACCACTCCGCCATTTTCTTTGTGAAAGGCTTTTATCCGGCTGTCTCGCTGAGCAAATACATCAATAATCTTGCCTGTGCCGTCAGTCGAACCGTCGTCGACCACGATAATCTCCAAATCAGACATACTTTGCTGTAAAATGGATCGCAACGTATCAGCAATATATTTCTCATGATTGTACGCCGGAACGATAACGCTTATCTTTGGCATCCTTACAGCTCCTGTCGCAAACTATGGTAAATGATATTATATTTTGATGCTTCCTCGCTGGTTAGCGGAAATTTTGACTGCCTATAGAGGCTCCAATCAAATGTATAGGCCTGTTGCAGTGATATAAGCAAATCATCTTCGTTGCCCGCTTCAAAGAGAAAACCATTTGCTCCAGCATTAATCGCTTCCGGCATGGCCCCCATATTGGATGCTACCGCTAAACATCCGCAGGCCAGTGCCTCTCTAAGTACGAAGTTATAGGTTTCAAACCAGATAGAAGGGACGACCACACAATCCGCCTTATCATAAATCGCAGGCATCCCGCTGGTCGGCACATTGCCATGAAATGTAATTCGTGTATCTAATTTGGCTAACCCTTGCAGCCGTTTCGTATAGGCCGGCTCGCCCTCTCCATAAATATCTAAAGAGATATCGTCATATCCTATCTGTTTGAAGGCATCTATCAACAAATGTACGCCCTTTAGATCCGACAGCGTACCGGCATATACAAACTTTTTTGTGGCACTTCTCCGGTAAGTACTTTCAAAGTTTTTGCTGATCCCATGAGGTAATACATGAATGGGCAGCGCACCGAATTCACTGGCAAATACTCCTGCCACAAATTCAGACGGGACTGTAATATCATCGGCATCCTTCAAAAGGTTACTGGCCTGGGCGTATCGTTGTTCATAATTGCTCACGCCGTATGTGTTACATACCTTACATTTTTTACCTCGATCGCTGCCGCTGCAGAATTGCCCGCTTTTAGAAACTAGTGTCGCATAGTGACAAATCATATTAAAATCAGTGAGCGTCATAATATAAGGTGTGCTTAACTGCTTACACACCCGCAAAAATGATGCAAAGGGCTGTGGATATGCCGCATGAACGACATCAACTGCATTTTCATGCAAAAATTGTTGAGCAAAGGCTGCCATTTGCGGCTCGCCATCATCAATGACATCATAATATAGCCCTCTGGGTGCTCGCTTATATCTAATCTGTATCACCGGAAGGCCTTCAAAATCAAACTTTTTGTAATAAATATCACCAATATTTTCACTGTATTGTTTTAGTGGACGTTTTCCAAGGGTAATAATAGTGACCTTGTTCCCCAACCGTTGCTGTTCTTTAGCCATATTCAATACAAATCGCTCTGTGCCACCACTTTTGTCTGGAAAAAAATAATGAATCAGATAGCAAACATGTAATGGCGTCATAACAATTGGCAGAACGTTTTCAGATTCACACACTGTCGTTCTTTTGGGAAATTTCGGCACAGTTCTTTGTACTCCAATTCGGAATCTGTGCTTGTCCACAATAAATTTTTCCCATATTTTGGACAAGAGAGAGAATGTACCAAAGTGCTGCCATGAATTAATTAACTTGCTAAAAAAGTGCATTTTTCGCCCCTGCTTTGCAAAGTTATAGAATTTTACAGCGATTTTACAACAATTTTATTATAACTTATAGTCGTGAAAAAGTCCATAATATAGCAATGGTTATTCCTGCTGCATCTTTGAACCGTGAAAGGCCTCCCAGAAGTTGAGTTCGTTTTATAGAGCTTTAATGAGAGATCCTAGTCACTAAGATTTTCCG
>OFCQ01000743.1_pt1 | contig 8348 bp, 7 predicted proteins | sample 1520861 | NCBI WGS metagenome assembly OFCQ01 (sample SAMEA2699036, study PRJEB24076) | metagenome | biome: Human gut stool | place: Spain | collected 2012-11-21 | reverse complement strand
CCCGACACCCATGGGCAAAGATGTAGGAAAACCGCTGGAAAGTATGTCAATTCAGGCTGGCATAATCCCCCTTTCATTTTGCGGGAATAAAGAAAACTCCCTTTTTTGTACTGCTGCACGCTTTCGTTTCATTTCATCATCAAGGCCACAATCGTTTGAATATTTCATTTATATGAATTTAGTAATTAAATTATATCATTTACATGAAATACTGTCAATGAAAATAAAAATTATAGATATCATTACAATACAAAAATACCGATTGTTTTTTAGGTATTTTGAATCTCAGATCACAGAAAAAATCATTTTCCTTTGGAATATATCCGCTTTTCAGGAACGAAAGCCGCCGGCATGGAGCTCCGTTTCTTTGCTGATTTGGTTTCACTATTTTCACCGGCCGTTTCCAAGCCGTTTTCTGCAGCAGCGTCTGTTCAGAATGCAAAACAGAAAGGGGAATATCGCTCGCCACCAAAACGATGGCAAACAATACTCCCCTCTTTGAAAGCATTTTTCAGTATTAAAATTTATGTCTTTTTCAGGTTTTACAGGTAAGAGCAGCAATAATCCAGGCAAGTGATTGCACGGATAGAATAGCTGAATTTTCCCGGTACGGAAAAGGTATCCCCCTCACGGTATGTCTTGGGTGGGTCTTCTTCCTTCAAACGCACTTCCGCTTGGCCTGCCAGCAGCTCCATCAGCTCCGGTGCGTCGGTTCCGAAGACATATTCGCCCGGCATCATAAATCCCAGCGTTTTCCGCTCACCGGACGGCAGCACAACCGTACGGCTGCTGACTTTTCCGTCAAAATACACATTTGCTTTTTTGATAATGGTCGCATTGGTAAAATCCATCTTATACACCTCCTTTACGGAATCGAATCAGGCTTCATCCATAAAAGGATAAGACACTGTTTCTGCGGGGACAAAGCTTTCCTTCAAAGTGCGCGGGCTGATCCAGCGATACATATTCAGAATGCTGCCTGCCTTGTCATTGGTACCGGAAGCTCTGGCGCCGCCAAAGGGCTGCTGACCAATGACTGCGCCGGTAGGCTTGTCGTTGATATAGAAGTTGCCTGCCGCGTTGTTCAGCTTACGTTCCATCTCCACAATCACCTGACGATCCTGCGCAAAGATCGCACCGGTGAGCGCATAAGGAGTCGCTGTGTCGCACAGCTCCAGAGTCTTCTTAAATTCTTCATCAGGATAGACATAAATGGTAAGTACCGGCCCAAAGATTTCTTTTACCATGGATTCATAATCCGCTTTCTGCGCCTGAATCACGGTGGGATAAACGAACCAGCCTTTTGAATCGTCATAACCGCCGCACAGGACTTCCGCTTCCGTAGACTGGTTCGCTCTGTCGATAAATCCTTTGATGGTTTCAAAAGAGTTCGCGTCAATGACAGCGCCCATAAAGTTGCTGAAATCCTGAATATCGCCCACCTTGATTTTGGAAATCTCATCGAGCATCAGCTTCTTCACCTGAGGCCACAGGGTGGCGGGAATAAACGCGCGCGAAGCTGCGGAGCATTTCTGGCCCTGATATTCAAAGGCGCCCCGCACCAAAGCGGTTACCAGAGGAGTGATCTGTGCGGACTTGTGCGCAAATATAAAATCCTTGCCGCCGGTTTCACCCACCAGTCTGGGATAGTTGATATAGGAATTGATGTGCTCCCCTACCAGAGACCACACACCACGGAACACCTCTGTAGAACCGGTGAAATGGAAGCCGGCCAGTCTGGAATCTGTCAGAATATACTTGCTGACATCTGTGCCGCGGCAAGGTACAAAGTTGATGACACCGGCAGGCAGACCAGCCTCTTCCAATACCTTGAAGAAATAGTAGTTGGACAAAACCGCGGTGGAAGCAGGCTTCCACACTACTGTGTTGCCGGCAATGGCGGGAGCGGTGCACAGATTGCCGCCGATGGAGGTGAAATTGAAAGGAGAGATGGCAGCGACGAAACCGTCCAGCGGGCGATATTCGGTACGGTTCCACACGCCGGGCGTATTGTTCGGCTGCTCTGTGTAGATCTGCTGGGCAAAATACACATTGAAGCGCAGGAAATCCGCCAATTCGCAGGCAGAATCGATCTCCGCCTGAAACGCGGTCTTGCTCTGCCCCAGCATGGTGGCGGCATTGACGCGGTCACGCCATGGCCCGGCCAGCAGGTCTGCCGCTTTCAGGAAGATAGCGGCGCGGTGCTCCCAGGGCATTGCTTCCCATTGGGCCTTTGCCTGCATGGAGGCCTCTACCGCTTCTTTCAGCTCTTTTTCCCCTGCCATATGGAAAGTTGCCAGCACATGCTGATGATCGTGGGGCATGACGCTTTTGCCTGTTTTTCCGGTAAAGATTTCTTTCCCGCCGATAATCAGCGGAATTTCCACCTGGGTCTGAGCCTGGCGCGCCAATTCCGCCTTCAGGCTGGCACGGGCAGGGGTACCGGGCAGATAGGAATTAACCGGTTCATTGTCGGGCATCTGCAACTTAAAATACGCATTACTCATAATTTCTCTCATCCTTTCAAAATTGATTTCTTGATCCAACGGGTTGATTTCTCTTTTTGATTGATTGTATATAAAACAAAGGGAATCCCGGTACTGCCCTGCCGAATGTCTGACTGTACCCAAGGAACAGAACGGTCAGCGGTGAAAGTATCCGGTCCGGGAGCGATCCCCATTGTTCCAAACGGACGGGGAGCTTTTCCACCCGAACACACGGGCAGGAATGGAATAACAGACACCAATTCCCAGAGTAATGGCAACTGCCAGCTGCAACGTTTCCGCTCCTTTTAACAGAGAAGCCGACTCATCACCGATAAAGAAATAGTAAGCCGTATAGTAAATACTTGCGCCGGGCACCAGGGTGAAAATTCCGCAAAGCAGGAAGAGTGTGGCCGGCGTCCGAAAACGGGCTGCGATGACCCGGGAAAGCGTGGCCAGAACCAGCGTGGCAAAAAAGGTCGCCACCGCGTTGGACCATCCGACTTTCAGCACCAGCAGATAGACCAGCCAGCCGACGCCTCCGGTGAAGCCGCAGGCCAAATAGTGGCGACGGGATACCCCGAACAGGACGGAAAAAGAAGCCGTTCCCAGAAAAGCCATCAATACCTGAAGCAACATTTCCTTTCCCGTCATATGCTCCCTCCCAGAAGTAAGTGGCCCAAAGACAGCGCAATCCCGACACCAATGGCGATACAGCCCGCGGTCAGTAGTGCGTCTGCCATTCGAACCAGCCCGGACAAATAATCGTTTTCCAGCAGGTTGCGCACCGCATTCGTCAATGGAACTCCCGGAACCAGCGGAAAAATAGCGCCGATGATGATGTGGTCCAGACTGTCGCCAAAGCCGAGATAATAGGATACAAAACAAAACAGTGCAACCTCTGCGCTGCTGAGGATGGTCCTCATAATTTTCGGCAGGCCGATTCGATCGAGCACCCGCAAAATAAACCAGTACAGCGTAACCCCGGCTCCAAAAGCTACCGTCGCATCGGCCCATGTCCCCTGAAACAGATAGCAGAAGCAGGCGCTGCCGCAGCCGGAAGCGAAAATCTGCAGTTTTGTTCCGGACGCCTTCATGACTTTGATGTGGTCCAGCCGTTCCCGAAGCTGTGCGGGAGTGCAAAGGCCCTGAGCCACATCTCTGGACAGTTCGTTGAGCGCTTCGATCCTGCACAGTTCAATGGGTGCCAGGGGAACACTGCGCACCTGACAGGAATAAATACATTGGTCCACAACCACGGAAGCGAAAATGCCATTCGCGATGATAAAAGCCTGAAACCCGTTCAGCTCAAATTGATTGGCAGCATACAGCATTGTTTCATGGGCGCGGTAGATTTCCCCACCGTTGAGCAGAATCAGCTCCCCCATCTCCACAACCAGATCAAAGCGTTCTTTTTCCGATTGCTTTTGATCAAAATTCGAAGCATCCATTCTTGTTTGTTCCAGACGGAACCCTCCGTTACAGCTGCCGTGCCTTTTGGATGCAGGCTTCTGCCGCGCTGATCAAACCACTGCGGAATCCGCTTTCCTTCAGAACATGAACCGCCTCAATCGTAGTGCCCGATGGTGAGCATACCGTATCTTTCAGCTGCGCGGGATGAAGCTTTGTGTCCAACAGCATTTTTGCCGTGCCAAACACCGCCTGTTCTACAAATGCATAAGCCAGCGGATAAGGCATCCCCTCCTTAACGGCGGCATCCGCCAGTGCCTCAATGAACAGGCAGACATACGCCGGTGCACTGCCGCTTACCGCCACTACCGCATCCATCATATATTCCGGAACAATCTCTGCACGGCCAAAGCCTTCCATTAAGTACTGAATATGCTGCAGCTCTTCCTGAGTGACAAGGCTGTTTCCGCAGATTGCAGTCATACCCGCCCCCACCATAGCCGGAGCGTTCGGCATAGAGCGTACGATCTTCAGCGGACGTTGGAAGCTATGCTCCAAATCCTCAATGGTCTTTCCCGGCGCAATGGAAACCACAATGGTTTCGGAACCGATCTCCGCGGCAATCTCTTTGATCACCCGATTATAAAATTGCGGCTTGATCGCCAGCACCAGCACCCGGCTGTTTGCCGCTACCGACTTGTTGTCGGCGGCATGAAAGCCCAATTCTTTCTCTCCCGATTCCACGTACGCCCGATTGACATCAGAAACCTGAATCTGATCGGGTTTGATCAGGCCGGTTCCAATGATTCCTTTGACCATCGCCCCGCCCATATTGCCATAACCGATAACTCCTAATTCTAGCATACCAGTGTCCTTTCTCCTGTTTTCAGGAATGGTTCGTTTTCAATTCCCCAAAAGTGATTCTGTTCCGGATTAAATGGCCTGCTCGGTCCGATTGATGATTTCATCCTGAAGCGCGCGGCTGAGGTTCCGGAAGTGGTCGCTGTACCCTGCCACACGTACGATCAGGTCTTTATATTCTTCAGGATGCTTTTGCGCCTCCAGCAGGACTTTCCGGTCGATAACGTTAAACTGAATGTGGTGGCCGTCCAGGTTGAAATACGCCCGAATCAGGTCTGCCATGTGGCTCAGTCCTTTTTCGCCCGCCACACTGGAGGGAATCAATTTCTGATTCAGAAGGGTCCCCCCCGTGCTGATGTGATCCATCTTCGCGGCGGAACGGATGACAGCGGTGGGGCCGTTGGTATCGCTGCCCTGTACCGGAGAAATACCTTCGGAAACAGGCTTATGAGCCAAACGTCCATCCGGGCTGGCCTCCATGACCTCGCCGAAATACACATGGCAGGTGGTTGGCAGCATGTTGACCCGATACTGGCCCCCGCGCATATTCGGCCGACCGGTTATGCAGGCGCGGTAATACTGGAAGATCTCCCGCATGATGTGATCGGCGTAATCGTCGTCATTGCCGTATTTCGGGCTTTCGTTCAACAGAAGATGGCGGACATCCTCATATCCTTCAAAGTTCGCGTGCAGCGCTTCCATCAGGCGCGGCATGTCAAGGTCCTTCTTATCATAGACATGGCTCTTGATGGCGGAAAGGGAATCTGTAATCGTACCGATCCCCACGCCCTGCAGGTAGCTGGTGTTGTAACGGGCACCGCCTGCATTGTAATCCTTGCCCTTCTGGATGCAGTCGTTGGTGATGATGGATAAAAACGGCACCGGCATATATTTGGCGTAGATAGATTCGATGATATTGGAGCCTTCTACTTTGATATCCACAAAATAATGAATTTGCTTTTTATACGCTTTTAGCAGTTCTTCAAAAGAATGGAAATCCGCTGCGTACCCAAGCTTCAGACCCAGCTGTTTTTTTGCCACAGGATCATACCCGTTATTCAAAGTCAGCTCAAGGATTTTGGGAAGATTGAAATAACCGGTCAGGATATAAGCTTCATTGCCAAACGCGCCGGTTTCCACACAGCCGCTGGTTCCGCCTTTGCGGGCATCTTCAATGGTCTTGCCGGCATTGAGCAGCTCCTGAATAATTTCTTCGGTATTATAAAAAGCAGGCTGGCCCCATCCCTGCCGGGAAATCTCGCAGGCCCTTTTCAGGAATTTCTGAGGTGTTTTCCGGCTGATTTGCACGTTGGAACTGGGCTGGAGCAGCCGCATCTCGTCCATGCAGTCCAAAATCAGGTAGCTGACCGGGTTTACGCCGTCTTCGCCGTTCGGTGTGATCCCCCCGGTATTGATATTGGCAAAGTCAGTATAGGTGCCGCTTTCTTTCAGGGTAATCCCCACTTTGGGCGGAGCCGGCTGATTGTTGAACTTGATCCACAGGCACTCTAACAGCTCCTTGGCTTTTTCGTCATCCAGGATTCCCTCAGAGGTATCCTTTTGATAGAAGGGATTCAGGTGCTGATCCAGGCGGCCCGGGCTGTAAGAATCCCATGGGTTAAGCTCAGTGGTCACGCACAGATGCACAAACCAGTACATCTGAATCGCCTGCCAGTAGGTCTGCGGCCGATTGGCGGGGACCACATCGCAGTTGGCGGCAATCTGGAGCAGTTCCGCCCTGCGGGTCTCATCCGATTCTTTCGCTGCCAGTTCCCGCGCATAATCCGCATACCGGCGGCCAAGAATCATGATTGCGTCACAGCAGATGGCCATGGCGCTGAGCTGTTCCTTTTTTTGAAGAGCCTCTTTATCATGGATAAAATCAAGAGCCCCGATCGCCTGCTGGATATCTGCCTTCCGCTCCAGAAAGCCCTTGAGGAAAATATTCTCGGAACCAACGGTGTGCCCCGGGCCGCGCTGTTCCATGAACTCTGTAAAAATGCCGCTTTCATAGCACTCTTTCCACTTTGGGGTAACGGATTCCAGAATTTTGTGGCGAATGGAACGGTTCTGCCAATAAGGAATGATTTTTTCCTTCTGCAGCTTTAAATCAGCCTGTGAAACCTTGAAGGAAATCAGCTCCCGGTCGTTCATGACTTGCATATCTTCCATTGTATGGCAGCACAGTTCAGGGAACGTAGGGGCAGACTGGGGGCCGTCGCCTTTTTCGCCGACAATTAATTCTCCATCGTTGATGCAGAGTGTTTTGTTCTCCATCACATTCTTCAGGGTCAATGCGCGCAGTTCCGGTACGGAAACAGTACCTTCATATTTCAGATAGACATCCGTTTCCAAATCGGCCCGCTCCAGATAAAGCCGGGGCGGGGTATTCTCGCTCTGTTCACGAAGCCTGCGAATGCGTTCATTCATGCCTCTTTGCATCATAATAAAATCCTCCTATCTAAAATTTAATTTTTACTGCTCATTCTTATCCGCCGATAAAAACAGGAGAAATCCCGGCATTCAGCCACATATTTTTGAACTGTTCCATCTTCATGGCGGTCGGGGGATCAAATTCCTGACAGTCTGCCCGGCCCAGCCGAATATTTTTATCCATCCCCACCTTATGGTAAGGGAGGAGATTTACCTGCGTCAGATGGATACTGCCGTCTCGGATCAGGGTGATCATCCCCTGCATTTCTTCTTCGCTGTCGTTTACGCCGGTGATAACCGGAATACGAAGATTGATTTTTGCGCCGTCATGGCTCAATCGTTTCAAATTTTCTATCATCCGTTCATTGTCCCTGCCGGTGTATTCCTGATGAATCTGCGGAGTGACGGCTTTCAGATCATAAAGAAACGTATCTGCATAAGGGAGTATTTTTTGAAAATTTTCATAAGGCGCATCGCCGCAAGTGTCGATATTGACGCTGATATCCTCATTGTGCAGTTCTTTGACCAGCTGCTGAATATAATTCATGTCCTGCGCCATGACCTCTCCTCCGGAAAGCGTAACTCCCCCGCCGGAAACCTCATAAAACATACGGTCACGCACCAATTGTTTGACCAGCTCCTGAACGGGAATCTCTGTACCGACAACGCTTCTTGCATGATAAAGACACCGGCTGACGCAAAGCCCACAAGCGGTACATTTTTTTCGGTCGGTTACCACTTTGCCGGATTCCGTCCGAAAAATGGCCTGCTGCGGGCAAGCCGGGATGCAGCTGCCGCAGCCGGTACATCGTTCCTCATCGAACATCAGCTCACGGTGAAACCGCTGACTTTCCGGATTGTGACACCAGACACAGGATAACGGACACCCTTTAAAAAACACCGTAGTTCGGATACCATTCCCATCGTGTATAGAAAATTTTTGAATATTGATAATATATGTATGATTCATTTGGCCTCCATATTTTCATTAACATGAAAATATTTGCTATAAATTTCACTGTAATTATATTATCCTCCGATATAAAAGTCAATAGCGCTTAAAAATTTCATATATAAGAAATTTTGAATATTTTTTGCTATTGTGTCAGTGATTCCTGTTTTATTCTCAAATCCATAGGAAAGAGCGTACATCGCTGTTGA
>OFCQ01000730.1_pt1 | contig 8644 bp, 10 predicted proteins | sample 1520861 | NCBI WGS metagenome assembly OFCQ01 (sample SAMEA2699036, study PRJEB24076) | metagenome | biome: Human gut stool | place: Spain | collected 2012-11-21 | reverse complement strand
CAAGGACTTGCTATTTCTTTGATAAGCATGCCGCAATTCGGACATCTTATTCCAAGATGTCGATCTTCCAGAACTAAACCTTCATAATCAAGAATCAAAAGGCCAAGTTGAAAACAATGGTCATACGATTGAAGTCAGCTTTAAAAATCCCAAGAATAGTCTAACGATTGGTGATGATGTCTATAAATTGCAACAGTTTCATTTTCACGCACCCAGTGAGAATGAAATTGACGGCAAAACCTATCCTCTTGAAGGACACTTCGTCTACAAGACCGATACTGGTAAAATCACTGTTGTCTCTGTTCTCTATAATTATGGGGATGAAAACCAAGCCTTGAAACAAATCTGGGATAAGATGCCTCAAGCTGCTAATACTGAAACCGAGTTGTCTCAGCCTATCTCACTAGATGATTTCTATCCTGAAGACAAAGACTACTACAACTTTGAAGGCTCCTTAACAACTCCACCATGTACTGAAGGTGTTAATTGGATTGTCTTCAAAAACCAAGAAACCGTCAGCAAGGAACAGGTGGAAAAATTCACACAAACCCTTGGATTTGAAAATAATCGTCCTATCCAAGAAACAAACGGTCGAAAAATCAAAGAATAAAGTCTTACAGAAAGCTTGATGTCGCCTCTTCTCATCAAGCTTTTTTCCATTGACGATTAGCTATAAGCTTTGTTACAATGACCCTATGATCATTAAACATACAAGAGATACACTTTCAGAAACTTACCTAGATGCCGTAGCCATTCGAAACACTGTTTTTGTTAAGGGACAAGGAGTCCCACGCTCCATCGAAATTGATGCCAATGAAGCCTACTGCATTCACTTTGTCCTCTATGATGATAAGGGTCAGGCTGCTGCAACCGTGCGCTTACTGCCCAACAAGGATTTGACTCAGGTCACCCTCCAACGCATGGCTGTGCTTGATGCCTACCAAGGTCAAGGGCTAGGGAGCATCCTCCTAAAAGAGGCTGAAGATTTTGCCCAAGAACAGGGCTTTAAATCTATTTCTCTCCATGCTCAACTAGGGGCACTTAAGTTCTACCTTAATAATGGCTATCAAGAAGTCGGTCAAATCTTTGAAGAAGCTGGAATCCAACATATTACTGTTGAAAAATCCTTAATAAGTAAAAAAGCTTAAGCAGTATAGCAACTGCTTAGGCTTCTTCTTTTGTCGTAAATATCGGATAACCATGCTCGACAGCAAGCACTGTCACATTTTCTCTTTTCTTTAAAGCCTCTACGATTTTTCTCCAGTATTTCTGCCCTGTAAAAAGAAGGACAAACACTCCCATGTAGACCAAAAAACCAAGAAATTGTTTATATTCAGAAGATGACAGTTTTGATTCTAGTTCTAGGAGCTCGAACACTCCTCTCAATAGGACTGTACAGATGATCATTATAAGACTAAGTCCACTAAAGTATCCTAAACATATCAGCAAATACCCTATTTGATGCTTCTTGGAACGCTTCTTATACAGTAACCTATAGTCTTGACTGTACTTTTTAAATACAGGAAAGGAAATATCAATCCCTCTTCTCATACGAATGACTTTCAAATCAGGTTGGGCACGATAACCAAGGTAATGAATCAGTTTGTATAGTAGTTCTCTTATCAAAATATAGGAAGAAGCAGTTACAGCGGACACTATACTTAAAAATAGAAAAGAAGATAAAGAAAAGGAATCTTTATCAAACGCTAACAAGCCTTCTATCACTACAAAAAACATACCACAGACAAAGAGATTACTCCCATTAAGTATGCAAAAGAGCAGACTCAGAAACCAAGAGACAAGCTTTCTTTCCTTGGAGTTCCTACTTGACCGCTTCACTGATTAATTCTTCCTTTATTATCTCAATCAAGGCATCTCTATCCTTAATCCATTGAGCTCTCTCATCCTTGTAGTAAGTACGCTTACTGAGGAAAATAGCTGCACGTTGAGCGGGGATATTGATAAGCACAAAGGTCCCTGTATAACCAGTATGAAGAATCCAATCTCCTTGAAGGTCCCAAGCGACACTACGTTCCTTCTTGGATTGGCTGATATTTTTCATCAGATTCTTAGCAAAATCATCCTTCAAATAATGATTAACAAAAATTTCTAAGTCTTTAAGGGTTGAAAAGAGACCTGCTGACCCTGTGTGCTCTTTGAGAACACGAGCTTTGGGATCGTGAACAGTTCCGCCCGGAATGCCCTTAACCGTCGGAACAGCAATCCCAACTGGCCCAAACTGTGTCTCAGACATACCAAAAGGTTGAAAAACTTCGGAGTCAAAGAGCTTATCCAGACTTAGTCCAGACAATTCCTCAAGCATCAGCCCCAAGAGAATAAAGTTAATATCAGTATACAAGAAAGGCTTATCATCCCTAACTTTGATGGCGTTTATAGCAGCAATCAAACCCTCCTGATCTAATTCATCACGATTAGGAATGAAAGGATCAATCCCACTACTATGAGACAAGAGTTGACGTAATGTTAACGTCTTATTTTCTACTGCAGGGTAGTAGGTTGACAGCTTCTCATCCAAGTCCAATTTATCGGCCTGCAGATAGAAGAGACAGAGGGTTCCAACCCCAACCACCTTGGATACACTGGCTAGGTCATAGGTGAGACCTGGAACTACTGGAACATAGCCATCTTGAGTCCCTTGGTAGTACTCCTGCCAAGCCTTTCCATCATAAAGGGCAAGGCTGGCACCCGGAAAGATGTCAGCCTTGATGTAGTCTGTAATTGTTGCTAATGTTTGTTGAAAATCAGTCATTATTTTGTTAGCCAAACCTCAATATTACTCATATCAGTCAACGCAAGTAGGTGCCCTTTGCTATCCAAGTAACTTGAGAACTGTTCCTCTTCAAGTTTATCATGCAAGGCAACTAAGTCATAGTCTTCTGCCACCTTAAACTCGAGAATTTCCAAATCCCAAGTTTGATCAGGAGTTACTTGAAGGTCAGGACCTTCCGCCTTTTCAAAGTGGATAGATAAAGGTAGTTCTTCACCAAAAAGATTGTCATAGAAGAAGGCTGCTTTAACCGTATCCACAACATTCAGAGTCAAGGACTGAACGGTAAAGTCTGAAACACCTTTAAAGTCTTCATTTTCTTCAACATCTGCATACTCGATTGTCTTGAGCGTTGACAAGTCATCCTCCGCGTGCATCAAAATAAGACCATTTTCCGGTGAAACTGTTTCAAAGGCATAACCATTTTCCCCTTGGAAAATAGCCTTGGCTTGGTGATCGTCACGCGCCAAAAGGTACTCAATCTCAAGTGGATCTGAAACCTTAATAACCACTTTATTAATTTTCTTAGGGCCTTCAACTGCACGGCAACGGTAAGCTGGAGACTCTTCAATCACAAAGAGTGATTGGTGGTCTGCCCAATCTGTGAAGACGGCAAGAGCATTTTCTTCTGTTAATAGTTTAAATCCTAGTGTATTTTGGTAAAACTCAATATTTTCTTGTCTGTTATTCACACGAAAGATTGGTGTGTGAAACTTAAAATTCCCTGATTGCGTCATGACAACCTCCATTCTTTTCTATTTTATCCAAAAAGAGGCTGTGTGACAAGGATTTTCCAAAGAAAAAATAGGATTGTAATTTTTTCACTTTCTTTCGCATAAATTGTGAAAAACATTATAGTTTATTCACTTTTTGAGTAGCTATTTCCTCATTTTAGGGTATAATTGAGAGTATGAAAATTCTCGTTAATCACATAGTATTTAGGCGGACCTATCAAGGTTTGTTTTTATTGCTGATGATCATTATCCCAAACTTTGCTTTGAGTCTGATGACCTCCTACAATAGTCAGACTGGATTGACTTTTACGAACCCTGAAAGCTGGGGAATCATCGCTATCAATCTCATCATTTTTTACCTTACCTATCTCTGGGCAAAGAGTGAAGGACTGATGACTCGCTTTAGACTAGACCTCAAGGATGCTAAAGCAATTATCTGGGGCTTTCTCACTATCTTCTTGATGGGAGTCATTGGCAGTAATCTTATGCTACTAACCCATACCAACTACCATGCAGAACTTCAAAAGACGCTCACAACAATTCCTATCCTACCTGTAGCGATTGGTATGATGATTACAGCCTTCCTCCAAGAAATCCTCTTTCGCAAGTGGATTTTCACCTGGTTAGCTCCTTATTCAAAAACGGCTGTGCTAGTCAGCACTGGCCTCTTTTGTCTCTTTCATATGCCAACTAATCTTGCCTATCTCACTCTTTATATCGGAATGGGCTTGGCTCTCTCTATGATCTACCAAAAAAGAGAGAACCTATCTGCAAGTATCACACTTCATGTTTTATGGAATCTTTACACCTTAGGTGCTACCATTCTAGTAATGACTAATCCAATGTGACTGAGAATATTTTCTCAGTTTTTTATTACTTTCAATATTTTAAGCATAAAAAAAATCTGAAGCTTAAACTTCAGATTTTTAAGTATTATTAAAGGTAGAGTGATTTGAACAACCAGATAGCCAAAATCGCCGCAACAATTGGAGCTACAACTGGAACCCAAGCATACCACCATTTAGAATCACCTTTGTGTTCACCAAGAACTGATGTTGGCAAGAGGTGGTGAAGAAGACGTGGCATCAAGTCACGGGCTGGGTTAAGAGCTGGACCTGTTGCACCACCAAATGAAATAACCAAGGCTGCAACCAAGAAACCAACACCGATGTGGGCAACTGCAAGTGCCCCGTTAGCCATTTGACCTGCGATAGCTTCTTTATCATAGCCAAGTTGTGTAGCTTGTGCAATCAACTTATGACCAAAATAGTTGTTTGTCATAGCAAGCGCACCGAAGAACAAGATAAATGAACCAGCGAACTCGTTGGCAAAACCATTAAGCCAAGCACGTTTGTGATTTTCCTCTGAGTCTGAGTTATCATCAACAGCAGAGATTGTAGAGAAAGTACCAAGGATGTTGTTAGGATTTTCAGTTTTAAGATAATAAGGTTGGTGTACCCAAACCACGATAGCTTGTCCTAAGAAAGCACCGAGAAGTTGAGCAATCAAGTAACCTGGAACAGCTACCCAAGAGAAGATACCTGCAACCGCAAGACCAATTGTGAAGGCTGGGTTGATGTGGTTACCAGAAACATCACCAAACATAAGTGCTGGCATCATTACTGCAAACCTATAACCAAAACCAATAACAAGCCATCCAGACTTATTACCCTTAGTCCCTTTAAGCTCAACATTGGCAACCGAACCATTACCAAGTGCAACCATCAAAGCTGTCCCAATAAACTCAGTGATGTACTTTATAATCCAATCATGACTGAGCGCTTCTTTTAGAAAATCATTCATTTGTCTCTTTATTTCCTTTCACATTTTACAATAATTTAGACATCTATCATTTTATCAAGTATAATGTCTGATGTAAAGATATTTCTGAAATGTTTACGTATTCTTTTTTTGAGGTTTTAAAGTATGAAATTTAATCAGTTTAGTTACATCCCAGTAAGTCCTGAAATGGCTTGTCAGGAACTCCGTTCTTTGGGCTTTGAAGTCTCTCTAAATGCTAGTGCCAAGGATAATTTTGAAGCCTTTGTTCGTAAGTCCTTCCTCTTCTTTGAAGACACCGACTTAGCTTTGAAAAATTGGATTGCTGATGGGGAGACTGACCTCCTAACCTTCTTCCAGTCAGACCGTCCTTTGACTGCTAACGTCTTTGGTTTGGTAGCTCTTCAACTGCTAGGATTTATCCCTAATGTGGACTTTACAGACAGTGCTACTTTTCTAGAGAAAATGGCTTTCCCAATCACATTTGATGGTAGCCTTAATAACCTGCATCAATTACTGGCAACACGCACACAGTCTGGCAATACCTTAATTGATCAGTTAGTAGCTCAGGATTTAATCCCTGTAAGTAATGACTACGTCTTCTTTAATGGTAAGAGCTTGGCAACATTTGACACTAATCAGCTTCACCGTGAGGTGGTTTATGTGGAAGCACCAGTAGATACCGACAAAGATGGGCAGCTAGACTTGGTCAAAGTAACTATCTTACGCCCTGATGTGGACTTCCCGGTTCCAGCCATGATGACCGCAAGTCCTTATCAACAAGGGACTAATGAACCTGCTTCAGATAAGCTCACCCACAAGATGGAGGGGGACTTGCTCGTCAAACCAGCAGGTAAAATCTGTCTTAGACAACCTGAAATTAAGGCACCTGAAGCAGACCTTACGCCTATCAATCCAGTCACAAAGACACAGGAGCGTTTTGCTCACACAGATACCTACACACTTAACGATTACATGCTAGCTCGTGGCGTGGCTTCTATCTATGTATCGGGTGTCGGTACCTTCAATTCTGAAGGTTTCATGACCTCCGGAGACTATCAACAAGTTCTGGCCTATAAAGCTGTCATTGACTGGCTCAATGGTCGTGCACGCGCCTTTACTGGCCGCAACAGACAGCATACAATCACTGCTGATTGGGCTTCTGGTAAGGTGACTACTACTGGACTGTCATACTTGGGTACCATGTCCAACGCCCTTGCCACAACTGGCGTTGACGGTTTGGAGATGGTTATCGCTGAGGCGGGTATTTCTTCTTGGTACGACTATTATCGTGAAAATGGACTCCTCGTTAGTCCTGGAGGCTACCCTGGTGAGGATCTCGATACCTTGACTGAATTCACCTATTCTCGTGCCCTATTAGCTGGAGAATACCTACGCCATCAAAAAGATTATGAGATCTACCTTAAGGAGCTAAGCACGGCTATTGACCGTAAGCATGGGGACTATAACCAATTTTGGCACGACCGCAACTATGTCCAATTCGCAGACCGTGTCAAAGCTACTGTAGTCTTTACACACGGTAACCAGGATTGGAACGTCAAACCGATTAACGTCTATCAAATGTTCAATGCTCTTCCAGACTCTCTTGAAAAACACCTCTTCTTCCACAATGGTGCCCACGTTTACATGAATGCTTGGCAGTCTATTGACTTCCGAGAAAGCATGAACGACTTGATTTGTCAGAAACTCCTTGGCTTAGATAATGGCTACACACTGCCTACTGTTATCTGGCAAAACAACCAGTCTGAACAGACCTGGGAAGTTCTCGATACCTTTGGTCAAGACAATGGTAAACACATTCACCTTGGTGAGACTGAAGCTAGTATCGCTAACCATTATGAAGAGAAAACCTTTGCCAAATACGGTAAAGCTTACCAAAGCTTCAAAGACGACCTCTTTGCAGACAAAGCCAATGCCATTACCTTGGACTTTGAACTGGACCAAGACATCCAGATTAATGGCCGTGTCCACCTAGAGCTCAAGGTTAAGTCTAGCACAAACCGTGGTCTCATTTCGGCCCAAGTTCTAGAAATGGGGGACAAGAAATATCTCGCACCTATTCCCGCACTCAAACGCATGAGTTTAGACAATGGCCGCCTCTTCAAGGAAGAAGCCTTACGTGAACTGCCATTCAAGCAGGCCAAATACCGTGTCATTACCAAAGGACACCTTAACCTGCAAAATCGCAAGAACCTCCTTAGCATTGAGAATGTCACTCCAAATGAATGGATGACTATCGATTTGGACTTACAACCAACCATCTACAAACTCAACAAGGGTGACAAACTCCGACTCGTTCTCTATACCACAGACTTTGAGCACACTATTCGGGACAATAGTGACTATGAAGTGACTGTGGACCTAAGCCAAAGTCAAATGACATTGCCTTATTAATCTTTATCGCAAAATTCCCATGAGATGATGACTCCCATGGGAATTTTTCATTATGTGGAAACAAGCAAGAGGCAACAACCATGAGTCGTAAATAAAGTAACGTTCCTGAACGAAGCCGGTTAAGATAAGGCATCGCACTCTCCTTTCATCACAATCACTTGTCTGCTTGGCATAATCATAACTAGGACTTAAGGTTCTTTCTCTACTCCTCAACAGGTTGGAAAAGAACCTTTTTGCCCCATCTTCCTTTTCTCAATGGACAACTCAACCTTAAAACCAAGAAATCCTCCCTAATGACATCAATAGCCATAACGAATCGCTAGCAATTTTCGCAACTCTGCCATTCGCTCCTCGATAAAGGGAGACAAGGTTAGCTGGTCTTTTCTGACCACTTCGGATATTTCCAGTGACATCCTGCTTAAGATATAGGGAGTGGCTGAACGAGAGTCTGCAAGTTCCGTTCGGTAGGAGTGCAGGACCTGCTTCAAATCAGCATAATCTGGCTTATCTCCAATAGTTTCAATTACTTCATCGATGATAGCTACCGCTTGTTCTCGTCTCTCTTTGCCTCCTGCAAACCATTTAAGTCCTGTCATTAAGAAAACCTCCTTATTTCTTTCAACTAATTTTTCAATCACATCTTTAGTATAGCACCCTGATAGTCATATAAAAGCCAGTGTCCCAAAAAGTGGCTATATATCCTGAATGGTCATTCATATACAAAATGAAAAAAATTGAGGGAGATACTCAATCTTTTTACCTATTTAATATAATATCTCAGTGCTAACATGAGTGAAGCTAAGATTGCTAATGCCCCCACAAAAGAGACAAGTGATTGCTCACCATCATTTGTTTTAGGGAGTTCTTTTGTGTCTGCTCAAACAGTTTATGACCATTTAGCCAGCTCTAGTCCACGTTTTATGACTTT
>OFCQ01000725.1_pt1 | contig 8724 bp, 6 predicted proteins | sample 1520861 | NCBI WGS metagenome assembly OFCQ01 (sample SAMEA2699036, study PRJEB24076) | metagenome | biome: Human gut stool | place: Spain | collected 2012-11-21 | reverse complement strand
GGTGCAGATACCGGCATAAATCAGCATAACAAGCGTTGCGCCCACAGGGATGATCGCCGTGGCGATCGCTACCAAACCGGTGGCGCAAAGCAGCAAATAAATGATGCCTGTAAACAGCGGGTAGCTGGTGCCGGCCTGCGCTTTTTTCCAGGCGGGATGGCCCCAGTAGAAATTCATGGGGAACGGATTTCCAAACAGGGATCCCAGTATGTTCGTTCCGCACAGACCAAGCAGGCAGGTGCGCACTTCATAATTTTCGTCACTCTGCAGAGCCTGCTCGACGGACTGCATGACAGCAGTCACATCCGCAAATACGAAAGCAACGACCAAAGGCAGATAAGTCAGCGCAATTCCAAACACCTGCCCGTTGAGGATGCCAAACTGCGGGAAAGGCACATAAAATCCTACGGTCTGAAACGATTCCTGCAGACCGGCCACACCCATTACCCCTGTGACCCACGCGATCATGGTGCCAAGGGCGATGGCGACAAACGCCGGAGAAAGCCTTTTCAGGTTTACTCTGCCGAAATAAAACACAAACAACACAAACAGGGTGGGCACAATCACCCAGGGTGTTGCAAAGCCCTGTCCCAGAGAGGCCAACACCAGCCACGCCAGCGAACCGCCGACCAGCGCACCCATCAGCGCTTCTTTCGGCACATAGCGCAATATAAAGTTGATGGCAAAGGCGCAGATCAGCATAAAAGCGGAATACAGCAGGCTGGCTGCCACTCCAACGCCCCATGCCGTGATGGCGTCTCCGGTGGAAAAGTACACCGGCACGATAATGGCGTTCAGCCAGACAAAAAACGTACCGCCCGAAATGCCGCCCGGCAACGCCGTAATGTTTGGGTTCCCTGTTTTGCGGGCCTGATGGCGCGCATACAGGGTGCTGAACAAAAGCATCAAAAATGCGGCGAAGCCAATAGCGACCACAATTTTACCAAAAACGATTTCTTGAGGCATTTTAAGTACGCCGACCAGTACGCTTACCCCAACCAGGATTTTGGTAAAGCCGTCAAAGAATACGCCGATGGTTGCATCAAAATCTCCGCTTTTGACCCAAGGGATAGAAATCTGCTGTTGATTGCTGTTCATGATGATTCCCTCCTGGCTAATTTAGTGATGACGGATAGTGAAAGCGATACCTGAAATATTGAAAATACTCATTATAGACATGCTCCTGCAACAGCTGCATATGCGGATGGAGCTCCGAGGAAAATCCCTTTCCCGCTTTGCCGATGGTCATGGTGTCACCGCCGCCGATGTACACCCCCGACTGATTCAGGAAGAACTCATCCATCAGCCCCTGCGTAACCAGATAATGGGCATACCCGGGGGATTCGACGAGAAGCCTGCGGATTCCTAAACCGCGTAGCGCGCGCAGGACAAGCGGTGTATCCGGCATGGAGTTTTCCCCGCTGACCAACACATGGAGCTGCGTTTCACCGCCCTTTGGCAGCCACAGCTTGAGTTCTTCCTCCGGCTGAGAAGCATCCGCCGAAGAAATTTCTCCGGCAAAATGAGCTCTGACATACTCCAGCCCCTGCGGGGAGGTAACGAGCACCACGGGGATCTCTCTGCTGCGCAGGAGTGCATGGTCCAGTGGAACATCCCTTGCGTCGAGCGACATGACCAGATTCAGAGGGTAACGGGGATACCGGGCCCACAAGCGATCCCGCTGCATGCCGGCGTCCAGACAATACATGGCGTAATCCGGGTCTGTTTTTAAAGAATTGCCGCCGATGAGCGATGCGTCGCCGACTGCACGCAGGGCGTTCAGCAGCCAAAAATCTGTATCGCGTCCCGCCCCGCCCCGTTCGTTTTTTGCCGCCACATAGAAAGCGCTCGGCTGGTTGGCATAGGCCATTCTGCCGTCGACGGACATTACAAACGACGCGTACAGATACGGCCTTTCCTCCGGTGCCTGCGGAAAGCGCAGCGGCTCGCCGTACACCTGCTCCACAAGAGGAGACGGAACCGGGATCTCCCGGAAGGTTTCCAGATCCTCACTCCGATAAATCGAACGAATTTTGATCTGCTCATAGTCAAACGGTACTGTGTTCAAGAGTTCCCCTCCTTTTGTCCGGCCAGGGCCTTATCCCAATCCATCAGACGCTCGTACATCACACGGTGGGTATGATACAGCTCATCGTAAATGCGGGCATTTTCCGGATTGGGAGAGATCACACGGTTATTGCCAAACCAAACATCGGTCAATACGGAATACTTCCTGATTTCCCCGCTGCCATACAGCGCGAGAAACGCAATGCCGAGGGCGGTGGAGCTTTTGGGGTTGATTGAAAGCTCGCTTCCCAGCACATCTGCAATCAGGCCGCAGACCTCGGGTGAATTGGCTCCTCCGCCGAACACATTGATCTGCCGGATCGGCAGGGACAGCGTTGAAATATTATAGCGGGCATTGAATGCGATCCCCTCCAGCATGGCACGGTACATATGGAACCGGCTGTGCCGCCCGCGGTAACCAAGCATAAATTCGGAATCCGGGCCGAAAAAGGAATTTGCCGTTTGCAGCTTGTAATGCGGAAAATACCACAGGCCTTCCGCCCCCGGCTCGATCTGATTCATCAGCCGATCCATCTCGCCCCAGTCATCATAGCGGAACGCTTCTCTCAGGTGGGAAATGCTCTCCCCAAACGAAAGGATGCGGCCCACAAAATGCCCCCTTCCCGGCCCGTAATGAGGCACGGCCGTATACTCGCGAGGACTTTTTTCGGCGTAAATCACCGTTGCGGAGGTGCCGAGGTACAGCATCAGATGCGCTTCGTTATACGCGCCTCCGCCCAGCATGGAGGCAAAGGTATCTCCTACTCCGGCAATCACCTTTGTTTTGGTGGAAAGGCCGGTTTCTGCCGCGGCCGTGCTGGAAACGGTACCCAAAACCCGCACAGCGGGCGACGGCTCCGGCAGCAGCTCCGGCGAAAGCCCGAATTCCTCAAGGGCTCCCTTTTTCCAGCTCAGCGCCTCTTCGTCGAACACACCGCCGACCATGCAGGCCGCATCATAGTCGATTGCGGGCACACCGGTCAGGTGGTAAGCGATAAAGCCGTGCGGAACAAATACCTTCCATGTTTTTGAATATGCCTGCGGCTCGTACTTTTGGTACCAGAGCAGCTTGGGGAGCAGATGCCCGTGAGAAACCGGAGAGGGAAGAACCCGGTTGCACAGAGCGACCTCTTCGACCGCACGAGTATCGGTATGCAGGATCGCCTGATGAACCGGCTCTCCCCGCGAATCTACCGGGCACAGGGCCGGAATCAACCCTGTGACGCCGATCGTCAGAATTTCTTCGGGAGAGGAGACAACCGACAGGAACTGTCTGGCCGCCTCGCAAAACTCCTGCCACCACAGCTGCATCGATTCTTCCTGATAGCCCGGCTTTGCCACCTCTATGCCATGCTCATGCTGATACCGGGCCACCACATTTCCCTGCAGATCTACCAGCACAGCCTTCGAGCTGAGGGTACCAATATCAAACCCCATCGAATAGCCTTTCAAGACTGCTCCTCCTTTTCCATCAGCACCACCGCGCGGTAAGAAGCCTCTTTCGGAGCTTCATAGAGCGCATCCTCTAGTTTTTCAAACGGGAAGCGTGAGGTAATCAGTCTTTCCAGATGAAGAGACCGGTCCGCCAGCAGACGGGAAGCGATTCGGATACTTTCCTTCGTATGTTTGGTGACTCCCGTCACGGTAATTTCACGATAATGAAACAGCTTGGGATCCAGAGTGATCAAGTCCTCGGCTTTGGTACCGCCGTAGATGACGAGCGTTCCGCGGATGGCAAGCGACTGAATCGCGGTTTCGATGGCCGCCTTTCCCCCCGCTGTAAAGAATGCTTTTTCCACACCCCGCCCTTCGGTCAGCTTCTGAATCTCTTCAGCCACATTTTCCGTCAGGGGATCGAACACGTAATCCGCACCGAACTCAAGCGCTTTCTCCCGGCGCAGCGCGCTCGGCTCGCTGACGATGACTGTCAGACCGCGGTGCTTTGCCAAAAGCACATGCAGGGCTCCCATTGTTCCTGCCCCGCAGACCAGGGCAAAATCGCCCGGGCATGTATTCGCCATATTCAGGCTGTGCGTCACGCAGGAAAGCGGTTCGCCAAGTGTCGCCGTTTCAAACGGAATATCGTCGTCGATCCGATACACCTCGTAGCCCTTGGCCAGAAAAAGCTCCGCAAAGCCGCCGGGGCCGTCCGCCTGTGGAATCTTGCGCACATCCTTTGCGTTTTCACACTGATTGTCGTATCCGCGGCGGCAGTAGTAGCATTCTCCGCAGCGGGCCAGGCTGAGCACGATCACCTTATCCCCCGGCACGAGCTTCTGCGCTACCGCAGAGCCTACCTTTTCTACCACACCGCTGATTTCGTGCCCCCCGGCAAAGGGAAACCCCTTTGATCTTCCATAAAAATAGCCCTGTTCAAAAGTGCAGACACCGACTGCCCTGACCTTAACCAGCACCTCGTCCTCCTGAATGGGTGGAAGCTCCACATCAACAAACTCAATTTTTTTTGGTTCCGGAAAAACAGCTGCTTTCATAACCGAACTCCTTTCCTCTTTTCTGAAATCAAAGCCGGCATTTTCATTTTATACTTTGCAGAATCTCATACGCTTCCTCCGCACCGGCGTTCTCATGAACAATCGCGGCCAGCGCGCGCGTCATACCCACAGTATTCCCTGCGCCCCAGATATTGCGGCCGATTGCCACGCCGCTGGCCCCCGCGTCCATCGCCTCGCGGATCGAAGCAAAGAACACCCTAATATCGTCCGTTTTGGCTCCGCCAAGAACGATCAGAGGGACAAATGTTTCTTGAACGACACGTTCAAAACCCGGCGCAAAGCCGATTTTCATAAAGTCGCACCCGATTTCACAGGCGATCCGCGCGCCGCGGGCAATATGATCCAGCGTTTTCAGCTCTTTGCCGGAATCGAAGCCGCCGGGAACCGCTTCCGCGCATACCGGCATCCCCATTGCATCGCACTGCTGGATGGCGTGCGACAGATGCGGATAAGTCGGCTCTTCCACTCCCTGCCCCTGACCGACATTGATCATGACAGCATCGGCCCCCATGCGCAGCGCATATTCCGCATCGAACGCGATTCTGCTGTCGTGACCCACCCCCAGATAGGTAGGCGGCAGATCAAGACGGGCAATATAGCCGATTCCCGACAGCTCCTCGGCAAACCGACGCGCCACGCCAAAGTTGACCAACGCCGCATCCGCGCCGCCTGCGACAATCTGCTCTATGGTCTTCCCGGGATTCTCCAGTCCGGCGGAGGCCCCGTTGAAGGTTCCGTGGTCCATTGCGACCACCAGTGTTTTTCCATCTTCCCTGAAAATCCTTTTCATTCTTCTTGTCTTGTCCATTACTCCGTCTCCTCTTTCTATGAAGTCATGTGTGCGTTTTTATTCTGCGTCATAACGCATGCGATAGCGGGTGTAGATAAAATGCGGGCTGTGCATATGTATGGAAAGAATTTCGGAGTGCGGGTGACGAAACGACAGAAAGGACTCCGCCATGGTGCCGATTCCCGTGGCTTTGCCGCCCACAAAGATGCACGAGGTCGTAATGAAAATCTCATCCAGCAACCCCTCGCGCATCATCAGGTGGCAATAAGAGGGGGATTCCACCAGAACCCGCTTCATTCCCATCACACCCAGCACGGCCATCATTTGCGCCGCGTCGGTTTCGGTTCCCTCGCCGGTCTCCAAAACGGCAATTTTATCTGGATTTTCCTGAATCAGCCGTTGAATTTCACGCCTGTTTTCTTCACTGTCTGCTTTGGGAAGTAAATAGTAGCGGTATGGGATCTCTTCCACAAGCGCTTTCAGCCCGCTCGGTGAAGTGACGATCAGGAACGAGACTTCGGGGCAATGAAAAACCTCATTCTCGTAAGGGATGCCTTTTCCGCTGCGGGTAACCACCACCGTGCGGGGCGCTTCGCTCATTCCCGCCGCGCGCCGAGCCTTTAACAGATCCGGATCATATGTACTGCCGGAATAGGTCGGCTCTTTGACCATGGTGCCGCTGCCGATAATAATACCGTCACAGTTGGCGCGCAGCAGGTTCAGCATCCAGAAATCCGCGTCTGCCCCCGTCGGGTCAAGTAAATTCTTTTTTGCGATCAAAGGTCCGACCTCGTCATCCTCAAATGCGATTTTTCCGTCAATCGACATCACATAAGAGGCGTATGCCAGCGGACGCTCCGCAGGCATCTCTCGAAAAAGCAATGGTCCGTAAATTCCATTTGCCTTTTCACTGGAAACCCCTTTTCCCCGTATTCTTCCGGAGGAATGTTTTCGTAAATCCGCTGCAGGCGAATTGCATTTTTATCAAAAGTGATTTGCGGAATGGCCATTTTTAAACCCCCTATTGTATAATTGTATATACGTATATATTACTGTTTTTTCATTATAACACTGTCGGTCAGATTCATCAAGTAAACTGTAAAATAATGATTGTTTTTGTATGTTTGCACAACATTAAATTTCTTATTTCGCGATTTCAGCAAATAAAATTTTCGAATTTTTCTCTTTTGAATAACAAACTCACATAGAATTCATGCATTTTTATGTGCAGCGGACTGGACAGCTCTTATACTGGGCCTGGCTCTTTGTTTTATATCAGCACGGCATTTGTGGCGAGATGTCTTTTTCTAGAGAAGTATATAAGGCTCTAGAAAGCCACACGAGACCCAATGACAATTTTTGAAATTTTATCGATCACCACACTATACTGCTCCAGAACGAACAGTCATCATAAAGTCCCATGCATTTCTCCAATGCTGCTGTTATTCTGCTCCTGTTCCTGCGGCTGCCGGGCATGCTGATTTTCCTGCAACAGAACAGCACCCTCTGATGCGTTTTTTCCTGCATCAGAGGGTGCTGCGTCATTCTTCTCTTTCCTTTTTGCGATTTTGTAACGACTTTGAGTCTGCCTGAGCTGTCTTGTTCAGAAAACGGCAGAGGACAACCTTCGAGCTACTCCCTGACGTTCTTCTCATAGGACAATCGGAAAAACTCATAAACATGGGAAGAAGGAGGCAACAATGAATGCAAAAGCGCATATCGGTATCAGACCTTACAAACATCAACATCGAAAACAGTCAAAAAGGAGGATTTGCTTGACGTAAAGGGTTTCACATTTGATAGTACGGTGCCGCAGGAGCAAAGAGCAGCCCGGATAACGGCGGCAGTTAAAAATCCTTCCTGTTTTCGCGTGGGAGATATGGACAGAAAGCCGGAATGCCCGGAGGACACCCAGCCTTTTAGAACACCTTTATCGCCTTCCTAAAACATAAGAAAAGCGCCCTGTGAAGCCGGTTTACAGGCCACGGCACCATTGTTCGCATGACGCAAAACAAAACACTCTATTGCAATTTGCTTGGAAGGAGGAAACATGGCACGCACCAAAAACAGAGGTATGGAGAAAACGACATCTATACCGAATATAACCGCTCTTACAGAACCCGTTATTTAAGGAAAACTGCAAAAACCACTATTCTATGTGGGATAAGGGGAATATTAAAATAGCAGCTATCAGATTACACGGGATATCACCCGGGTTGACAAGATGGGCTGTATCTCGGTATCTGGATAGCATTGGGGCAAGTTCGAGCCATCGGCAAAGTCTCCATTCCCTCGCGAAATAAGGAGCGGGAAAAATTTGTTGCTTATATTTTAGAAGAGCTTTATAATAAATATGGACTTTCACATAGATGCGCTGGCTTTCTTCTTTTGCAAAGATTGAGGGCAAGGCTTGAATGGTGGAAACGATGTCGGGCCTGTGAAAACTCGGTATCAGTTTGGTGCCGAATGTCACGAAAATAGTTGATTATCTTCTCCTCAGTGTGGACAAACTATCCCCTGCAGATGTTTTGAAGTATCGATTTATAGATGGTTTCTGGCTGGCGATCCACTCCTTTGGAACCGAGCCAAAAATGAAGGTGTACTATTTGTCCGACAGGCCGAAAACGGGAAAGAACAAGAGCTCGACCGAATGAACCATTTAAAAAAGAGAAATGGTTCATTGACAATTAGTTAAGGGAAATGGCTCAAATAACCAAGGGGTGGGGAGTTATGAATATTATTCTGTTGTCCGGCGGTTCGGGGATGCGGCTTTGGCCGCTGTCAACCAGCGCCCGTTCGAAGCAGTTTTTGAAGCTTTTGCAGGATGAAAACGGCAGACCTGAATCAATGGTGCAGCGGGTTTATCGTCAGCTTTTGGACGCCAGGCTGGAAGCGAATCATATTCTGATGGCAACCGCTGCTACCCAGCAAGAAGCGATCCTGGGACAACTTGGGAATCGGATTGAGATCGTTGCGGAGCCGGAGCGCAGAAACACTTTCCCCGCTATCGTGCTTTCCGCTGCTTATCTGTATTTTGAAAAGAAATGTTTTCCGGAAGAGGTCGTTGTGGTCATGCCGGTGGACACCTATACGGAACCGGCATATTTTGATGTTCTCCGCCAGATGGCGGAGACTGTCGGCAGCAACCTCGCCGATTTGGTGCTGATGGGAATCAAACCATGGGAGCCTTCCGAAAAATACGGTTATATGCTTCCGAAAGCCGGACAAGCAGCCGGGGTAAGCCAAATCGATCGATTTGTGGAAAAGCCGACTGCGAATGTTGCACGGGAGATGATTGCGAGCGGCGCTATGTGGAACGGCGGCGTATTCGCCTTTCGGCTTGGGTACTTGATG
>OFCQ01000720.1_pt1 | contig 8792 bp, 8 predicted proteins | sample 1520861 | NCBI WGS metagenome assembly OFCQ01 (sample SAMEA2699036, study PRJEB24076) | metagenome | biome: Human gut stool | place: Spain | collected 2012-11-21 | reverse complement strand
TTGTGCGGGCTATTTTCATTCAAAAGTTCGGCGAAAGACGAACTTTCCTATAAAGCAAAAAAGACTAAAACCACTTTATTTGTGATTTCAGCCTTATAAAGTATTTTTATTCAGCTTTGAAAAGAGCTTCTACATGAGCACCGCCTTGTCTGGCATTATATATTTTCAAATTTCCTCCATGCTTTTCACAGAAAATACGAGAAATATACATACCAAGGCCAAAATGCTTTAAATCATCTTGTGGATTCTTATGATAAAATGGTTCTGTTACTTTTTCCTCAGTATCCACAAATCCTATTCCATCATCTTCAACAGAAATTATAAGAAAACCATCCTTTTTCTTTATCTGCAAAGCAATACTTTTTTGTGCATATCGAACCGCATTTTCCAGTAAGTTGTCTGTCACTTCCATGACAAGTTCCTCATCCACTTTCACAATGTTTTGTTCCTGCACTCTTTCTACCTTACATAATTTACTTTCCTTCTTGGACAGCATGGCAGCTTCTGCCTCAATCTTTTTTGTCAGTTCCGATAATTCTATCTCTGAGCATTGCAGTTCCCTCTGTTCTAAATGGGACATTTTTCTCATGTTTTCCGTGAAATGCTCTATACGGTCAATCTGATACATGCCTGTTTGTAAGATATCAATAACATCCTCTGTTTTTATACTCTCAGCAGAAACAAACTCTAAGAGCATTTCCTGATACCCACGCAATATGGAAAGTGGAGAACGTATATCATGTGCAATTGCATTCCGCAAAGCCTTCTCGTCATCAATCATTCGCCACATCTTTCTGTTGTTATCTGCTAAATCACTTCGCATCATTTCAAATTCTTTACACAAAGTTCCCATCTCATCTTTATTTTCATAGGACACATGAAAATCCAGTTCATTATCTGCAATCATTTGTGAGGCATCTTTTAGTTCTTGTAGAGGTGTCTTTAACTTATTTTTATAAAAAAAGAATACCGCAGCAACACCCCCAACAATCGAAAAAATCAGTACTGAATATGTTTCCATAAAGTCACACATTTCCGAAAGATGATAGTCCAAACGATTCATCTGCGATTGATTAGGTCTTGATATCTCAATCTCGTATTTCTTTCCATATTGCTGAAACACGTCCGTATAATCTGCATAATCAATATATTTTTCCCATATTTTATTCTGCATATTTCTTGCAAAATGAACTGTAAATCCAGATAACAGAAATGCTGCCGTTAAGCTGATCACAAAATAAAGCAGAATTGTTTTTTTCAGTGACAAGTTTCTTATTTTTTCCATCGGTATCCAATCCCCCATACAGTTTCTATGTATTCTTTTTCTGAATAATCCGCTATTTTTTTCCTTATACGCCGTACTAATTCCGTTATCGTTCTACTGTCCCCTTCCGCATCATATCCACAGACTTGTGCATATATACGTTCTTTATCAAACACCTGACCTGGATGCATGGATAAGAATTCAATAATCTGATATTCAATTTTTGTGAACTCCATCCTGTGTCCAGCTATAGCTACTATTTTTTCAGAATAATCAATCAGCATTTCATCCATGAAACGGTATTCCGTTTTTTGTTGATGCCTTTCTTCTCTCTTTATGTTTGTGACAATCCTTGCTTCCAACTCCCGAAGACTAAATGGTTTCGTAATATAATCATCCCCGCCTGAAAGCAACCCATTAATTTTATCATCTTCGTCAACTCTTGCTGTTAGAAATAAAATTGGACATAACACTTTACTGCGTATCAGTCGACATACTTCAATCCCATCCATGCGTGGCATATTGATATCCAACAAAATAATATCCGGTTTCATTTTTATTTTATTTAATGCTTCCATTCCATCTGTAGCCGTAATGGTTTCATATTGTTTCATATTAAAATAACTACAAAGCATTTTCACCAATTCTTTATCATCATCGACAACTAAAATCTTGTATTTCATCCAAACCACCTCCAGTATCCATATTATACGATAAAAAACAATGAAATCACAACAAGAGTACATGAAGAACGTAAGCACAATATGACTGGATGAATCATTTTAATCCAATACTGAATAAATACAACACCGTTAAAAAGAAACTCAAATCTAAAGTTACAGAGCGGAAAGAACTGAATGTGAAAAAAGAGAAAGCCAGTATTTTTAATCCCATCCAGCATATAAAATTGAATCAGCAGCTTACCACTGTTACCGAAGAAATTGAAGAACTGAAATCAAGGAAAGAGCAGCTAATCTTCCAGGCAGAATGCTCTACCGATAAAGATATGACGAATCTATCCAAGAAATATGACCAGATGAATAACAATCTTGATATCCTTGATTCTCAGGACATCTCGCTCCAAAAACAGTTTGAAAAAGACGCCGCTGATTTCCGGGATATGCTGATTGAACAGCTCAAGGGGACTTTCGGTAAATATTATGACTATCACCGTCGTGATATTGCAGCCGATGAGGTGGATTATCTCAATGTGGAGGATCCTGATGTTTTCTCCCATCGTGCATGGGAACTTGAATATCAGAGGAAACAGGAGATGCGACAAAATCAGCCTGTTCGATCTAAGAAAATGTCACATGATATGGAATTATAATTTCCTTTAAAAAGAGGCGCATGGATCAGCAAATCCATACGCCTAATTGATACCTTGTTTCTATTCCTTGCGAATTCTTTCAACAACACTTTCCCGACTCATCTTTTCAAACTGATACTTTGGTATCACATACGCAATCCCAACCAAAATCGGAATCATAAGCACGCATGGCACTATCGTAAGATGCAGTCGGAAGAAAAATGCCGTACCGAGCGTATTTGCTAAAATCTGCTTTGCTCCAAACACAACTAGCAATACTGCAATCACAAATGCACCTCCCAAATATAGGAATCCTTCAGCCACCAACATTTTCGATATCTGCTTTTTCGTCATTCCCACAACTTCCAAAAGTGCCAGTTCTTTTTTTCTACTAATTACAGAAGTTGCTGTTGTATTAAAGAAATTCATAATGCCAATAAAGGATAAAATAATGACAAGAAAACTACCGATCATATAATATTTACTGACATACCGCTGAAAACTTTCTTTCATATCCAATACAGAAAACACATTGATCATTTCATTTTCTTTCAAAACATTTTCATCAATGTATTCTTTTATCTGCTTATCCGCTCCTTTCTTTGCATCGATAGAAGCATACATGGCTGATTCATTTCCCGTCTGGGTAATATACTCTTCTTCTGGGACCATTACTGTAATATAAACAGTATCTGCATACGGATAATCCAATGCATATGGCATCAGTGCTTCTCCAATGACTTCGTAATCTTTTTGGTTTCCATTTTTGTACTCCATCTGAAAAACATCCCCAGTCTGATAATAAGAAACCGGATGCTCTGCATATTTATCACCATAATCTACAAGCACATAATTTCCGCTTTTAAATGTATCCCAAGAGCATTTTTCCCCTCTCCATTCTAATTTGTCAAACACTGACTCGCTGATTCCGAGGAAATGAACACTTACTGTATTGGAAGCCTTTGCCTCTTCCCAAACCTGTTCTTCATAATCGTTCCAGTTCTCTTCATATTTATCTGCAAATGCTTCCCATGTTTTCAGAAGTTCCGGCTCCATCTTGTGGGTTTCCTCCGAATAATACACATATCCTGTCTTAGCACTATCAGGACATTCGTCCAGAATCTCTTTGATTTCAGCTGTAATACCGTTAAAATTCGTATTTGACAAACTTCCCGTCATCTGATCCAGTTGAAAATCGGAAGCTAAAAACACTTTTCGGTAAGAATCAAAATCATATCCCTGCACCAGCATCACGATACAGTTTACCACCACCATAGAAAGAGAGATAGAAAGCATAACAATCAATCCCTTTTTCCAATTTCGTAACACATTTTGAACTGCCATCCCCCACCAGGTTACAGAAGTATTCTTTTTTATTTTCCTATGTGACTGCTCTCCTTCTGCCAAATGCAGAGCTTCCACAGGAGATACCCTTTCTACCATTTTACAAGCCTGCAAACTAGAGAGATACACCGTCAAAAGCGTCAAAAGTATCGCTGCAAGGAAAATCAAAGGATTCGCTGATACTACTGTTTGAGCCGTTTTTCCTGCCTGTGCACTAATTGCAGCATCTGCATTCAAGGACGGAGCCATGCAAAAACCTGAAAGATAACCACAAAGCAATCCGATTGGAATACCAATAGCTGATAACCTCCACGCCTGCATACGTACAATTTTCTTCAACTGCTTTCCCGTTGTCCCCACATTCTTTAACAATCCGTAAGCCCGGATATCCGTTTTCACAGAAATGTTAAAAATATTATAAATAATCAGGTATCCGGCTAATATGACAAATAGAATCATTACAATTAAGGAAGAAAATGAAAAAGAATCCTCTTCAAAGAGATTATATGCCGGATTGACTTCCATTCCTGTCCCAGCTTTCGTAAATCCCGCTTCCTTAGATATCTTTTCCGTTTTCTTTTCCAGATTCCAAAGGTTCTTGTACCAGACAGAATACTCTTTTCCTCCATTGTAGATGCCATTTTCTAATTCTTCCTGCGTAACGGGATAACGATTCCCCTTTGCATAGTCTTTTGATACCCAGACCATCTGACCTAAAACAGCTTTATCCCCCTGCCAGAATCCACATATCTGAAACGTATCTGTCTTATATTGTTTCAGCATGGGATTTACTTCCCAGGTCAGCGTTACTTCTTCTCCAATCTTTGGTGTAACTCCCAGAGATTCCAATATCATGCTGCTAAGTGCTACTTCATTTTCTTTCTCCGGCAGTCTTCCTGTGGTTGGCAGACAATTAAAACTTTCTGCCATATTTTCATCTGCATATCGGACCTCTACGGAAAAACCAAACCGCTCGTCCATTCCAGCTCCCAGAAAAATACCGGAACCATATCGTTCCACATCTTCATCCTGTTCTATTGTTTTTTGCAATCTCTCCGCATCTTCTTCTGACAAATTCTGCGCAATAGCATGGGATGAATCCATAAATTGCTTAATTTCCGTTGCTCTTCTGGAAAGAATCATAGATACACTTCCCACAAAGAGACTTGTGAATAAAAGGGAAGTCAGCATGATTGCAATAACAGCAATAACATTCCTGGCGCGATTCATTTTCATAAAACGCCTCGTTAATAATCGTAACGTCTCTTTATTCTCTACTTTTACCATAAAATCGCCCCCTGCTATACCAGACCACTGTCTGAAACAATTTTTCCGTCTTCTATCTGTAAAATCCGGTCTGCCATCTGGGCAATCTCCTCATTGTGAGTAATCATTACAATTGTTTGATGAAAACGCTTACCGGTGACTTTTAAAAGCCCCAATACATCCTGACTTGTTTTCGAATCCAAATTTCCAGTGGGCTCGTCAGCGAGCAAAATGGCAGGTTTTGCAGCTAAAGCCCTTGCAATTGCCACTCTCTGCTGCTGACCACCGGATAGAGCACTTGGCAGATTTTCCAATTTTGTCCGAATACCCAGTGTATCAATGATTTCATTTACATAACCTTTTTCAATCTTTTTTCCATCCAGTTTTACAGGAAGAACAATATTTTCCCATACATTCAGCATCGGAACCAGATTATACTGTTGAAATACAAATCCAATATTTCTACGCCTAAAAATAGTAAGCTCTTCATCTGTCATATGGCTTAAGTTCTGTCCATCCACAATTACCTGCCCAGATGTTGGATTATCCAAACCTCCAATGATATGAAGCAATGTAGACTTTCCACTTCCAGAGGTTCCAACAATCGCTACAAACTCCCCTTTTTCTACTTCCAGGTTTATACCATCAAGAGCCCTGACTTCTGTTTCTCCCTGCCCATATATTTTTCGTAAATTTACTGCTTTTAATATATTCATGCCATCCTCCCATCAAAAAAGCCTATATTGATCTTTACAATACAGACTTTATCATAACAATGTCTCCATCTGGTTTCTGAAATATCACAGTTTTGATACTATTCCTTCTTTGCTATCGGAAGAAACACAGAAAATGTAGAACCTTTTCCTCTCTTTGATGTCACTTTTATATACCCCTTTTGTGCCTGAATGATCTCTCTTGCAAGGAATAAGCCAATTCCTACTCCTGGCTGGTCTGCCACTGACAGACTCCGATAAAACCTTCCAAATATCTTTGGTATTTCTTCTTTTTCTATTCCAATGCCATCATCAGTGATGCCAATTTTTACAAAGAAAGAATACCTCTCAGCTTTTATCTGAACAACTCCCCCACATGCTGTATATTTAATCGCATTGTCTACAATATTTCCAAGTGCCTCCACAGTCCATTTGGCATCACACATAACATGTAAATCGCTGTCAAATAGCTCCAGGGTAATATCCTTCTCCATTGCTTTTATATTAAACTGCTGCTGTATAGATGCAAACATCTGTGCAATAGCAGTATCCTCCGGATGTACTGCTATAATTCCGCTTTCCATCCTTGATAATTTTACCAATGATTGTATCAGAAAATCCAGTTTCTCCGTCTGCTCCAAAATGGTATCTATCTCCTTCTGATTTTCATGATTCGTTTCAGAAAGTATTTCACCATAAATTTTCAAATTTGAAATAGGAGTCAAAGTCTGATGCGCAATGTCGGAAATAAGTTTCTGTATCACTTCTTTTTGTTCCTGTTGGTTCTTTCTTGCCAGCAAATTACTGTCTAAATACTGTTTCATACTGTTTTCAAGGGCAGAATATTTTTCTTCAGATATTTCTGTCCGTTCCAATTCTCCATCTATCGCATAATCCAGCATTTGCTGCAGCCGGTTCAAAAGTCTTTTTTCTTTTTGAAAGAAAAGAAAGTACCAAAAGACTCCACTCAGGATAAATATTGCTGCAATCCATAAAATTTCTTCTGTCATTCTTTCACCGCCCATATGTAACCAATTCCGTAAACCGTCTTGATATATTTAGGCTTCTGCACATCATCTTCCAATTTATCTCTGAGACGTTTGATTGCAACAGTCAGAGCATGAGCATCCACAAACTCTGTATCTCCCTGCCATACCTCGTCAATCAGATATTCCCGTTTCAGTACTTTTCCTCTGTTTTCACACAGCACTCTAAGGAGCTTTTGTTCTGTCTTACTAAGTTCAATGGGGGCACTGTCTTTAAAAAATTCCATTTTATCGAAATAAAACTCATATCGGTCAATCTTCATTGAATCCTTCGCTGACATCTCTTTATTTCTAAGCTGTACAGCTACTCTTGCACGCAGTACCATTAAGCTGAATGGTTTCGTAATATAATCATTTGCTCCTGCTTCCAATCCTGTTACAATATCTACTTCCATGTTATTTACTGTAAGCAGAATAATCGGCACCTGACTGTTTTTCCTTATTTCTCTTACAAAATCAATCCCATTTCCATCCGGCAAGTTCACATCTAATAAAACCAATGTGATATCTTCCTTTTTCAAGATTTCTCTAGCTTCATGCAGAGTTCTGCACTGATAAAAGAAATAAGCATCATTCTTTAAAGCCAGACGGATTCCATCATTTAATTTTTTGTCATCTTCAACAATCAGTAACTTTTCACTCATATTTTCTCTGCTTTCTTTTAAATTTTTCTTAATATGCTCATTGATTGTACGAACATCCACATCATACAGTGTGGCCATCATCTTCTGTGTCAGCCATATATTCTCATCCTCATAGCGCATTTCAATACTGTCCTGCTGGTCACCCACAGAGGCAACATAGGTTAAGTATTCCGCTGCACTTGAACGGATGGTGATTTCGTCTTTTTTCTTTTTCAAATAGGTGTCCTCCTTTTGTTACTTGTTCATTCCTGCTAAAAGTCTTAATTAAGTACATTTAGTTCCATCCTTTCCAGATATCCGGCTGATAACCAAGTGTTGATTGCTTTCCGTTTCTTACTACTGGTGTTTTAATTACCTGTGGATTCTCAAGCACCTTTTCGAGCTTATCTTCATCTGTGATATACTTAATAAGGGCAAGTAAATCCTTGTCCTTGCCATCCCAGTTAACCATATTTTCTAATCCACCATTTGCCTGCGCTACTGAATTAAATTCTCCTTTGCTCATGCCTTTTTCTTTCATATCAATGAACTGATACTTTATGCCCCGCTCCTTAAAAAAACGCTCCGCCTTCTTAGTATCATTACATTTCTTTGTTCCAAATATTTGTATATTCATATCAGTATTCCTTCTCTATTTCTTCATCATTTGTACTACTATGTTGCACTATCATCCATTTATTTACCACATTTTGAATAATACACCATGTCTATTTTTCCAATTCAATCTTACTATATGAGATTATTCAACAATATCAAAAAACATAAATCTAAGCAAATTATATCATAAATGACCTTTCCTCAGAACATCCCAAAGCAATTTCCAACAATTCAGTTGCAACTTGTGAATTTCTGATTCGCATTAAGTTATCCCAGACATCGGCTTTTCCAAGGAGATTCATTCCACCATGCCATACTATTTCATCATCAATAACGGCAAAACATTCTTCTACTTCTGTTCTTGTTATCACATTTATTCCTACCAATTGCATTGTTCGGATTAATTCATAACATACATCCGACTTTCCGTAAGTAATGTCTTCCGGATTTGTTGTAATAACTGTAACCTTTACACCTACTTCCTGTCTCTTCTTTATTAATAATAAAAATCTGTCAATTTTATCCTGTCTGATATCCGGACTGGAAATTACCACCATTTTTTCTGACTCTACAATGTCTTGCTCAAATTTTTCGGTATAATTTGCAGAA
>OFCQ01000713.1_pt1 | contig 8940 bp, 8 predicted proteins | sample 1520861 | NCBI WGS metagenome assembly OFCQ01 (sample SAMEA2699036, study PRJEB24076) | metagenome | biome: Human gut stool | place: Spain | collected 2012-11-21 | reverse complement strand
GGTGGGTTACCGCCAAACGAATCAGAAAACCGATACTGGAAAAACTCTAACGCGGAGGCCAGTTTTAGTTGACCACAACAGACTACCTGAAGGGAGCCGCGGTCGCCTAGCAGTTGCAGTAGCAGGAGATCATCCAGCCGCAGTACAGGTCACGATGACTCTGGTTAATGATACCGGCTTTGACCCCGTATTTTCAGGCTCTATCGCTGAATCATGGCGTCAGCAGCCGTGCACACCATCCTATTGTTGTGACTGGGAGGCTGCCGCCATGCTTCGCGCTTTCCCTCTGGCGAAAAAGGGAGAAGGACGGGCCCGTCTGCCTTCACTTTATGCCAGCTTCGGTAAGCTGGGTGAGACACCGACTCATGAAGATATCATTAATAACAATCGATCCATCAACTGGCCTGTATAACGTGGCTGCCGGTGATTAAGAAAGCTGCACCTACCTAAGTAGTAGCAAACGCACACTTTTTAGAAAAATCGATGGTCAGAAACTGGATTAGCAATTCCGTTCCAGGGTTGCTTTTGATTTACGTTGGCGTCTGATCATTGATTTATCCTCAAAAGCCCAACCTCATTGGTAATGAACCAGCTCCATGAATGTCCGCTCTGGCACAGAGCGAAATTTTTTGATCTCCCCCCCTGAAATCTAAACTTAGTCATGTCACGTTTTTGGGTTTCTAAAATTTTAACTTCGCGTTTTTCGTTGCCGTAAGGGTTATACAGAAATGTCCGTTAAGCAGAGTTCAAAATTGATTGCCGTGATCACGACTGGTTTGAAAGCCGCGCCCAAGCCTGTACAGCTCTGGTTTGCGTTGATTATGAACCTGTCAGCCTAAAGCAAGCGGATGGACGATGAGTATTGGTAATCTTTCAGAGTCCGGAAAAGTTCAGCCCCAGTCTGAACAGGCTTGCTGGCGCCAGTCCAGTTTCATTCAGTCGTGGTTTGGTTCTTACGGCCTGTGCAATCTACCTCATTAGGCACATCGGCCTGCCAGATACCGGCTCGGGGTGTATTTCCGCTTCCACGCTGAATACTGTTCTCAGCAATCCTGGGGTCATCACCTCTTCTGGTGTGCCTTGCGCCATAACATGTCCGTTTGCCATTACCACCAGTTGATCGCAGTACCGGCTAGCCTGATTAAGGTCGTGCAGCACAGCGACCACCGTTTTCCCCTGAGTCCGGAGTTCGCCCATCAACCGCATCAGGTCCACCTGGTGATTGATATCAAGATAGGTGGTTGGCTCATCAAGTAATACAACGGGTGTATTCTGGGCCAGGACCATTGCCAGAAATGCGCGCTGGCGCTGACCGCCGGAAAGCTCGGTTAACCGACGAACGGCAAGATGATTGATCCGGGTCTGGTTCATGGCGACATTAACTCGTGCATTGTCTTCAGCGGAGAGACGCCCCCAGAGTGACAGCCAGGGATTACGACCATACGAAACCAGCTCCTGGACTGTGATCCCCTCTGGCGTTAAATGGTGCTGAGGCAGCAGCGAAAGCCTGCGGGCCAACTGGCGCGATGAGAGCATATTTATGGGATTATCGCCGAGAAATACGGTGCCAGACTGCGGCATTAAAAGCCGCGAAAAACAGTTTAACAGCGTCGATTTCCCGCAACCGTTAGGGCCGATCAGGGCGGTGATCTTCCCCGTTGGCAGTGAGAGTGAAACGTCGTTAAGTACCTTGTCTGTCCCGTAACTGACCGTCAGATTTTCAGTTCGTAAAGTCATTTATCGCATTCTCACAAGCAACCAGACAAACCACGGCGCACCGATAATGGCGGTCAGCACGCCAACCGGGAGCTCCAGTGGGGGATGAATAATTCTCGCCAGCATATCGGCAACCACCAACAGCAACGCACCTGTCAGGGCCGAAACAGGCAGCAGTCTGCGGTGACGTCCACCGGTGATGCTACGCATCATATGCGGCACCACGAGACCAATAAAGCTAATCGGGCCGCAGGCGGCCACGCCGGTAGATGTCATGGCGACAGCTAGTAACAAAGCCCAGAATCGGGTATGGGGCACCGACACACCGAGCGTGGTGGCGCGCGCATCGCCGAGTGCAAGGAGGTCGAGATCGCGGCAAAAACTCAGGCTCAGCGGCAGAAATAAAATCATCAGCGGGATGGCAATCTTCACAAAGCTCCAGTCACGGCCCCATAAGCTGCCGGTCAGCCACAGCAGGGCGTTGTTCACATCCTGCGGGCGCGAGAGCATCAGATAATCCGTCAGGCTGGCCCAGCATGCAGAAAGCGCCACGCCGGTGAGCGCCAGCTTCATCGGCTGGTGGGTCTTTGCCAGCATCTTCAGCAATATCAACCCCGCCATGCCGCCCGCAAAGGCCAGCAGCGGCAGCACCATCACGGGCAGTGACGGCATAAGAAGTAGAGCCCCCACAGAGGCCAGGCTGGCGGCATGGTTAACACCGAGAATATCCGGTGATGCCAGAGGGTTGCGCACAATCCCCTGTATCAGCACGCCCGCCACGGCGAGGGCTGCACCGACAAACAGTGCCAGCAGCAAGCGCGGCAGTCGGTACTCCATCAATACATAATAATGCTCGCGTCCGGCCTGCCAGTCGGTCAGCAGCGCGCGCCACGGCACGGGGATCACTCCCATATGGAGTGATAACAGCGCACAGCCCGCCAGGGCAAGGGTGATGAAAATAACCAGCGCAATTTTCATCCTCGCCTCCTCACAAGCCAGACAAAGCAAGGGCTGCCAATCAGCGCCAGCACTGCGCCTGCGGGCAGATCTCCGGGGAAGGCCAGTGCGCGTGCGAGTACATCTGCCAGCAGCATCAGCGTGGCCCCCAGCAGCATGCTCACTGGCAGTACGTTGCGCTGATCGAAGCCTGCCCAGAAGCGCGCCAGATGTGGCACCAGCAGACCGATAAACGCCACCGGACCTGCCACGCTGACGCACGCACCAACCAGAAGCAGCACTAACATATTGATGACCAAACGTAGCCTCGTCAGGTTCACTCCCAGCGTATGGGCGGTGCTGTCGCTGAGGTTGAGCAGGTTCAGTTGATTCGCCAGCAGCAACACGACAGGGACTGCAGTGACCACCACCGGCAAGAGCTGCCAGACATCCTGCCAGCGGGCGTGGGACACTCCGCCTGCCAGCCAGTAAAAGATGCCGTAAGCATGATCTTCGGCCAGCAGCAGGGTGATGCGGGTCAGGGCCATACAAAAGGCCGACAGCGCGATACCCGCGAGGATCAGTTTGTTTCTGTCCTGGGTATGACGAAACCCGCCTCCTGCGGTCATGACCAGCAGCCAGCTCACGCCGCCCCCGCATGCCGCGATGAACGACAGAGAATAGCCTGCAATCGGCGTCGGACTCAGCGCGCTGGTAAGCGCCATAGCCAGCGCCGCGCCGCTGTTAATGCCGAGCAGTGAAGGAGAGGCCATTGGGTTGTGGGTCAGGGTTTGCAGCAGCGTGCCCGCGAGCGCCAGGCTTGCGCCGATCAGAACGGCGACGAGGCTTCGTGGCAAACGAAGGTTTTGCACCAGCGCTTCTGGTAGCGTTGGCGTGTGTCCAGGCAGCAGGGCGCGGGTTGCATCTGCTCCGGAAACAGGAATGGCCGAGTAGCAAAACAGACTCAGCCAGAAAATAATAATAAGTACTGCAACGGGAAGCCCCCACAGCAGCACCGGGTGTTTTAGCGCGGTCATTTCACATCGGTAAGCGGCTGATGGTGGAAGATTTTTACCGTGTCAGCGGCAATACGCTCTGCGGCAAAAATACCGCGCATCCGCGCCCAGGCGTTACTGTCGACTGAAGCAACCTGCTGCTTCTGCGCGGCGGTTAACATCTGCCAGAGCGGATCTTGTTGCCAGCGTTTAACAATGCTCTCTTCGCGATAGTGGGCAACCAGCAGCCAGGCAGGATTGACCGCCAGCAGTTGCTCCAGGCCGATGGACGGCATGGACGCGCCCGCCATCGCAGCGGGAACGTTCAGCCCCAGAGAAGCCAGCACGCTGCCGGTCCAGGTCTCCTGGGTATGCAGGTTGAATAGCTGTTCGCGTGATGTGCCAAAGGCCACGCGTGTCCCTGTGGGAAGCTGGCTGGCCCACTGCGCCATCTTCTCTTTATGTTGTTCCAGACGCGCCTGCATCTCTCGTTTTTTACCTACCACTTCGCCGATGATAGCCGCTGAGTGCAAATTTTCAGCGTAGGTTTCGTTGCGGGACTTAAGCAGCAGTACCGGCGCGATTTGCTGCAAGGCGATGTAAACCCCCGCATGGCGACTGCTGTCGGCAATGATCAGGTCTGGTTTCAGGGCAGCAATGGCTTCCAGGCTCGGCTGCGCGCGCGTTCCGACGGACTGCCACGGTTTCAGGTGCGCACGCACTTCGGGCAGGATGCGTTTTGCATCGTTATCGTCGGCAATACCGATCGGGCTGACGTCCACGGCGGCCAGCGCATCGGCGAACGAGAGTTCCAGCACCACAATCCGTTGTGGCGTTTTATCGAGTGTAAACGTGCCGTGTTCGTCCTGAACCGTGGCGGCAAAGGCGTGGCCGATCACCAGCAGCAGGCCTGCAAAAAGAAAACGGATAAATGCCAACATAATCACATTCCAGCTAAAAGCCCGGCAAGCCGGGCGTTAACACATCAGAACTTCAACGACCCCTGCATATACAGCGTGCGCGGCTGGCCTGCGTAGATGCCTTTGTTGTTGTCGTCATAAGAGCGGATGAAGTAGTCCTGGTCGAAGATGTTTTTCACACCGAACGCCAGGTTCAGATCTGCCATCTGCGGGCCAAAGTCATACGCCACGCGTGCGCCCCAGAGCATGAAGCCGGGAATGCGGCCGGTACTGCCGTCGGCGCTCTCTTTCACCGTATTGGCGTTATCCGCAAACTGGCTGGACTGGAAATCGCTGTTCAGATTGAACGTCCAGTTGCCCGGCTTGTAGTCCACGCCCAGCGTGCCTTTATGTTTCGGGGAGAATGGTACCAGATTGCCGTAGGTGTCGCCTTTCTCGCGGATTTCCGCGTTCACATACGCATAGCTGGCGTAGATGGAAACGTTATCAAGCGTTGGCGTTAGCGTACCTAGATCGTAACGTGCCTGCGTTTCCAGCCCGGTATGGCGCGTTTTGCCACGTGCAGTGACGGTGTCGTTGGTCTGGTTGGAGTCGTACTGATTGTTAAAGTTAATCAGGAACAGCCCCATTTCCGCCGTCAGCGCGCCGTCGTCGTAGCGGGTACCGAGTTCCCAGGTTCGCGCTTTTTCCGGTTCCACATTGCCGCTTTGCACAGCCTTGCCAATCTGGCTGTACTGTACGGTGCCGAACGAGCCTTCAGTGTTTGCATAAAGATTCCAGCTGTCAGTCAGGTGATAGAGCACGTTCAACGCCGGAAGCGGTGCGTTATAGCTCACTTCTTCGTGCGTGCCTGTGATGGCGTTGTTCTGGTATGACTCGATATGTTCGAAACGCATACCCGGCGTGATGGTCCAGTTGCCGATGTCGATTTTGTCATCCAGATACCAGGCGTGCGCCTCGGTGCCGGAACGCGTGTCGCGGTCGTAAGGGCTTGAGCCGGACGGCAACTGCCCGCTGCTGGTGGCGGTGTAGTAACGCATTTCATGCGTTGATTCATTCACATAGCGATAGCCCACGCCCACTTCGTGCGCGGAAGGGCCGATCATAAAGCTCTGGCTGTAGCGTGGCTCAATACCGCGCACCCAGTAGTTACGCGGCGAGAGGGTGATGCGTTTGCCTTGCTCCAGGTAGCCGCTGCGCAGGGTTTGGGTGTAGAACCCCTGAATGTTGAATTTATGCTGGCTGTCCGGCTGGAACTGGTAGCCCAGGCTCGCCAGCTTGCGACGGCCCCAGAAGCGGTCATACGGGCGGGTGGATTGCCAGCGATCGGCGTCGTAATCCGCGCGGGACAGGCCGCCGGGCATGTCGGCTTCACCATCGTAATATTGCAGCAGGCTGTTGAAGGTGTGCACCTCATTCGGCGCATATTTGCTTTTCAGCATCAGGTCGTCGATGCGGGTGGCGCTGTGCTCGCGCCAGTCACTGCCGCGCGTGCCGGAGTAGAGCAGCGCGGTGCCAAAACCGTTGTCCGCTGTGCCGCCCACCATCAGGTTGTGCGTCTCTTTCGGGTTGTTTTGTGAAGAGGTTGGGCTGAGCTGACCTTCCACGCACGCCTCGATACCAAAGTCCTGCGGAATGGCGCGGGTAACAAAGTTCACCACGCCGCCCACGCTCTGCGGTCCGTAACGCACCGCACCACCACCGCGCACCACGTCAATGGCATCCATGTTGCCGAGCGAAACGGGAGCCAGTGAAAGCTGCGGCTGACCGTAAGGGGCAAAGGGGACGGGGATGCCGTCCATCAGGACGGTCGAGCGGCTGGCGAGGCGTGGGTTCAGGCCCCGGATGCCAAAGTTCATCGCCAGGTCGTGGCTGCCGGTGCCGTTGTTTTCCGGCGCGCTGACGCCAGGGATGCGGTTAAGCACCTCACGCATGGTGGTTGCGCCGGTTTTGGCGAAATCCTCACGGCGGATCACGTCACGCGCGCCAGCATGTTCAAATACGTCGTTTTCACGCGCATCGCCCAGCCAGTCGCCGACCACGGTCAGGGCATCTTCTTTTGGTGCGGGCGCGGGCTCCAGCGTCCAGCTGTTATTTCCCAGCGGTTTTACCTGCAGTCCGCTGCCGTCCAGCAGTTGTTGCAGGCCGCTCTCGACGTCGTAATCGCCGTGCAGGCCGTTGCTCTGCTTGCCGCGCGTCAGGCTGGCGTCAACCGAGAGGGTAATTCCGCTGTGTGCGGCATACTGATTGAGCGCTTTGTCGAGCGATCCCGGTGCGATATCAACCTGTGCAGCAAAAGCGGAAAACGAGAGACCGGCCAGCGGCAGCAGGCTCAGGCGAATGGCGTTAACCAAAGGTGTTGTTTTACGAAAAACGCGTAACGGCGTCATACCTTCCCCATCATCATTTTTGTTGTGTTCAGCTATGAGTCGAACGAGAAGGGTAAAAAGGACAATCGAAATGAGAATTATTTTTCTTACAGCGGTGAAATGTTTATCCAGTACCGCGTAATAGACTGAATTTTAACGGGAAGCGTTTGAGCGATAACGTTCAGGATCGCATCGGTATTTTTCAGCGGGAACGTCCCGCTCAGGCGCAGCCCGGCAACGGCGGGATCGCAGCGCAGCACGCCGTTGCGGTAACGGCTTAGCGTGGCTATCACCTCACCCAGCGGTTTATCGCTGAAGCTCAGGATGCCCTTCGTCCAGCTTGTACTCTCGTCATCCAGCGGTTTCACTGCGCCAAACTCAGAGGCGCTGAACTGCAGGCTTTCACCAGCGTTCACGATGCGTTTTTGCGCGGGGGCACTGGCGAGAAGCACTTCCACGGCGTGCTGCTGCACGTCAAGCTGCGTGAAATTATCCTGCTGGCGGACGGTAAATTCTGTCCCTAAAGCAGTGAGCTGGCCCTGACGGGTCAGGACACGGAAGGGGCGTTGCAGGGCATCTTTCGCGGTAGTAATGGCGATTTCACCGTACCAGAGCCGGACGGTGCGCTGATGCGCATCAAAACGCACATCCGCCGCGCTTTGGGTATTCAGCGTGAGCAGGGAGCCATCTTCCAGTTGCTGACGGCTGACTGTGCCTTTGGCGGTGCGGTAATCTGCCCGCAGACCTTCGCCGGTTTCCGACTGCCAGAGTTGCCAGCCTCCGCCAGCGCCGAGCAACAGCAGTAATCCTTTCATCACGTGACGGCGGGTGAGGCGGGTATCGTGCAACGCCCGGCTGGCAACGTCGCCAGGCACACCGCCAAGCTGGTTGCGCAGGTTTTCAACCTGCTGCCAGGCCCACTGGTTATCCTGATCCTGTTCATACCACTGTTGCCAGCGCGCTTCCTGTTGTGGGCTGACGCGCTCGCCGCTTAGCACGGCATACCAGTGGGAAGCTGAACGCAGCGCCTGACGGCGGGAATCGGTTAACGAAGGATTCATAACCCATGCTCCAGACGAAACAGCAGGCAGTGCTCGACGGCTTTCGCCACGTATTTTTTCACGGAGCTGACGGAAACACCGAGTTTGTGCGCAATCTCGCTGTATGTCAGGCCATCCAGTTGCGAAAGCAGAAACGCTTCACGTGTTTTTCCGTTTAGCCCGTCCAGCATGCTGTCGACGAGTTGTAGGGTCTCGAGCTGGCTTTCGCGTTCCTCAGGTGAAGGCGCTACCCCCTCCGGCATAAGCGCCAGCATCTCCAGATACGCTTTTTCCAGCGCGTTTCGGCGAAACAGGTCCACCATCACGCGTTTGGCGATAGTGCACAGGAAAGAGCGAGGATCGCGGATCGTCGAGAGCGTTTCGCTGCTCATTACCCGCAAAAAAGTGTCCTGGGCAATGTCATCTGCATCAAAGGCAGACTGGAGTTTGCGCGTCAGCCAACTTTTCAACCAGCCGTGATGGGTGCCATAAAGCGACTCGAACGTTAAGGAAGCTGTGGTAGTGGCGCGGTCAGACATGCGGAGTGCATCAAAAGTTAATTATCACGTAGCCATATTAATATGAGAATGGTTATCATTACAATTGGAAATAAAATTGTTTCCAATAAACATTTTTAACATGTTGTTTTTCTAAGTGTTATAAGGTAGGTATAAAATGGGATGGATCCTCTGCTTCTGGCATCTGTCGGTCAGAATGACATCATGATGTGGTCTGCTATTATTGACATCCTCCCCGCCCTTTAGGGCGGGGAGGATGTCAACTATGAGTGTTGCCTGAAATGTCGCCAGCCCCCGGTACAGCAGAAGTATCTCGGGCTTTCTGCGTTTGCTCCTGGTGGGTATGGCCCCCGCAAGCGGGGGTTATTGCTAACTGGGTAATGACTCAAAATTATTGATAGTGTTTTATGTTCAGATAATGCCCGATGACTTTGTCATGCAGCTCC
>OFCQ01000711.1_pt1 | contig 8948 bp, 10 predicted proteins | sample 1520861 | NCBI WGS metagenome assembly OFCQ01 (sample SAMEA2699036, study PRJEB24076) | metagenome | biome: Human gut stool | place: Spain | collected 2012-11-21 | reverse complement strand
ATCTCCTTGTGGCTCAGGCCTTGGCGGTCGAGCTGCCTGATACGCCGTCGGACACGCACCGGTGTCGTCATTTCCTTTCCTCCCGAGAACCATCAGTTTGGTTGACAGGCACTCGGGAATCCATCAAGGAACAAGACGATGCCGGTGTTCTTATTTCACCGGCACCGTCACCGCCGGCGATGTCCAAATTGAACGCTCAAGGTGTACAGAAACAAGTGCCGACAGTGAACACCTTTATTCGATCACACACAGTGGGTCGCGGAGCAGGCTTGTTGGTCTGGCTGGCGTTCCTGTTCCTGGGCTGCATCGCGGCCATGCCGCCCTCGCGATACGCCTTGACCCAGTTGTGGACAGCTCCGACGCTTACGCCGAGCAGTTCGGCGGCCTGCTTCTGCCGCATGCCGTCCGGCACCGGTTCGATCGCCTTGGTCCTCATCTCCGGCGGGATGATTGGTTCCGCCATATGGCCAGCATACCCGGGATCCGCCGCCAGCCAGCGTTCCAGGCACTGCCTGGTCGGATCGCCCAGATGCCTCACCACCTGGGCCGTGGTCATCGGCGTGGTGAAATACAGCTCCACCGTACGTCGCCGTTCCTCGGGACCGGACATATGATAATCCTTTCGTTCAGTCTCCAAGAAAACGTCCGCAGCCCCCCCTATCGGTTAGCGAGGTCGCGCATAAGATGTAAATTGCGTTATTTTTATCTCAAGGGTGAAACTTAAGAGCACATAGAATCTCGGGGTTATCTAAACCGACTCGAACATTTGTCCTTTGTACTGTAAGATTCAGAGCAAAACGAGTGAAAAATACACGACGAAGTTACTTGTGAAAGGTAGTGGTTATGCCTGGAACATTTGGGGTCAGAATCTCACCGGAAGCTCGAAGGGGAGAGGGCGGCGAAAATCAGGTAAAGGCTTTTTTCTCTGACACTTTCCAATGGTGCATAATGTCCAAGGACATTGATTTTGGCACTGATTTATGGGTGATGCCGGTGGGCGATGAGGGAATTCCTTCATTTGTGGTTCTCGGTGTGCAAGTAAAGAAAGGAGCAAGCTACTTCAGGCATCCTAAAAAGGATGAGCAAGGTAATGTGATTGGCTGGTGGTTCGGATTTGATGCCAATCATGAAGCTTCGTGGACTAATGGGAGAATTGCTCATGTTGTTGTTCTGATTTCTAATGAAGGAACAATGTATTGGTCCAAGATCGAGTCTTCACAGATTGACCGTTCTTCCCGAAAACCCAAGATTCTTGTATACAAGGATCATGTGCTGGAAAAGACAGATGAAGAAGAGATTTATGAGTTCGCATGCAGCACGTATGAGAAGTCTGCATTCAACGGAGTTGTGTGGAATGGTCTGAAAAACATTAAAAACCAGGATCGCATTCGACTCGCAATGCTCGCTCCTCGTGTGATAGCCCCGCATGTGAATAAACATATAGATAACTTGAAAGGTCATGAGGCCTTGGCTTCCTTGCTATATGGGAATGAGTATGGATTGGAGTGGTACTGGAGAGCGGGAAGTGGTTCCATGGCTGACGTGGCCATGCAGAAAGGGAAAAGAAAGGATGAGGCATGGGCTTCATCTGACTGGTGCTGGAAGGCGGCCGCGGCTTTTTATGATTACTTTGATGGACAGGGTGGACGCTTGGATGAGCTTTTTTCGGTTGCGAAATCTCCTGAAGAGCAAGCCGCATCGGCGGTAATGCAATTTGCCTTTGATATAGATGATAATGATTGGAGTGCCGCTCTTCAACATATTGAAGCTGTTATGACTTATGATCTTTATCCTGTAGATAAAGCGTGGCTGCTGGTTCACGAATCATGGGCGATGTTTGAACTCGGTCGTAAGGATGAAGCTATTTCTGCCGGTTCGAATGCAGTGAGTCTTTGCTTGCAGAATCCAGATGATATTACCGCTAATGGAATCTGTGGCGCGGCAATGAGATTGCTGTGGCAATACGATTGGATTTGGGGAAACGTTAAGTCATCTGGAAAGCAGGTTGATGTAGCTGAGGTGATTCAGTCATCCGACAATCCAATTTTCTGGTGGCTCGAATTGGGAGAGCGTAGCATTGCGGGTAACGCAGTGTCGAATCGGTGGCTTCATAGCATTGGAGAAGCAGAGAAAACCCATTCGCTAAGACGACGTTTTATCTCCCTTATTCTTCAGACGGCATTTCTCGGTGACAGAGATGCGTGGAAAAGATATTGCTGTTTGCAGGCAGAAAATGCGTATGCTCAGATTGAGGATGATAATGAGGGGAGAACGGACATCGTCAATGTGCTTGAAATGTTTCGGCGGTGTTCTTCCAAAGACGATTATCGGAAAGTACTTTGGTCCGCCATCCAGAGAGCTTCAGATTCCAGGATTGTTGAATATGCCGAAACTGTATCGTTGAATGAGTCCACGCATTCAACGGCACTGAATGATCTGACGTTGTTCCAGTGCATAGGTGATTATCTTTCTGCAGATAAGGCTGATGAAGTTTGCCTTTGGTGCTTGACGACGATGGCGTCTGTGCGGGAGTACGCTCGGAAGGTTTCTGCGACGTTCAATATCCCTATTGAACTGCTCGAGACGCTTAAAGCTTGTTATAGGGCGGCAAATCGAGATGTACAGGAAAAGATTGAGCAATGGTTCTTGGAGTTGCCTTGCGTAGAAGAAAGCTACGCTTCGAGAGCGCAGAACCTGACGATTCTGTTTCCGGAGTCCTTTTGGGGTGATGACAATCTGGCAATCTTGCTGCAACGATGCGATGCAGGCTCTCTGCAGCAATGGTACGAATATAAGCAAAGCTCTCATGATGAGGAATCGGAAGCGCAATGGCGCGTAAAGGTGAAGAGCGGTCAAGTTGATGTAATCAAGAGCGTCGATGATGCGCAAAAACTTTCCGAGGACGAGATTCGAAGGGTTTCTGATTGTTTTTCTGCATATTGTGCTGAGGCAATAGCAAGCTACGAACAGTCTGGAGTTATTGCTGTTCATGGTGTGGATCACATGCTGAGCGCATTCCTCTTCTGCGGATATGCTCATCCGGAATTAGTTGATTGGGATTCATTCGTGAAGCTTATGCTGTCCAACGCTGAGGCGCTTCAAGACAAAAGATGGCCTTTGAAATTCCTTATACATTTCAGTAATGAATTGCCTGATGGAATTCGAGAGGAACTTTTCAGCATGTTGTCGTGTTTTGTCAAAAGCTGTGAGGATAAGGCCAATATTGTCTATTGGCTAGCGTATGAGGCAATGGCATTACTGTGTGAGGATGAACGTCAAAATATTATTGATTATCTGATATCGAATAAGCGATACAATGCGGTCGCTCGCATAGTGCAACGGTTCCCCGCTGAGAGGTACGTACAGTTGATGGTCACCATGCTGAAAATGGGACCTGCTGGCATGTGCGATACTGCGGCCGGCGCGTTGACCAAACTCGAGCTATGCAATTTCGGTGGCGTGATCGTAACCGAAACTGTTGAGGACATAATGGCGAACGGTACGCTTGCTCAAAAAGAATGGATAGCTGAAGCGGTGATCGAATTTACTGAGGAAATTCCTGCCAGAATGAGAGAACGACTGATTGCCCTGGAAGATTCAATAGGTTCTTCTATGAGGAAAGCATTGAAAGAAAAGCTGGACGTTTAGCCCACAGATATTTTAAAAGGTGATCTGGAATCAGTGGAGTAGTGACTGAGAGGTTGCGCACCTAGGATTTTTACGTCACATGCATGATTCCCAAATGCGCAACCTTATATATCTAGTGGCTGAAGAATCCCCAAGCGTAATAAGATTCGCGAAATACTTGTTATTTTGTATTGTTTATCTTTATGGAAGTTGGATTTCTTCAAAAGAAATTCTGCCACTATTTTCCAAGGTTTGATACGTATTATTATTATCAGATTCGTGAGCTGAATCGTATTTATTAAGCAGTTTGCGTAAGTTTTTATTGCAGATTTTCTGGATATGCCGTTCGTGTAATATATACCCAACGTAGAATCGGATTTGTCAAATTTTGCAAGATCAAAATATCTTCTGAAATAATCAAAATCAGCATCGCTGAATGAACATCCGAAACATCTGATTTCGTCAATTTGTTTTTTACTTAATTCATTAATGGTTCTTGCAGATTGCTTATCTAAGCATTCTTTTTGTTGTCGTCTTGTGTCTTTGAAGAAAGAAGAGCGGTAACCTGATGTAATCTTCATCTTAGTTTTAGTAGGGTAACCGTTGTCGTCTGCGATGCCAAACATGGCAGTGCCTTGATTCTCTTCACCATGAAGATTAACGTAGTTAGGTATGCCTTCCAATGGCCGAGTGTAGTTAAAAGACATTACAAATTCTTCGTGGGGCTCTTTGGGCATACTGGACATATGTCCTCCGATGGTTCCAAAGGTAACATATTCAATCCGTTTTGAGGTCTCGGCTTTCTGAATTTTTTCGAATAGTAGCTTTGCGTTGGTTTGATAGTTGGGATTTTGGTCTATTGTACTTAAATATTTTGCAAAATCGTTTTCAAGATTGCTTAGCTCTTGATCAAATATGTCAAATAAATTTTCTTCTGTACGGAAAGCGATATCCTTCTTTTGGAAGTAAAGTGTTAAAAGCTCATACATGCTCTTCTTTTGAGGAGATGTATTTTCTGGTCTATTGGAAAAATATTTAAAATATTCGCTGATAGATATCTCGTTTTCTTGTGGATAATCCTGTAAAAACGTATCGATATTTTTTTTCTATATCTTGCCAAAGAACATAATCATTCCTATAACCAGGTTGGTCATGTTCATAGGCAAAGACAATGAACCAAGCAGAGGGAATATTCTTGATGCCTCCATCTTGAATTTCTTCATAAAGTGCTGTAATCGCTTTTGAATCAGAGGAGTTATATCCTTTGTACCATTTGAAACGTGACTCAAAATAATCTGCATAGCGAGATTTCAACCCGCATGCTAAGTCGAAGCCATTACCAAGAAGGTACAGCGTTCTCATGTAAATCCTTTCGATTGTATTCCATAAAGCTAAACTTACACTTTTCGATATTCTATGAAGTTGACTAATACCATTTATTGCTTAGTATAATTTTATGATAAAGCATATACTTTTGTCTTTTCGGTCGTGATTGGTTATCTGCATGCAATGATGGGAGGCGGGATCCTCCTGTCGCCAGGATCAGCAGTGTCCAGATGTATAAATCATCGGGAATGACTGTTCTGTGGGCCCATAGCCAGCCGATGCCGCTGACGATCTCCTGGAATACCTCTCCCAACGCATATCTCCTTCTCCGGAATGCATATATGCTTATTGAACCTTAATTCAAAGGTGGCATGAAAACATGCCCGATCAATCTCTTGTTGTGCGTTTTTCTCTTGTGAAAGAGTGTGGAAACTGTACTCTAATTGAAATTATTCGTACCAAGGAAGCGCATTCCATAACAGGTCTTGTCAGTGGTGAAAAAGCTCGGGATAGAGCACTCGCGTATTCTTGCCTACGCCATGCGCGGCTATCCGCGTCGTTGGTTGATGGTGATGGCGAGCAGTGTCTGGCGGACGAAGTCGAGCTGGGAGAAAGGAATTTCCGGCAGTAGGGAATCGCCGATGTGCCTTGCTCGTATGTTGAAACTATGGAATAATCAATGGCTGTTCATATGCACTTTATAGTGAGACATTTCTGTCGTATATAGGGGTGAGTCTGGGGCTGATTTTCGGTCTCTCCCAGGGCGGGGTATATTCCCGCCTTATATACTTTTATTCACGACTAAAAACCGTGGGCTCATCATCTTCATCGATGAGCCTAGCGTGCTTTCGACTATTCCTGTGAATCCGAAGTGGTCTTGCGTTGTTTCACGAAGCGCAGTCATATCACAAATTAGGGCATTCATCTGTCAGGTTTCTGAGAATCCGATGCAACCACCACCTAAGCAACATTGAATCGCATTCGCTGGTTTGGTGCTCAACCTTCCATTGATGAAACAAGTTGCTGTTGTTCCTTTTCGTCATATCCTTCGGGGACTGGGTAATGGTCTTGGGGGAAGTCGATGTCAGTGTTATCTGTCGTGGGAAATATAGGATTTGCCTTCTCAGAATCGAACAAACGTTTGAGGAGTGTGCTAGCTTTGCCATAGCGTATTCCTCGGAAAGGGTGGATATCATATGGCTTCTCGTTCTGCAAGAAGTCGTTGCGTAAGCGGCAAATCAGTGGTATACCTATGGGCCGGCGAGTCTTTGGGCCAAACTTCGGAACAAGGCGAAACCATGTCCAAAACGGTGGCGTCTTGGTTTGCAGACAAAGCGGCGAATCAAGAACTTGCGAATGGGAATATCGATTTCCGTCGTTTCGACAAATACAGGATTAAGCTCGAAGCCTTTCTTGAGGAAAAGCTTAATCGATTGCAGGAGGGGAAGCTAACGCCTGGCAGCGAGGTTATAGAGGTCAAACATGCAAGCTCGCGAGTCATCTTTGAATTGCGTTGGCATTTTGAAGCCGCGGCTCAGCATAAAGGCAAGACGCAGATACGCCATTACGAGGCGGAGCCTGTTGAAGTGAGGAACTCCGTTTTTGGTCTTGTCATGCATGTGAAGGACATAACAGGAACCGATACTGAAATTACGGAAAAGCAAAATCGTCAGATTGAGATAGCTGAAATTCTATACGACGAGTGTTCAAAAAATGACTGGAGGCTAAGCTGATGGTAATAATGTCGAGCCTGTGGTGGATATTACTATAAGTAATATCCACCACAGGAGGGAACCATGGATGGTCGGCTTCCTTACGATTATCGGGAACTTGCCTACGATTTGTATCACGCCGAGGACCAGCTTCTTGAGGAGCTTGTTTCCCTGCGTGCGCAACGGGGCATGACTCAGAAGCAATTGGCTGATGAGCTGGGCGTGTCCCAGTCTTACGTATCTCAGATTGAGAACGGAAGAAAAAAGCTTGTGACATTGCTCACCGACTATGCGCTGGAAGTCGGAGCGCGCATTACATATAGCGTCGAACCTGCGGAGCTAAAGCCGGAGGGCGGCCGGAAATACGATACGTGGAAGGCCGCTCAGCAAATGCAGGTAACAAGTGAATGGTCCAATGGCGATATAACGGTGGGCGCCATCAACATAGAAATAAAAGTATCCCGGCAAAAACCAGATCATGATGGTCCGCACAAGGTTACCGTAATGGGTGCTTCGGGCAAGGCTACTCCTTGGCGTGCAAATGAAGACATGGAATCGAAAAAGGAGCTGGTTGGATGAACGTCAACAGAATTATGCTGCTCGGCCAGTCAAGCGAGCGCGATCTTGCCCAAGACTTGCAGGAAGGCGCGGAAAGCAACATCAATTTTAATTTTGGTTTGAATCCAAGCGATGACAAGCCTTGGCCGTACGAATTAACGTTGCATTCGGAGATCACTCTCAAAAAAGGCGATTCCGAAAAGAATGTGTCTCCCCTTTTCGTATCCGATCTGCGCTATGCGATTCAATTCGATTCGCCCATTGATGATGAAAATACCCCGGCGGCTCTTTCCGTTGCATGGCCTTACATGAGGGAAAAGCTCGTTGAACAATTGCAGTCGCATGATATACCTGCGATGTCAATAGTGCCGTTGTCGATTGCTGCGTTGCCTGCGCAATCCCAATAGAACTGACTTGAGCGTTAGTTCTATTGGGTGTTCTGGCACGTTCGTCCTTTGACGTTTCCACTGGCTTACATGCTGATAATCCGCGCGACCGTCTAGGTTCGGTCGCGCGGATTATCAGCTAATCAATGATGGTTCATCGTTTTTCAGCGGGCTTGAGTGTCGGATGAATCGGTCATCGGCGTGCGCGAATGATTGTGCACTCGGATGGAGACTTTGTCCCACAGCAGCTCGAACCAGTGCCCGCGACGCCGGTCGATAGTGGCTGCGAACAATGCTTGGCGGATGAAGTCAAGCAGAGTGCATACGGCGTAGATCGCCGGCAGGATGCCGAGGATCTGCAGGATTGCCAATGGCTGCTGGTACAGGTTCTGCAGATTGAGCAGCCGTGCCCAGAGCAGTTTCATTGAAGCAGCGTAGTCGGTGATCAGGTACACGGCGAACGCGGATTGCGCGATTCGGTTGATGGTTCGATTGTGGAAGGTGACGCGGCCGAACAGCAGGAACATGCCGAAGCCGACCATGATGACGGGTAACCGCCAATCACCGGTGATGTATATTCCCATGTCGTGCCTAAGCAGCGACAATGTTATGGAGACGCAGGTGTACAACAGGAAAAAATCGAGCCTGATGCCGGTCGTCAGCCAGACCTGCTTGGTGGTGAACGGTTCCATATACCACTTATAAGCAGAAATCAGAATGAACAGGTAGATGAATCCGAAGAAACCATCATTAATTTTTATCATTCCGGGGATGAAACTGGTCAATCCCCATATGACCAGCACGGTCGTGGCCAGCGCGAGGTGGTATTCGCGTCCGAGCGCCTTCAGTCCCTTGGCCAGGAAGGGGAGGAGCGCCAGGAATATGGCGTAGGCGGTGGCGTACCACCATACGCCCATGCTCAACGGCATGACGCTTTTCACCATGAGTTTCATACTGAGATCGGCTCGGTCGAACACGAGGTAGAACGCTACAAGGCACAGACTCCAGAACAGGAGCTCGCGTTCCATGATCCACACGCGTTTCAGGTTGGATTTGATGGTCTGCTCCCTGTCGAGGAAGAACCATGCGGAGATGGAAAAGAAGATGACCGCGCCGACCTTGCCGCCGCCGGCCATGACGAGCTGGAAGAAGATCCGTTCCGGTCCCAAGGGGAGTTTCAGCACGTCATAGCCGTTATGGCCGATGAAGTGATGGGCGAGTTCTAGTGATCGTTGCAACACCTGACCTACCGCAAGGAGGGTCAGGTGGCCAGAAGCCACCGAGACGAAGACCGTGGCGGGGAACACCGTTGGGCGTTCAACGGCGTCGAATATCCGAC
>OFCQ01000707.1_pt1 | contig 9030 bp, 8 predicted proteins | sample 1520861 | NCBI WGS metagenome assembly OFCQ01 (sample SAMEA2699036, study PRJEB24076) | metagenome | biome: Human gut stool | place: Spain | collected 2012-11-21 | reverse complement strand
TTATAACTGAAAAGTGATGATTATAATAGTAATTATTTTTTATGCGTTTGCCCTGAGAATCATAGTAGAATTTATTGACAAATTCCGTAAATAATTATAGACTAGTGTTAGCGTAATAGGTCTTTTTGTGACCTTTTTTAGCAAATAATTAAGAAAGATGGAGGTCATTTTTGAATGGACAGATACATTGATATGCACTGTCACATTTTACCTGGTGTGGATGACGGAGCACAGAATCTGGAAGAGACAAGACAGATGTTGCAGATTGCTTTTAATGAAGGAACCCGTTTGATCATTGCAACTCCACATCATCATCCGCGCAGGGGACATAAAAGGCCGGAGATACTTAACAAACAGTTAAGGCTGGTACGGGCAGAAGCAGCGAAGATAAGTGATAAATTCCGGATTTATCTGGGAACCGAGGTTTTCTTTGGACAGGATGTTCCGGAGAAGATAAACAGGGGAGAGATTCTTACAATGAATAAAAGAAACACTGTATTGCTGGAATTTTCTCCATCTGATGGTTATGATTACATACGTCAGGGAGTGCAGCAGGTTCAGATGACCGGGAATCAAGTGATTATTGCCCATGCAGAGCGTTACCAGTGTCTGCTAGATGATATTGGATACGCAGAAGAATTGTGTGATATGGGCGCAAGCATTCAAGTGAATGCAGGAAGCATCATTGGTGATGGCGGTCGCAGAGCCAAGAAGTTTGTGAAAGAACTGATGGATGAAGATATGGTGTTCGGTGTAGGAACCGACGCACATGGAGTACAGACACGTGCTCCGAAGATGAAAAAGGCGGCAGATTACGTCAAGAAAAAATATGGAGAAGAATACATGAGGAGGATTTTCTTCGATAACGCAGCTACGTTATTGAGAAAGAGAAAGTAGTTATGAATCAATACACAAAAAATACAAGAATGAATCCAGAGTCAGATAATGGCGAATTGACAATTGACCTGGCAGAAGTTATCGGTGCTTTGTTAAAAAAAGCACACATCATTATTTTGACAGGAATTATCGTAGCTTTGTTGGCATTTATTGGAACAAAGCTTTTTATTACGCCTATGTATACGGCAGAGACAAAAGTATACGTACTGTCCAAAAGTGACGGAAGTACTGGAATTTCGGCAACAGATTTACAGGCTGGTTCATATTTAATAAAGGACTACACAGAGCTGGTAAAGAGCCGTACAGTGATGGAACAGGTTATCGCAGTATTAAATTTAGATATGAAGCCGGAGCAGTTGATGGGAATGGTATCAGTTGAAGCTGCAACAGACTCACGAATCCTTACTATTAAAGTAGAAAGCGATGATCCAAAACAGGCAAAAGAGATTGCCGATGCAGTCCGCGAAGCTGTCAGCGTACAGATTACAGAGATTATGAATGCCGATGCGGTTAATATAGTTGAGAAGGCAGACCTTCCAAGTGAACCATCTTCACCAAATACAATGAAGAATACAATGATGGGCGGAATCCTTGGTATCATTCTGGCAATGGGAGTAGTCGTATTAATCTTCATCATGGATGACACAATCAAGACACCGGATGACGTAGAGCGTTATCTCGGACTGAATACATTAACTTCTATTCCAATCGCAGCTGGAGCTAAGAAGAATAAAAAAGCGAAAGGATTGTCAGTTCGTCAGTTTGCTAAGACGATGAACAGATAACAAAGAGGGGATAAAGATGCAGGAAATAGAATTAAAAGAAATAAAAAAAGATTATCGGAGTAATGAAGCATACAAGTCTCTCCGTACTAACATCGAATTTTCAGGAGAGGATAATAAAGTATTAGTATTCACAAGCTGTACACCAAACGAAGGAAAGAGTACAGTCACAATTGCATTGGCACACGCACTTGCCGAGGCTGGGAAGAAAGTACTGTTTATCGATGCCGATTTAAGAAAATCAGTATTAGCAGGACGACATAAAGTACACGGACAACTGAAAGGACTGTCACACTTCTTATCAGGACAGACAGAGCTTGGAGAAGTTATGTATCGTGTTAAAGATACAAACATGGTTATGATATTCGCGGGTGTAGTACCGCCAAACCCTGCCGAGCTGTTAGGAGGCAAACGATTTGAAAGTCTCCTTACAAGTGCAAGAAAAGCATATGATTATGTAATTATCGACGCACCACCGCTTGGAAGTGTTATCGACGCCGCTATTATTGCAAAACAAAGCGATGCATCAGTGCTTGTGATTTCAGCAAACACAGTCAGTCATAAATTTGCAAAAGTTGTAAAAGAGCAGCTGGAAAAATCAGGCTGCCCGATTCTCGGCGTAGTATTGAACAAAGTAGATATGGCACAGAATAAGTATTATGGAAAATACTATGGAAAATATTATGGCACATATGGTGATTATGGCCATGAGAAAGAGGGAAAGGCTGAGGAAGAGGCATGAAACAGGAAAAGTTAGTAGCTGTGCTGATAGCAGGATGTCTTATACTTGGCGGAATAGCACTGGTTGTTCGTGGTAGTCAGGATCGACAGGCTCCGGACATTAAAGTGAAGAAAGCAGACCTCACATATCAAGAGGGGCAAGGATATGGAGAGCTTTTAAAAGGTGTCAGTGCAGAAGATAACCAAGACGGTGATCTTACCGATGAAGTGTTTGTAGACCGTGTTGTGCAGATTAAGGATGGTAAAGCAATCGTATATTACGGTGTGATGGACAAGGCAAAGAATGTAGGAATTGCCAAGCGAACAGTTAATTATGTAGAAGATGGAAATGCACATCCTAAAACAGAAGATACAGCGTCAGAAAATACAGAACAGTCCCAAGATGCATCGACAGCACAGAACGACCCTGCCAAAGCAGATGCAAACAATGATCTCACACCGGTCGGAGAAGCACCAGTAATCGCACTTACAACAGACCAGGTAACAATTGCAGCCGGAACAGAGTTTGATATTATGAGTGTAGTCAAAGGTGTTGTAGATGGCAGTGATGATGCAGATTCACTATCAACTCGTATCAGTGTAGATGGTCAGTATGATGTAAATACACCAGGAAGTTATTTACTACATTATTATGTAATAGATTCCGATGGCAACACATCTGAGGTAAAGACATTGACACTGAATGTGCAGTAAGATATGTAAATTAAGGGGATACAAACAGCAGGATAGAAGGAGTATATCAATCAGATGAAAGAACAGAAGAAGACACTGCATATGGCAGGAAAGTTGATTACATTAATACAGTTGATTCTTGCAGTCGGTTTGATTGCAGTTATCTGGAACAGTGGATTGGCACCAATGAAATATCTGGTGGCAATTATTATTGTATTATTAATATTATTTGGAGTAACATTCGGATTACAATATGTAAAAAATAAAGTCTACATCGTAGGAATTGTACTTAGTATTATACTGAGTATCTTACAGGTAATTGGAATTGTCTATATGTTGAAGGCAGACAAGCTGATGGCAGATGTCGGCGGAGCAAATTATAAGACAGATAATATGATCGTAGTTGTTAAAAAAGAAAATCCGGCGTCGAATCTTATGGATGCTTCGATGTATCGCTTTGGTACACAGACTGCTGTAGACCAGGAAAATACACAGATTATGGTCGACAACATTAACACATCTCTTGGCAGAGAAGTAAAAATAGAACAATACGGAACTGTTCAGGAACTTGCAAATGCTTTATTAGAAGGTAGAGTAGATGCAGCAATTTATAATCAGGCATTGGACGGGCTGATTACAGATGCAATTGAAGACTATTCAGAACAGGTACGTGTGTTGTATCAGTATGGAATCGAGACAGAACTCGAACAGGAAACAGCAGATGTCGAAGAGCCATTCAATGTCTACATCAGCGGTATTGATGTAGATGGACCAATCACAACAAACAGCCGAAGTGATGTCAATATTATTATGACAGTGAATCCAAATACAAAGAAAATTCTACTGACAACAACACCACGTGATTATTATGTACAGATACCGGATATCTCAGGAGAACAGAGAGATAAGCTGACACATGCAGGTATTTATGGTGTGGATGCATCTATGCGAACATTAGAGCAGTTATATGGCATCGATATTTCGTATTATGCAAGAGTAAATTTTTCATCATTAGTTAAAATTGTGGACACATTAGGTGGTGTGGATGTGGATTCAGATTTTGAATTCGATGCGCAAGGATATCACTTCCAAAAAGGAATGAATCATTTAGATGGAGATCAGGCACTCGCTTTTTCAAGAGAACGTTATAGTTTCGAAGATGGAGATAATCAGCGAGGTAAAGACCAACAGAAGGTTCTGACAGCGATTTTAAATAAAGCAATGTCACCTGCAATTTTGTCTAATGCAAGTGCATTGATTGCAGATGTCAGCGACAGTGTACAGACTAATATGACACAGGAAGAGATGGCGAAATTTATTAAGATGCAGTTGAATGATGGTGCAAGCTGGACTATTGAATCACAGGCAGCATCAGGAAACGGAGATACACAGGCATGTTATTCATCAGGAGACCAGCCACTGTATGTAATGTGGCCGGATGAGGCAGTTGTACAGAGCATCAGTGCAAAGATGAATGAGATATTAAGTGGGAATTAAAGGATAAAGGTAATAAGGTTTAAAGGAAGAGAAGTAAAAATATGAGTGGAGTATCAAATCAAGATAAAGAAAGAAAGATGAAAAAAAAGAAAATTGAACACTGGCAGATCATCGCATTATATTTGATAGTATATGATGTAATTGCAATTAATTTTGCCTACTTTTTTGGACTGTGGCTGCGTTTTGATTTGCACTTCACAAGTATTCCGGCAGAGTATATGAGTGCATTCTTAAAGTTCGCACCGATATATACAGTATTTACGATTTTTGTATTTGCACAATTACGTCTCTATAATAGCTTGTGGAGATTCGCAAGCTTTAGCGAACTGAACAGAGTGATAGTTGCATCTGTGATTACAACTATCTTTAATATAGTAGGAATAACAGCATTCATTCAGCGAATGCCATTATCTTACTATATAATCGGTTCGGTTTTACAGTTTGGACTTACATTGATGATTCGTTTTTCATATCGATATATGAATTTAGAACGTGGCAGACGTGAGAAGGATGCGAAACCATTACATAACGCAATGATCATCGGTGCCGGTGCGGCAGGACAGACTTTAATCAAAGAACTGAAAAGCTCAGGAGAAGCAAAGTCAAAGGCTTGTTGTGTGATTGATGATAACCCGAATAAATGGGGACGTGTTATGGAAGGTGTGCCGATTGTCGGCGGTCGTGAAGATATTCTTATTAATGTAAAGAAATATAAGATTGACCAGATTTTGTTTGCGATACCGACTGCAAGTGCACAGGCAAGAAGAGAAATCTTAAATATATGTAAAGAAACGGATTGTGAATTAAAACAGCTTCCGGGAATTTTTCAGCTGGCAAATGGCGAAGTGTCCATGAGCAAAATGAGACCGGTTGCGATTGAAGATTTGCTAGGCAGAGACACAATAAAAGTAAATATGGAAGAAATCTTCCAGTACCTTAAAGGAAAAGTAATTCTCGTAACAGGTGGCGGCGGTTCAATCGGAAGTGAGTTGTGCCGTCAGATTGCAGCACACGAACCGAGGCAGCTGATTATCTTCGATATTTATGAGAACAATGCATACGACATTGAGCAGGAATTAAGAAGAAAATATCCAGAATTAAACTTGAAGGTTCTGATCGGTTCAGTGCGTGACAGTAAGAGAATCAATCAGGTGTTTGAAACATATAAACCACAGATTGTATATCATGCAGCAGCACATAAGCATGTACCTCTTATGGAGACAAGCCCAAATGAAGCAATTAAAAATAATGTAGTAGGAACTTACAAGACAGCTTACGCAGCACTGAAGAACGGAACAGAGAGATTCGTACTGATCAGTACAGACAAAGCAGTAAATCCGACAAATATTATGGGAGCGAGCAAGCGTCTCTGTGAAATGGTCATCCAGAGTATGGATAAAATCAGTAAATCCGGTCATACAGAATGGCTTCCATTCTTACATGAGCATGCAGATAAACATGTGAATGGGCAGATGGTTCCGGATCCGGAAGACCATATGGCTGTGAATACAGAAGAAAATGCGGCTGCACAGGGTAAAGGAAAAACAGATTTTGTTGCCGTTCGTTTTGGAAATGTACTTGGAAGTAACGGTTCAGTCATTCCATTATTCAAAAAACAGATTGAAAATGGCGGTCCGGTAACAGTTACACATCCAGATATCATTCGTTATTTCATGACAATCCCAGAGGCAGTCAGTCTGGTGCTTCAGGCAGGAACTTATGCAAAAGGCGGAGAAATCTTCGTGCTGGATATGGGAGAGCCGATGAAGATTGATACATTAGCGAGAAACCTTATCAAATTGTCAGGATACAAACCAGATGAAGATATCCGAGTTGTATACAGCGGATTACGTCCGGGCGAAAAACTGTTTGAAGAGAAGCTGATGGCAGAAGAAGGTCTGGAGAGAACAGAAAATGAATTAATCCATATCGGTAAGCCAATCCCGTTTGATACAAAAGAATTCTTCGGGCAGTTGGAAGAACTGGCGATGGCTAGTTACGAGAACAGTGAGGAGATTGTAGAGATGGTCGAAGGTGTTGTGACAACGTTCAAGCCGGTAGGAGAGCATCCGAGTGGGAAGTAGGAAATAGTTGAGTAGAGTATAAATGGAGTAGATAAAGGAGAAAAAATGGCAAAAGAAGAAGTTATCACAGAAATAGTTCAAAGAAGCATCCCGTTTAGTCCACCGGATATTTCTGAATTAGAAATAAATGAAGTAGTGGATGCTTTAAAGTCAGGCTGGATTACAACAGGTCCAAAAGTAAAAGAATTAGAAAAACAGGTTGCTAAAAGATGTGGAACATCAAAAGCAGTTTGCTTAAACTCTCAAACAGCATGTGCCGAAATGACTTTACGTGTATTAGGTGTAGGTGCAGGGGACGAAGTAATTGTTCCTGCTTACACGTATACAGCGAGTGCTAGTGTGGTAGAACATGTAGGAGCTACTTTGGTTTTAGTAGATTGTGAACCTGGTAAATTTACTATGGATTACAAGAAAGTAGAAGAAGCTATAAACGAAAAAACTAAAGTAATTATTCCAGTTGATTTATTTGGTATTCCTTGTGATTACGAGAAGATATTTGAAATAGTTGAGAAGAAGAGAGAACTATTTCAAGCTGGGGATAATGAAATTCAAAAGGCTTTGAATAGAATTGTGGTGATGGACGATGGAGCTCACTCTTTTGGAGCTACTTATAAAGGTAAATCCGTTGCTCAATATCCTGATTTTATTAATTTCAGCTTCCACGCGGTTAAAAACTTAACTACTGCAGAAGGTGGAGCTGTGACTTGGAGCGATATTGAAGGAGTGGATAACGAAGCTTTATATAAAAAGTATCAATTATTATCACTTCACGGTCAATCTAAAGATGCACTAGCTAAAACAAAACTTGGAGCATGGGAATACGACATTGTCGGATCTTGGTACAAGTGTAATATGACTGATGTTCATGCCGCTATCGGTTTAAGTCAAAGTAGAAGATATGATGACATGATGGCACGTAGAAGAGAGATTATCGGAAGATATGATGAAGTGTGCAAAAAGTGTGGATTTAGAGTTCTTGAGCATTATACGGAAGAACACAACTCCTCTGGCCACTTATACATCGTTAGATTATATAAAGATGGAGTAGCTTTTAGTGGTGAAGAACGTAATGAGTTCATCACAAAGATGGCTGAACTTGGTGTAGGTACAAACGTACACTACAAACCACTTCCGCTTCATACAGCTTACAAGAATTTAGGTTTCAGTATAGAAAACTATAAAAACGCATACTAACAATACATCAACGAAGTAACTCTTCCACTTCATACTTGTTTAACAGATGAAGATGTTGATTACGTAGTATGGGCTGTTAAGAAGGTGTATGAGGAGATGTCATGTTAAAAAAATGGGATAAGCTCCCTCAACAACTAAAGCTAGAAGAAATTAGACCGTATTACGATGTGTTGGATAAGAAGCGTGGAAGTCTAGTGCTTAAGAGATTATTTGATATTGTGGTTTCTGCGATTCTTTTAATACTTCTTAGTCCAGTGATTTTGGTTCTTAGTGTGGCGATAAAAGTGGATAGTAGAGGCCCTGTCTTCTACCGTCAGGAACGATATACACAATATGGTAGAAAGTTCAAAATCCATAAGTTCAGATCCATGTGTGATGGAGCGGATAAGAAGGGGGCTTTGGTAACTGTTGGAAATGATATGCGAATTACAAGAGTCGGAAAAGTAGTACGTAAGTGTAGACTTGATGAGATTGCTCAGTTAATCGATGTATTCAAAGGTGACATGACTTTTGTTGGTGTTCGACCTGAAGTGAAGAAGTACGTAGATGAGTATGAAAAGGAGTGGCTTGCTACATTCTTATTACCAGCAGGCGTTACTAATCTTACATGTATCTACTTCAAAGACGAAGACGAGTTATTAAGTGGAGTAGAAGATGTGGATAAGGTGTACGTAGAAGATGTATTACCAAGGAAGATGAAATGGAACTTGAAAGGTATTAAAGAGTTCAGTTTCTTGAATGATATTAAATTAATGTTTATGACTTTCTTCGCTGTTTGCGGGAAAGAGTATAGAGAAGAAGATTGTTAGGAGAGATTGGGAGAGATGGAAAAGTTCAGTGTACTGATGTCCGTTTACATTAAGGAAAAACCCGAATATATGAGACAGTGTTTCGAGAGCCTCCTTAGGCAAACTATAAAAGGCACTGAATGGGTGGTGGTTGAAGATGGTCCACTTACTCCTGAATTATATTCGGTTTTTTATGAATATGAAAGTAACTATCCTGGATTGCTTAAAAGGGTGCCATTTAAAAAAAATAGAGGACTTGGTCTAGCTCTTCGAGATGGTGTTGTTGCGTGTGCTTACGATTTAATAGCACGTATGGATACTGATGATATTGCCAGAGAAGATAGGTTCGAAAAGCAATTGGCTATGTTTGAAGCA
>OFCQ01000699.1_pt1 | contig 9131 bp, 13 predicted proteins | sample 1520861 | NCBI WGS metagenome assembly OFCQ01 (sample SAMEA2699036, study PRJEB24076) | metagenome | biome: Human gut stool | place: Spain | collected 2012-11-21 | reverse complement strand
GAGAAGTCAACGGCGGCAGTGTTCAGCTTGTGACAGAGCTTGGCAACGCCGATCTGAAAATCACGAAATCTATCTGTAAGCAGGAAATTCAGCTCGATGATCAAGGGAATATCACCTTTAAGCTAAAGGTCAATACAACCCTCACCATCGGCGCCCTGCAGAATTTTCGCAGCATGGATATCAACAAAGTGATTTCACTGGTCAACGAAAAGGCGAAAGAGGATCTGGAAACCAAAATCAAAACCTGCTTTGCAGAGTCGCAGCGCCTGCAGGCCGATATTTACGGAATCGGCGCCCATATTCACAAATACCACCCGAAAGAGTGGAAAACGATGGAGGACGCCTGGGCCAGCATCTACCCCAAAATCCGATTGGAACTGGAGGTAGAAACCAATCTGGGCTCCAGCGGTAAAATATCGGAATCTTTGAATATGAGAGAGGGTCACGAATGAAACCGGAATCGAAAAAGGTCCATGGTCTGGATTTTATGTTTGCCGTGGCATGTTTTATTCAAGCTTCATCCTTGCTGTCCTCCTTCTTCGTTTCAATCACCCGCCAGGACTCCTGGGTAATCGTTCTGTTTGCCCTGATCATTTGCTGCCCTGTGGTTTGGGTATACGCCAGACTGATTGAAAGCTTCCCCTCCAAAAATCTGTTCGGGATACTGCAGACCGTATATGGAAAATATCTGGGCAATTTTTTCTGCGGATTGTATGTACTGTTCTTTTTCATTTTAACCTCACTAAATCTGAGCGATTTAAGCGAGTTTGTCAAAGCGACCATCATGCCCCAGACACCGCTGGTCGTTCTCTCGATTACCTTTCTTATGACTTCGGCCTGGGCCGTTTATGTGGGCGGGCTGCGCCAAATGGTAAAGTACGGCTTTTTGATGACGATGATCTGCCTTTTGATTGTCATCGCGACGATTATTCTTACCATGAACCTGATGGATTTTGAAAACTTTTTGCCTACAATGGATTTGCAGCCAAAAAAGTATGTTCAAGCCACCAATATCGTCGTTACGATTCCATTTGCTGAAGTCATCATCTTTTTAATGACGACAAATCATGTACAAACCGGAAAACACGGCTTCTTTCCCATCATTTTTGGCGGGGTCGTCATCGGCTGCATCACGATCCTGCTCGTTATCATGCGCGACATCGCCGTGCTTGGGAATACGATTTCCCTGTTTTCCATGCCATCCTTCGAGACGCTGCGCATGGTCAGCGTCACCCAGACACTCAGCCGCATGGAAATTGTATTCGCCTTTATTCTGATTGCGCTGTTATTTTTCAAAGTCACATGGCTTTATTATGTGACGGTGATCAGTGCAAAACAGGTTTTGCGTTTTCAGGATCACCGCCGCCTGATTCTTCTGATCGGCGCTTTGGCGGTCACCTCCGGCTTTATTCTGTACCCGAACTCTCTGGCCCATAATGAATCCGGGCAGAAAATCGTCCCGTTGGTCTGGCCGATCTTTGAGATCATTCTGCCGCTGGTCACTTTGATCATTGCCAAATTCCGCGGGATGACCCACAAAAGACAAACCGGGAGTGAGAACCAAAGCGGTTCCTCCGAATCAAAATCCGCAGCCGCACCGCAGTCCGGTTCCGGATCACAATCCGGCTCAAAATCCCCTTCCGGCTCAGGGAAGCAGTCGGATTCCAAATCACCCTCAGATTCCAAGGAGCAAGGGGATTCCAAATCCCAGCCAAAATCCGGTTCGTCATCCGGAGCAAAGCAGGGCCGGGATTCTCAATCGCAGTCCAGACCCAAGTCCTCCGGCTCCGGGTCTTACCGATCCCAGTCCGTTTGAAAGAAAGGAGACGGGCTATGTTTTTACTAATATTGGTTTTTCTCATCATTCTCGCCATCGATCTTCCCCCTTTGATCCGCGAAAAGGACAAGCGCGATCTGATCATTTACGGCGTTTTATTCGTGATCGTTTGCTCTGTAGCCATCCTGCGCAATCTGGAAGTGCCCATCCCGAGTATTTTGATGCTGATTGGGGATGTCATGACAAAAGTAGGGCTGACTTATTAACGCAGTCTGCTTTTTATGGTATAATCAATATAAAAATGTAAAAGAATGAATTTTTTCTACGGATTCTCCGTATAGAAATTCTGCTGGCGCAGAATCTGCTCCTCGTGCCGGGGCAGGCCTGCGCCAGCAGAAGCTCTGTGATATCGCTGTAAAGAAACCACTTCATAATTTGGTTATCAAAACAGAATAAGGTAAAGATAACATTCAAATATTTCACGATATCTGCTTACAGAAAGTAGGCGTACTTATGAAACTGGATATTCCTTTCCCGGTGCAGGAAATTCTGCATCGCTTCAATATGGCAGGATATGAAGCTTCTGTCGTGGGCGGATGCGTTCGGGACAGTCTGCTCGGCCTTTCCCCAAAAGACTGGGACATCACCACCTCGGCCAAGCCGGAGGAAGTGAAGCTGGCTCTGTCTGACCTGAGGCTGCTGGAAACCGGCCTGAAGCACGGCACCGTTACCGCGATTTCCAGCGGGATGGCGGTGGAAATCACCACCTACCGCATCGACGGCACATACTCCGACAACAGGCGGCCAGACAGCGTCTGCTTTACCGGCAGCCTGACGGACGATCTGTCCCGCAGGGATTTCACGATCAACGCTATGGCCTATTCCGAGCAAAACGGATTGATCGATTGCTTTGGCGGACAGGAGGACCTGCGGCAAAAGATTCTGCGGTGTGTGGGAGACCCCGACCGCCGCTTTGAAGAGGACGCTCTGCGGATTCTGCGCGGATTGCGCTTCTGCGCCGTGCTCGGATTCCATCCTGACGAAAAAACCGCACAGAGCATGAACACCCATCGGGAACTACTGGACCATATCGCCAAAGAAAGGATCAGCGCCGAGCTGGTCAAGCTGCTGTGCGGCCAAAATGCCGCGCAGATTCTGCGGGAATTCCCCCTGGTCATCGGGCAGATTCTGCCGGAAGTTTTGCCGATGATCGGCTTTGAGCAGCACAATCCCCATCACATTTACGACGTTTGGGAGCACACGCTGCACGCATTGGATGCAACGCCTGCCGACCCTGTACTTCGTCTTGCCATTTTGCTGCACGACAGCGGCAAACCCCACACCTTTACCAGTGACAAAAAGGGAGTCGGGCATTTTCACGGGCACGGCGCGGTCAGCGTTCAGCTGGCAGAGCAGGCGCTCCACCGGCTTCGGCTGGACGGAAAGACCATCCGCCGGGTCAGCACGCTGGTCCGCATACACGACATACCCCTGCAGCCCTGCGCCGCATGGATCCGCCGGCGGCTGAACCGAATGGGTGAAGAGGATTTTCGCGCCCTGCTGGAGATCAAACGGGCGGACAGCCTTGCCCAGAACCCTGCTTACCGTGACCGGCTGAATCAGATTGACGCCGTACTCCCGATTTTGGAACAGATTTTGTCGGAGCGGCAGTGCTTTTCCCTAAAGGATTTAGATGTAAGCGGGAATGACCTGATTGCCCTCGGTGTTCCTCCCGGGCCAAAGGTAGGCGCTCTGCTGACACGGCTGCTGGATGCAGTCATCAACGGAAAAATTCCAAATGAAAAGGAGGCTTTGCTGAATCTGGCAAAGCAGACACTGCATGAAAAGCATTGTTGAACATACCATCCCCCCTATTTATAATAAAAACTCCAAAATTCTGATTCTCGGTTCGATCCCGTCCCCAAAATCCAGGGAGCAGGCTTTTTATTATGCCCACCCGCAGAACCGATTCTGGCCGGTGCTGTCGGCTTTGCTCCGCTGTGACCTCCCGAAAACGAATCAGGAAAAAACAGATTTTCTTCTCGAAAACAGAATTGCCCTGTGGGACGTACTGAAAAGCTGTTCCATTGAGGGGGCGGACGATTCCAGTATTTCGGAACCGGCCCTGAATGACCTGACTCCGATTCTGCAGACGGCCAAGCTTCGGGCGGTGTTTACCACCGGCGGCAAAGCGGCTTCTTTTTACCGCTCCGCCTGGCTGCCCACAATATCTCTGCCGTTTATCCCTTTGCCCTCCACCAGTCCCGCAAACCGCGGCAGATACCCGATGGAGCGCCTGCTGGACGAATACCGGGTCATCCTGCCCTTCTTACAGGAAAGCTGACCCGCACGGCAGCATAGAATAACAAAACATGGCGGCATCAGAAGATGCCGCCATGTTTTGTTATGATCTTTAAAAATGTGTGCAGACGATCCTTCCTTTACCTTGCAGCATCGGAATTTCGTTTAAGATTAAAACTTAGCAGAAGCGCAGTTGTCGCCGGACGCAAAAGTCATTTTCTTGATATTGAGCTTATCTTTCAAAAGGCTATGGAATACCTCGATCAGATTCTCGCAGGTAGCAACTTTTTTGACAACGACCAAACGACACTCTGGATAAGCTTTCGCCAATTCGTTTTCAAAAGGTTCCCCGACCATCGTATTCGTTTCGGCGCCATTTCGAATCCCTTGTGCCTCGTAAACTTTGAGAATTTCCGGCAGCAGCGGATCTTCTTCCTGTAAAATCAGAGCATGGTCAAAGTTTTTCAGAAAATCCCAGGCAATCCGTTTGATGCTGTTACAGGGATAAACAAATCCCGTTCTGGCATCGACATCACCATCGACTTCGATGGTAAGCAGCCCGGTATGTCCGTGAAGATACTGTGCTTCCCCTTCATAATTCAAAAAACGATGGGCATACTGGATGTTTAATCTGGTAATTGAACGCATAAAAATTCCTCCTTTAAAATTGATATTGTCCAAGCAATTTTCCTTTTGCTGTGCGACCTATATGATTTCCGGCTTGCTCCCCTGGGGGTGCTGTTTTTGCTTACACTCCGGACAGATGTAGTGTATTTTCAAGTCATAGTCCAGAATGGGTTCTTCCAATTGAGCATTCAGTCGTTCTGTTAAATCATCCAGGCAGATATCAGATAACTTCCCACAATATTTACAGACCAAATGATCATGCTTCGTCGCCTTATCAAATCTGTCGGGATAGCCTTCTATGGACACCTTTTTAATCAGCCCCTCTTTATATAGCAAATTGAGATTGTTATAAACCGTTGCTAAGACAAGCTTGGCATCACAATCTTTTAGTTGTAAATAGATTTGTTCGGCAGTTAAATGCATATCGGAATGCTGAATCACATCTAAAATCATTCTAGCGTTTTTTGTCATTGCGATACTCCTGTAAAATATAGAATTAGATTAATTCTAATTATAAATATCTCGTGATGAAATGTCAAGTCCCATAAAAAATTTTGTTGGATCGTACAATAACCGGGCGGGAGTATCAGAGTTCCATCTAAAAGTGTGTCGTTCTGCTCGTCCTCTTTCCAATTTGTGGTGCCTGAAAATGTGCCCGGTCTTACAAAACCACGATATAAGAGAGTAGACAAGGTACGAGACGATATCAGGTTGTAGTAAACATTCATATGGGTTTATAAGAAGATTCTCGTCTATTCAATCAGTAAAAAAAGCTCTCCGCAAAAGCGGAGAGCTTTTTGATTTACCCGACCCGTTCCAGGTCTTTTTTCAGCCGTTCAATGATCCGCTTTTCCAGCCGCGAAATGTAGGATTGTGAAATCCCGAGCGTATCAGCAACCTCCTTCTGTGTATGCTCGCGGCAATTGTTCAGGCCAAAGCGAAGCTGCATGATCTGCTGCTCGCGGGAGGAAAGATGCCCCACCGCTTCCAGCAGCAAATCCTTTTCCACCTCCTTTTCAATTCCTTTATTGACGGTGTCCTGATCGCTGCCGAGTACATCCGACAGCAAAAGCTCATTGCCGTCCCAATCCACATTCAAGGGATCGTCAATGGATACCTCGTTTTTCAGCTGCGAGCTCTTCCTCAGGTACATCAGAATCTCGTTTTCAATGCAGCGCGACGCATAGGTCGCCAGCTTGATGTTCCTCTCCGGACAAAACGTGTTGACCGCTTTGATCAGACCGATCGTCCCGATGGAAATCAGATCCTCCACACCGGCCGAGCTGGATTCAAACTTCTTCGCAATGTAAACGACCAGGCGAAGATTATGGGTTATCAGGGGTTCGCGCGCGTTTTCTCTGCCCTGACGCACATTGTCCATCACAATGGATTCCTGCTCCGGCGTCAGGGGCGGGGGCAAAGTTTCCGGACCGTTTATGTAGTGTACCTCCGCTGCAGGCCAAAAGCGCCAGAGCAGCCGCAGCAGCCACCCCCTGATTCCGGAAATCAGTTTTTCCATTCCCCTTTTCACAACGATTTCTCCTTTCCGGCAATCCGCTTGCCTTGTGTGATCAGTTCTGGGTTCAGCAAAGCGCTGAAGCCTGTTGTGCCCAGTTTCTGGGCGGAAACAGCCAGGTACACCTCCTGAACTGTAATCCTCTCTTTCGCTGTCTGAATTTCGATGCAATCCGGCCGAAACGCCGGCAAAATTCCCTCTCCCCCTACCGCACGGAACGGCACCAGGCGAAGCCCCGGCTGCACCTCTCCCCGCTTTTCTCCCGCTGCCACAAACAGATAGGAGCGTACAGCGGGTGGTACCAGCTCCTGTACACACTGATATTCGGCCACGATCACCGGGTACCCGGAAAATGGTTCTTTCAGGCTGTTCCCCGTATCGATTTTCGTGGTAAGGCGCACACTCTTCCCCTGCGCGCGGACTGTGACAAAGCAGAACAGCGCGGTCGGCTGCCGCTGCCCGGTGAGCCGGTTCAGCAAGGAGACCCCTGCATAGCAAACAACAGTCAGGGCCAGCAGCATCAGCGGGGAAATATCGAAATAAAGCACGGAGTTTTTGATGATCATTCCGCTCGGCGCCGCCAGATACCACAGCGCCAGCATTGCCCCCGCAAAACCGAAGCTGGTCAGGTAAAACCCGCCGACGGTACGCAGAAAGAAAAGCAAGGACGGAGCGCCGAACGCCGTAACGACGATGAAGACGGAAAGAACCAGTTTGATCAAAAAAGACACAAGCGGCGGCAGCGACGGAAGCAAAATCACGAGGGAACCGAGGGCTCCGATCGCCGCCCCCAGCACCATACGCAGCCGTGAAGCGGAGATATGAAAGAACCCGGCAACCGTTAAGAGCAAAAAGTAGTTGACGAAAAGGTTGACGGCAACCAATACATCCACATAGATAATCTGCTTCATCCCGCCCCCTCCTTTTTGCGCTGCAAAATTATTATAGCCGCTCAAAACGGCTGTTTCTGTCAAAACTTGTTTCCGTCGGAAGAATAAAAAACCAGAAGCAAAAGCCGCTTTTTCCTCTTTCGTCCGGTTCGATTTCTGCTTTGGTATGGCGTTTGAAAATCATGTTTGCGATACTCCTTGACATTTTCCGTGAGAAACAGTATGCTATAAACAGCAAGTAATAAGTAATAAGTAGTAAGTAATAAGTGAATGTGAGGTGCCATAGATGAAAGAATTATCGTTTACGCAGGAGTATCTTTTGTGCGCACTCAGTCCGAAAGGGACGCTCCCCGCGCTTCGGCAGACAGAAATGATCACATGCCTTGTGGCGGGCGGACTTTTAGAATTGTTGTATTCCGGTACGATTTCAATAAACGAAGAAAAGAAAATCGCTGTCCTAAAGGAACTGGATCGCAGTCAAGCCCATCTGGAGCCGCTTTACGCCATCTTAACGAACCGCAAGCCCCTGAAGGTATATGACCTTGCGGTCAAATATGTCTTTTCGTCCCATAGGCTCCCGGATGAATTTCTGCGCGCGCTCTGCCTGCCGATGGCGGAACAGCAGGCCGTTTCCCCCGAAATCGGTGGACTGTTTCACAACAGGCCCGTCTATGTGCCGAATCAGGAGGCGGTAAGGAAAACCGTTGAGAAAATCCGTGCAGAGTTTCTGGAGGGCGGCCCGATAGATGACGAAACGCTTGTGCTTGGCGCATTACTGCAGAAAAGCGGTCTGATTAAAAACTATTTTTCAAAATATGAGTCGGACACCCTGAACCGCCGCATAGAAGAGATCAAAAAAAGTGAAGCCGGCTCTATGATCAAGAAAATGATCGATTACGTTGACACGCTGATCGCGGTAATGGCCTCTGTCGGCAGCAGCGCCGGTTCGTAACAGGGAGGTGACCGCTCTTGTCAAGGCAAAGAAAGCTGGATGTAATACAGGCCGCGGAATATGTCACCATCGGGGAATTGGTCAGGCTGACAGGCGCAAGATACAGCACCCTGAAATACTACACCGAGGAGGGCATGCTGCCCTTCGAGCAGGAGGAAGAAAATCTGACGCGCCGATACAAGCGAACCAAAGCCATAGGACGTATTCAATGGATCAAGCAGATGAAGGACGACGGCCTCTCCATTTCTCAAATCAAAAAAGCCCTTGAGGCCGAATAGAGGATCGCATGGTTCCATGATCCCGCCGGATTTTAAGCGGAGGAAGAGTTCTTCTGTCTCAATGAACTGCTTTCCCTCCCTGGCGGCAGCTTTTCACAAAGAAGCGTTTTCTGCATTAGCACTGCTTTCAATGATCCTAAAAAACAGATCGGCCCTTGTCACCACGCTTACAGCGAGGCAGCAAGGGCCGATTTTTCAGTACGTTACTGCGATGGGGTTATGCCTGATAGGCACGCAGCATCCAAAGCAGTTTTTCGTAATGCTCCAGATATCCATTGAAAAGGTCTGCAGTGACAGAATCCTTCTCTTCTTCCGCTAACGCAACAATTTCTTTGGTATCCCGTACCCAGTACTCAACATCGGTACAAAGCTGATGGATCGATTCTTCGGAAGTAATCGGTGCGCTGTTCAGTTCTTTGATCGTAGCAATGTCAAGAGCCTGCTTCAAGTTTGCGATCGGCGCCTGGCCCAAAGCCAGCAGGCGTTCCGCAACTTCGTCGATGACATCTGCGGTATGGTCGTACAGTTCTTCAAATTTTGCATGCAGCGTAAAAAACGCACTTCCCTGCACATACCAATGCAGATTATGCAGCTTAATAAACGCAACTTCCTGATTGGCCAAATAAAGGTTCATTTTCTCTGTTAAGCTCATTGATTCTCTTCCTTTCATTTTAAACTTCAAATATCAGGTAACATCCATAATATTCAAGAAAAGCATACCATATTTTTCAACTTAAGTCCATTTGTTTTCGAAACTTTTCATCTGAAATAAAAAGCACCCGGAGTAATT
>OFCQ01000695.1_pt1 | contig 9243 bp, 2 predicted proteins | sample 1520861 | NCBI WGS metagenome assembly OFCQ01 (sample SAMEA2699036, study PRJEB24076) | metagenome | biome: Human gut stool | place: Spain | collected 2012-11-21 | reverse complement strand
TACAGTGGTTTTACCCACTACAGAAATTATAGAGCCTCTTTTTGTATGTTGTTTTCGTGTCAGAAAATGGTCTTAATTAGTTACATTAGGGAAAAAATAAGGTATAATAACTTGATATCTAAAATTTAAGGAGCGGACATGTTTTTTAAACGTTCGAAGGGTGATTTTCGCGAAACGGAGCGAATCACACGTTTTAAATTAATCAAATCAGGAAAAAATTGGGTACGAGCATCTGTCTCTCGGTTGGGCCTATTTCGCGTCATGCGAGGTGGTGTGGATGAAAAGATCGTAGTTCAATATGAAGCGACATCACATTCGATGCCTGCGGATCTGGTCAAAGGGATGGTTGTACTCGGGGCTCTTGCTGGAGCGACAACGGTTGCTAATCCAGTATTTGCCGAGGAAAATGGGATGGATACGACTGTTGGGTCTGAAATCAGCCCATCGACCGGTGTAGCGGGTTCGGATAGTTTTGTCTTGGGGACGACCTCTAACTCAGATTCTGCATCAGCCAGTCAATCTATGAGTGAATCTGTCTCGCTATCAGAGTCGGCTAGTGACAGCCTTTCTTTGTCTCAGTCGGTTTCTTTGAGCGAATCACATGTTGTTAGTGCTTCAGCGAGTCAGTCCACTTCAGGAACTGATAGTAGCAGTGTCTCTGAGGACGATTCAATTCACAGGGCTACTCCTGAAACGAGCGAGAAGGTAGCAGAGGCTCAGACCACTCGCTCGGAAGACCAGGTGCAGCGTCTCCAAGCCTTGGCTTTGGATTTATACACCTATCGGGCACAAGCTATGGAAATCCCGGGGACCGAATCTGCAATTGAGAATGGAGATCTGGCCTTAGAGGCTATTCGAACTGGCTTGTCTAATCCGGCAATTCAAATCGATGCCGTGGAAAGCCAAGCAAAGATTGCTCGTAATCGCTTGGCCAATGCGGTGCTGCGCGCTACATCTGGTCAGCGCGACCCTCGAAATGGGAACCGTATTGACACAGATACCAGCCTCCGTGCGCCCCAATACAATCTCGGGCCAGCCGATAATGCCTTGATTTCTGTTTATAACTCTGACTACATCAATCAGGCTTATCGAGTGTTTGAAACAAAACCAACACAATTCAGTATTCGAAGTGTTGGTTACACCTCTACTAGTGACCGAGTCAATGGTATCAATGTTCCCCAGACCTCTGCTTTGAGAAATAGTTCGGTTGCCTTTAATATTATGGGGACAGTTGGGCAGACAGAGGTCGTAACGCCTGGGAAAATTTATAATCTTTCTTTCGTAGTGACTAATACGGCTAGGCAATCAGTGACACGTACGCTTCGTATTCAGGTTTTGCCACAAAATGATGGCATTCGAAACCCGATTACGGCTGTGACAACGGCAACTTTTGTCAATGATACCACTAACTTGGCCCAGGCTGAAAAAGAGAAGGTTTGGGAGGCTTTTAAGACTGCTAATCCAAATATTGCCACTTCAAAGGATTTTAAGTCTTATTCGGTTTCATCATCAGGTGTGGTGACTATTACTTATAAAGATAACACCACAAATGATGTAACCGCTCCTGTTAAGCGCCTAGCAGCACCGACGGTTGAGACTCGCTTACTAGAGAAAGCCTATACTCAAACACCTGTGACAGTGACGGGGGCTGAGCCTGGATCAACTGTTGTCTTATATAACAATGATGATGAAATCGGAACAGCAGTGGCGGATGCTTCTGGACAAGTCAGTGTGACGCCAACCGTTCCTTTACAAATTGGCGGTGTGACAGCTAAAGCACGGATCATGTATGGTGATCACGCGGTTTATTCTGATGCCAGTAATTCTGTGGCAGTGACAGATGCTACACGCCCTGAAGTGACGGCTAAGTTGACTGTCAATGGTGTGGAACCGAAATCAACTCCTCTTGAAGGTGGTGGGAAGAATTATACCATTTACGCTGGTGATGATGCAGTTGTGACTTTTACCGCTACGGATGACAGTGGCAAGTTGAAAGAAATGAAAGTTGTGGCACGGGCAGATTTGAATGACAATGCCTTGAACGGGAATTTCTTTGGTGGCAGCCAGTATGGAACAGGTGATATTGCTCCTATCACGGGAGAGATCACGGCTACCAGTGCCAACCCTGCAACCATTACAACTACCATTCATTTGAAGGATGATCTCTATCATTCTTACCGGAATACTTGGCAACGCAATGTCGCGGCTATTGACAATGCGTCTAATATGAACCGTCCAAATGGTTTGGGTGAAATTCGGATTACCCAAGGACGTCTTGCTGATCGTACGCCAGGTGTTGCTCCAACAAGCACTATTCAGGTGATGAGCCTAACTGCATTGACAGAGGCAGATAAGAGCAAGGTGATCGCAGCTGTGTCGGCTGTTAATCCAGAGATGGCTAACCGGATTAAGTCCTATACGGTTAATAGTGATGGTACAGTCACCATTACTTATAAAGATAGCACGACCAATGTCGTAGCTGTGAAATTGTCAGATAGTGATCACAGTCAGTCTGTTTCAACTAGTCAGAGTGCATCTGCTAAAGTTTCTCAATCTGTCAGTCAGTCTTTAAGTGCGAAGCAATCTCAGAGCGTATCATTAAGCCAATCACTGAGCTCGGTTCGCTCGCAAAGTTTGGCGGCTTCATTGAGTAAATCAGCGTCGGCGAGTGCATCTGCTCAAGCGAGTCTCTCTCGTAGTCAATCATTGAGCAAGGAGATTTCTCAATCTCAATCCGCTTCAACGAGTCAATCTGTATCTGCAAGAAAATCTGAATCTGTAAAGGTTTCGCAATCTGTTTCTGCAAGTATCAGTGCCTTGCAGTCTGCTTCGGTATCGGCGAGTGCATCCAAAGTGTTAAGCCAGTCTGTATCGAGCTCATTGAGTGCATCAGTTTCAGAGAGTACATCTAAAGTTGTGAGTCAGTCTGTATCGAATTCGGTTTCGACATCGGAATCTGCTTCAACAAGTGCATCGGTGTCAAACTCAGTTTCAGCATCAGAATCCGCTTCAACAAGTGTTTCAGTATCAACGTCCGAGTCAGTCTCAGCCTCTGAATCATTGTCAGCATCGTTGAGCAACTCAGTATCAGAAAGCCAGTCAGTCTCGACCTCAGAGTCGGTTTCAACGTCTGAATCAGTGTCTACTTCTGAATCAGTGTCAGCATCCGAGTCATTGTCAGTGTCTGAGTCAGTTTCTACGTCTGAGTCATTGTCAGCCTCAGAATCAGTTTCTACTTCAGAATCAGCATCGACCTCAGAGTCAGTCTCAACGTCCGAGTCATTGTCAGCCTCTGAATCATTGTCAGCATCGTTGAGCAGCTCAGTATCAGAAAGCCAGTCAGCATCGACCTCAGAATCAGTATCAGAGTCAGCATCTGTTTCAACTTCTGAGTCTGTATCAATGTCCGAATCGGTGTCAACCTCTGAATCAGTATCAACGTCTGAGTCTGTCTCAACGTCTGAATCGGTCTCAATTTCCAAATCAGTTTCAGCGTCCGAGTCAGTATCAACATCCGAATCTGTTTCTGTATCAGAATCCGTTTCAACCTCAGAGTCAGTATCTACATCTGAGTCGATTTCAGCGTCTGAGTCTGTATCAACGTCTGAATCGGTGTCAACATCAGAGTCAGTTTCAAGTTCTGAATCGGTGTCAATATCCGAATCGGTTTCAGCGTCCGAATCAGTATCAGCATCAGAATCTGTATCAACGTCAGAGTCAGTTTCTGTATCAGAATCAGTTTCAACGTTCGAGTCAGTCTCAGCCTCTGAATCAATGTCTACGTCCGAATCGATTTCTACCTCAGAATCAGTATCAACGTCAGAGTCAGCATCGACCTCTGAATCATTGTCAGCATCGTTGAGCAGCTCAGTATCAGAAAACCAGTCAGTCTCAGCATTCGAGTCAGTTTCAGTGAGTCAATCACAATCAGTATCAACATCTGGTAGCGGTTCACAATCAGCTTCTGGTTCAGAATCAATGTCGACCTCCGAGTCAGCAAGTGGATCACAAAAACACAGCCAATCTGTGGTGCTTCCGAATACTGGCGAAACAGGGTCTGTAACATCAGCTCTCCTTGGGGTTGTTACAGGGCTAGCTGGAATTACTGGACTTATCCGACGTAAAAAGAAGGGTAACTGATCTAGTAGGAAATACCATTTTTTCAAGTGAATCTCATAGGAGATTCACTTTTTTACTAATAGAATAAAATATTTTAAATTTGTTACAAAAAATTTGAAAATAAAGCAATAATATATAAGTTTTTCGTAGCAAATTACTTGAATATACGTAGTATTCCTGTATAATGAATAATGACTACAATGTAAGGGGTATATCATGCAATTTAAGCGTGCAAAGGGAAACTTTCGGGAAACGGATCGTGTCGTTCGCTTTAAATTAATTAAATCAGGTAAAAATTGGCTTCGGGCATCAACTGCTGCTCTAGGACTTTTTCGTGTGGTTCGGGGGCAAGTAGAAGAGATGGTCAATGCAGAAGTTCCAGAAGATTGTGGTCGTCTTCATAAAGATGGCCAACAGTTATTAAAAGGCTTGGTTGCTGTAGGAACTGTATTTGGAGGAGCTGTTGTGGCTACGACGGCTCAAGCAGAAGAAGTGGCATCTCTTGCGCCGACTGTGTCTGAAACTAAAAAAGAGACATTGGTAGAAGCAGATAGCGTCATTCTTTCAAAGACATCCTCGCTAGATTCTGCCTCCGCTTCTCTATCAACCTCCACAAGTCTTTCTGAATCGGCTAGCCATTCGCTCTCTATGAGTGAAACGACTTCTATTTCCATCAGTGGGCAAGAATCTACCAGTTTGTCAAGCGTTTCTAGTGAATCCACACAAGTTCTAGCTTCAGAATCTGCGGTAGATGAACCAGCGACTACAGATGAAGCGCCCCTATTGGAACAAAACGCTTCTGAAGCAGATCTACTCCAACAAATCGCAGGGAAATACGCTACTCAGATACCAGTGCCTGAGCGTAAGGCAGCTTTGGAAGCAGTCATCAATAAGCTACAATCGGAAGTAGCGACTAGCTATCGTTTGGTCCATACAAATACCAGTGCGCAAGCTTATGCCGAACAACGCGATCGCTTGGGCAAAGCAGTTGATGAGATGATGACCACCTTAACAGCTGCAGGCTTTGTAGGAAACTCCAATGTAAATGGGAAGCCAGCTATCTCAGCTCAATTGTCTCCAATTTATGAGGAAGTCTATACTGCACCTGATATTTTAGATATAAAACCCAATCCAGATGATCCAAACGGTGCCAGTGTAGAAGACCCCACTCTTGATACACCAGGTTATCTTAAAGATCCTCATCTTGATAAAGATGCTTTAAAGCTTACACCTGAAGAACTTAAAATGTATGCAGATAACCCCTACTTGCATCGCTATACATTTGGAATTTGGGAATTTGTAAATAAACAAGGAAACTCGCTCGGTTACTATGCGACTATGTCGATTGATACCAGTGAAATAGACCCGGACAAACGTAAAGGAATGGATGTTTATTTCCGTATTGTTCGGAAATCAGATGGGGCAGAGATTTTTTCACAAACAGTATCTCCAAGTAGAACGGGAGAAGAGATCCAACTACCAAAAGAAGTATTGATTGGTGAAGCTCCACTTGGAAACTGGGTTTACAATTCGATACCTTCTGAAGATAACGCGACTTTTGGAATTGTGACGCAAGTTATTCCGGATCAAGCTGTCTTGTTCCGGAGTATTTATGATGTCATGGAGCCTTCGAAACAAGGAAAATTAATTCTAACGTATCCTCGTATCAAAATTCCCTCTATGGTAGGGCAACAATCAACATTTTATAGAGAAGTTGATCCCTATGCTGATCCCTACACTACAGAGTACCAACCAACGGGAAGAGAAAGAGCGTTAATGGAATATAAAATCTATGGGTTGGAAGGCCAACACTATACGGCTTCAAATCCGCGCGAATTCCCAGGTTACGTACAAGTTGCAGCAAGAAATATATCTCCAAATTGGAAAAGTGGGGTATTTGATAATAGTAAGAATGGAAAGTCAACAATTGAATTACTAGGTGCTGCGCGTGAGCATTTCATTAAAAGTGAAGTTGTCCAGTTGAATCAGAATGGTGATTATTCACTTCGCTACTATGTTTTAGATCCTTCTAAAATTCATGATGTTAGTAGTGGTGATTTAGGCAATACTCAAGTGACTAATGTTTATACACTTGTTTATGAAAAAGACTTTAATCAGGATCGTACGGATAATCTTACTGATTTAGGTGGAACCCGTAGGGTTGAAAGTCAAAACAAGGATTACTTCCTGAATGTGACACCAAGACGGATAGATGAACAACATTTAGAGTTGGATATTACGGGATGGTTCTCTACTAAGGAGACGGTTACTTATACAGATGAGAAAACAGGGATCGAATATACAGTTCCAAAACCATTCACGGAACTTCCAAGCTCACCGTCTGTTAGTAATAATTCAACCATGATTGTAGGAGAGGATGCGACGCCTCACGGAGCTGACGGCTTCTCTAACTTCAAACAAACAATCAAAAAATATGTAGTCCCATACCCATTAACCAGTACCACTTATTATTATCGGAGAATGACACCGTCAGAATCTGCCTCACAATCGCAAAGCTTCTCGACTTCAGCGTCTATCTCAGAGAGTGAGTCACCAACCTCTGAGTCTGCCTCTCGATCACAGTCAGAAGCTAATTCAAAAAATCAGTCGCTGGCAGTGAGTGAATCTTCTGAATCCTTATCGCTATCTGTCTCTACAAGCGAGTCTACAGTGCTCGTGTCACGATCTATTTCTATGAGTCAATCTGAGTCCTTGGTACAAGCTTCAGCTTCCGTAAGTCAATCTGAGTCGTTGGTTCAAGCTTCAATCTCAGCTAGTCGATCAGAATCGATGGTCCAAGCTTCGGTTTCCGCGAGCCAATCAGAGTCGCAAGTCCGAGAATCACGTTCAGTGAGCCGGTCTGAGTCGCAGGTTCTAGCATCGATTTCCGCAAGCCAGTCAGAGTCGTTGGTTCAAGCTTCAACATCTGCGAGTCAATCTGAATCGCTGGTTAAAGAATCAATTTCCGCAAGCCAATCAGAATCGCAGGCTCAAGCCTCGACTTCAGCAAGTCAATCCGAATCGTTAATTAAAGCCTCGACTTCAGCGAGCCAGTCAGAATCGATGGTTCAAGCTTCGGCTTCAGTGAGCCAGTCAGAGTCACAAGTTCAATCTTCGATTTCAGTGAGTCAATCTGAGTCACAGGTTCAAGCCTCGACTTCAGCAAGTCAATCTGAGTCGTTGGTCCAAGCTTCAATATCAGTAAGCCAGTCAGACTCACAAGTTCAAGAATCAATTTCAGCGAGTCAGTCCGAATCTCAAGTCCGAGAATCGATTTCAGTAAGTCAATCTGAGTCACAGGTTCAAGCATCAACGTCAGCGAGCCAGTCGGAATTGCAAGTTCAATCTTCGGTTTCGGCAAGCCAGTCCGAGTCATTGATTAAAGCTTCGGCTTCGGCAAGTCAGTCTGGTTCACAAGTCCAAGCTTCAGCTTCCGTAAGTCAATCTGAGTCACAAGTCCAAGCTTCGGCTTCAGCGAGCCAGTCTGAGTTGCAAGTCCAAGCATCAGTTTCAGCAAGCCAGTCCGAGTCATTGATTAAAGCCTCGACTTCAGCGAGTCAATCTGAATTGCAAGTTCAATCTTCGATTTCAGCGAGTCAGTCAGAGTTGCAAGCCCAAGAATCACTATCGGTAAGTCAGTCAGAGTTGCAAGCCCAAGAATCACTTTCGGTAAGTCAATCTGAGTCACAAGTCCGAGCTTCGGTTTCGGCAAGCCAGTCTGAGTCACAGGTTCAAGCTTCGATTTCAGCAAGTCAGTCTGAATCGTTGGTTCAAGCCTTGATTTCAGCAAGTCAATCAGACTCGCAGGTTCAAGCTTCTACCTCAACAAGCGAATCTGCTTCAACTTCTGATGTCGTAGCTGCATCGCAGGTTTCAGAGTCTGGATCGTTCTCTCGATCAGTTTCAGAGAGTCTATCTGCTTCACAATGGGCATCTCATTCAGAATCTCTAGCGTCAGCCTCGCTATCGAAGTCTGACTCCTATAGCCAATCAACTTCGCTCCTTTCAACAAGCGAATCAGCTTCAACGTCGATGCCAGTGTCTGAATTGCCTTTGACAAGTGTTTCAGAATCTATGAGCGCATCCTCGACAGAGAGTCAATCTCTATCGTATGAAGCTTCTGAATGGATCAGTGTGTCTTATGCGTCAAGTTTCTCTGCTATGACCAGTCCTTCGGAGTCTGTCGTGTCTTCGTTCAGCACCTCTTACTCAGAATCTACAACAGAAGCAAGCTCGCTAAGTGCGAAACATTCTTCAGGACCTGCTCTTCCAGCGACAGGAGCTCATCCTTCATCTAATATCCTTGCTACGGGAGTTTCCATTCTTCTTTCTGGATTAGCCCTTTTAGGAATCCGGAAAAAAGATAGCAAATAAGGTATGAAATATCATGAATAAAGACCGGGATATTACCGGTCTTTTATGAATTCAAAAAGTTTAAGAAGTTTTAAAATATGTTATAATGGACAAGGAAGTTTTCAGTAAAGTAATATAGACAAGGAAACTCTATACGTACTATGTGAAATTACGAATATAGATCAAAAAGAAGAGTTAGAGGGAAGAAATGAAAATCCATTTTACAAATTTATTCGGGCAATCTTCGCAAAGTGTTGCTCTAATGGCGCAAAATGATATTATGAATGTGGTTCGTGAACTTGGGGTCAATGAACTTGGAATCTATTTTTATGATCAAACGAATGAACCGGATGGTGAGTTGAGTTCACGGATGGACGGTATTTTAGCAGGTGTAGCTTTTGGGGATATTGTCTTCGTTCAATCACCTTCTTGGAACGGAATTGAGTGGGATAATCGTTTGGTGGATAAGTTAAAACTCCTTCAAACGAAACTAGTCATGTTCATCCATGATGTCCCACCTCTCATGTTTGAAAGCAATTATTATCTCATGCCTGCTTATATTGAGATGTATAATAAGAGCGACCTTGTTGTTGTCCCATCAGAACAGATGTACCATCGTCTAGTATCAGAAGGGCTTACAGTTAAAAAATATGTGGTCCAAAAGTTGTGGGATTTGACCCACAGTTTGGAACTCTACACTCCACAATTTGAGAAAAAGTTGATCTTCTCAGGTAATCCTTCGCGTTTCCCTCATATCATCGATTGGAAATA
>OFCQ01000682.1_pt1 | contig 9460 bp, 9 predicted proteins | sample 1520861 | NCBI WGS metagenome assembly OFCQ01 (sample SAMEA2699036, study PRJEB24076) | metagenome | biome: Human gut stool | place: Spain | collected 2012-11-21 | reverse complement strand
ATAACAAATAAAAACTCAACCCATAAATGGGAAAATGTGCTATTTATATTTTAAATATCCATTATCATAATCAATGATAACCTTAAGTTTTTTAGCAAAAGAAAATCCGGCTACAAATCCGCCTGTACGTTAGGAATCAAAAAGCAAGCATCCCCGCCCCAGGCGCCTGCCCGGAACGGAGATGCTTTGTTTTTATTGTGTGAAAACGCCCACTCAGCCCTTCGGCGGAACAGATGTATCCTTCAGTCGGACAACCAGCTCAATCTCGCAGGGAGCGTTGCCGGGAAGTGAGGCAACCCCTACCGCACTGCGGGCTGCACAGCCGTGCGTGCCGAAAACGGATACAAAAAGGTCGGAAGCGCCGTTGCCGATCTTGGCGTGGTCTGCAAAGCCGGGCTCCGTGTTAAGAAACACCGTCAGCTTGACGATATCCGCCACATTGTCGAGTCCGCCGGCGTAATAGTCGACAATCGTCAGGCAATTCAGTGCACAGGTCTTCACGGCCTCATATGCCTGCTCCTCGCTTACCTCTACGCCGACCTTGCCGGTCATAATCAATTTGCCGCCCTGCTTCGGGGTCTGGCCGGCGGTGAAAATAAAATCTCCCGTGCGGATGGCGGGGGAATAGTTGGCGGCGGGCGGGTTAAAACCCGGCAGCTCAATCCCCAGTTCTTTCAGCTTTTGCGTAATGCTCATCGTCATTCTCCTGTTCTAAAAATAGAAGTATCATAAAGCAATTGATTTCAAATGGAATCAAAACCCCTGTGGGTTTTCTGAAAAACGCTCAATTCACCCCAAACAAGGGCAGAAAATTGTATGTCATTGATTCAATGATTCAGCCACTGTGCGGATGTTACAGTGACGCCAAAAACGACAGCTCGGTGTTGCCGCCGGACAGCAGGAAGCAAACCTTCTGCTCCGGCTCAAAGCGGATATTTCCCTCCAGAACGGCGCCTATGGTGATAGAGGAAGCCGGTTCCGCAACGATCTTGCCTTCGCTGCTCAGAAAGTGCGCCGCCTTGGCAATGTATTCCTCACTGGTGGATACCACCTGGTCAACATACTTCTGTACCAGCGGGAAGTTGTTCTGGCCCGGCTGGGTAACCAGCAGCGCATCCGCCAGAGAAGCGGCTTTGGGCAGGCTGACCCGCTCACCGGCCTCAAGGCTCTTGGAATAGCGCGCGACGACCGCAGGTTCCGCTCCGATGACCTTAACGGAAGGTTTCTCACCCTTTGCGCCGATGGCCACGCCCGAAACAAGCCCGCCGCCGCTGACCGGCGTCATGATCACGTCTACGTCCGGCATCTGGCGAACAATCTCTACACCGCAGGTACCCTGGCCCGCGATGATCGCTTCATCATCATACGGCGGAATAAAGATATAACCGTACTTGTCCACCAGGCTCTGCGCCAGCGCCTGACGGCTGTTCAGCTCGCACAGCAGAACCTCTGCCCCCAAGCCTTTGATCTCGTTAATCTTGATTTCCGGCGCGGTGTCAGTAAGGACTACCGTCGCCTTCACGCCCAGCATTTTGGCGGCGTACGCAACTCCGATGCCGTGGTTGCCGGAAGAAACTGCCACGACTCCTTTTGCCAGCTGATCGGGCGTAAGGGACAGAAATTTATTCAGAGCGCCTCTGAGCTTAAAGGAATGAGTTTTCTGCATATTTTCCGCTTTTACATAGACCTGACAACCGAGGGTTTCATCCAGATTCTGCAGCCGGATCACCGGTGTTTCGTAAAGATATTTACCAATCCGTTCTTTTGCCAGGGCGACATCCTGTGCTGTTACCATATTGAATCTCTCCATTCATTTTTTAATTTAGTTCATCCTCTGCTTTCAGGCATACTTTCATAACCTTACCATACCATATGGCAGAGCGGCGGGCAAATTCTTTTTTCTATAACATCCTATATCAAAAATCGTATTTAAGTGAAATTTTCTGCTCCATACAAAACAAGATCGGACTTCTGCCATATGCAACCGTAAATTGCGGAAATTCCAGCTTGCAGCGGTGTACTTCCCGTTTACTGCATGATAAGATAAGCATATTAAGAGGAGGAATACACATGCAGACAGGAGAAAAAATCGCTTTGCAGAGAAAGCGTCTGGGCTTGTCTCAAGAAGACCTTGCATTAGAATTAAAGCTCTCCCGCCAGGCGGTATCCCGCTGGGAAACCAATGAAGCAACGCCCGGTACAGAGAAAATCATTCAACTCAGCCGATTATTTCAAGTCTCTATCGATTATCTGCTGCTGGAGGAACAGGAAACGCCGGATATGGAAACTGTCCGATCGGCCACATCCCAACCGGAAGGGGATACACAGCGACGGAGCAAAATGCGTCAAAGAAGAATTACGTTCGGCGGCTGGCTCTGCGCAGCCAGTTTGTTTCCTTTCATGATTTCCATTGGTGCGGCGACCGGGTGGATGTTACGCCACAATTGGTACTATGCAGATAAAGGCGCTTTTCTCACCGGAGTTATAGAAAGCGGGAAAACGATTCCATTTGGTATTGGGGCTTTTTTACTGGTTGTGGGAGGAGTTATTCTCGGCGCAGAGTACCTGTACGGACAAAAGTAATTTTGCCCGGTAACCCAGCCCATCTTTTGCTGATTGAAATATGGTGAAGAAAACCGACCGTCGACAGATGAAAAACGGGCTATCCATACAGATAGCCCGTTTGCTGTTTGATTGAAACCAGGGCATGTGCGTACACACTCCGCCCTCAACGAAAATCTGAAATCAGTTCAGAATCGCCAGCTCGGTGTCCTTATCGAAGATATGGCACTTCATCATATCCAGCGCGATGTTGGCTTTATCGCCGGGCTTCGCGGTGGAAGCGGGATCTACGCGAGCGGTGAGGGAATTGCCCTCGCAGTTAAGGTACAGGTAGATTTCCGCACCCATCAGCTCCGTTACCTCTACGTCCGCGGTAGCCAGGCTATCCTGCGATTTCGCGAGGAACTGGGGCTCGTCATGAACATCCTCGGGACGAACACCGAAAGTAACGGTCTTGCCGATATATTCATCCAGAGAAGTCCCCTCTGTTTTGGACTGCGGAATCTTCACGGTCGTCTTGCCAAAGGTCAGCGTGTACTGTGCGCCGTCCTTGCCGAGAACCGCATCAAGGAAGTTCATCTGCGGCGAACCCATAAAGCCGGCCACAAACTCGTTGACCGGGCGCTCATACAGATTCTGGGGCGTATCGACCTGCTGAATGAAGCCGTCTTTCATCACAACGATGCGGTCGGCCATCGTCATCGCTTCGGTCTGGTCGTGCGTAACATAGATAAAGGTGGTACCGAGGCGCTTATGAAGCTTCGCGATCTCGGTTCTCATCTGGGCGCGCAGCTTTGCGTCCAGGTTGGAGAGCGGCTCGTCAAGCAGGAAGACCTTCGGATCACGGACGATGGCACGGCCCAGCGCAACGCGCTGACGCTGGCCGCCGGAGAGAGCCTTCGGCTTTCTGTCGAGCAGGTGAGAGATATCCAGAATGCGGGCGGCTTCTTCCACGCGGCGCTTGATCTCATCCTTCGGAGTCTTGCGGAGCTTGAGGCCGAAAGCCATGTTATCGAACACGGTCATGTGCGGATACAGCGCGTAGTTCTGGAACACCATTGCGATATCGCGATCTTTGGGGGCAATGTCGTTGGACAGCTTGTCCCCGATGTACAATTCGCCCTTGGAAATTTCCTCCAGCCCAGCGATCATACGAAGCGTGGTGGATTTTCCGCAACCAGACGGGCCAACCAGAATAATGAATTCCTTGTCTTCGATCTCCAGGCAGAAATCCGTAACCGCCGTCACGCCGCCTGGATAAATCTTGTAAATGTTTCTGAGTGATAAGCTTGCCATAATAAACCTCCTGAGCATATGGATCAGTCTGAAAGCACGGCGTCACTTGACGCCAAAAACCTGATGGAATAGCAAGATTTGATATTATTAATATATCAGAACCACCCTGGTTTTAACAGACCTTTTTTACCCAAAGTTTGCATGGAGCGTTTAGGTAAATCCCATAAAGAAGCTAAAGATGTGATAAAAACAAGGAGGCTTTTCAGGTGAAAACCGCCAGAATTTCTTTGGCAGTCATTTGTCGAATTTCACCAGGGGAAAGATTCGGGTCTAATTTCAGCGAACCAATCTGCACGCGGCGCAGCGCCAGCACGGTTTTTCCGCGGGCCATAAACATTCGTTTAACCTGATGGAATTTTCCCTCATGGATACATACGCGTACCTGACGCTGCAAAGGCGTGATTTTTGCGTCGGCAAGCTCAGGGGGCAAAACGGACAATTTTGCAGGAAGCGCTTCGAAATCTTTCATTTTTACTCCGACAGAAAAGGCCAGGATATCCTGTGAATCGATGGGAAGATCGAGTACGGCATCATAAATTTTCTCAACTTTCTTTTTGGGAGAGAGCATTTTATGTGCATAATCTCCATCGTTTGTCAAAATGAGCAAACCTTCTGTATCTTTATCGAGCCGGCCCGCCGGGAACAGCCCCCGGCGCTGCCACTCCTGCGGAACCAGATCCACAACGGTTTTGGCCCTGGTATCGCGCGAAGCAGACAGAACGCCCTTCGGTTTATTCATCATAAGGTAAATAAAGCGGGAAACCGCCAGCTCGCGGCCCTCCACTGCAATCGCATCCTGTTCCTCATCCGCCTTATGCTCCGGCCGCACCACCACTGCTCCGTTCACCGTGACCCGCCCTTTGCGGATCATCAGGCCCACTTCTTTGCGGCTGCCGATGTTCTGAGAAGCCAGTATTTTATCGAGCCGTTCCAGCGCCATCGTACTTTCCCCCTGCCCTTTGTATTCTTACTATTGCCAGACAACCGAACAGGCATCCGGCTGAATACGGCAATTCTTCCTCGCCGCAGGCAGAGAAAGAAATAAATGTCCTTTTGTAAAGCTGTCGGCTCTATTGTACCGTGGGCAGGCGGGAAACGTCAAGACGAAAAGCGTGCGGAGAATCATTCCCCGCACGCCGCGCTTTAAATTATTCATGTAAAATGATATCCGATGCGCCAGGTCAATCCGTCGGCCAGGCGTTGGTGGGGATTTCGCTGACATTCGTCTCTTTGGCAGACTCCGCCGAAGAGGTGAGCTGCTGCGCCGTATTGCCGGGCATGATACGGTCACTGCCGGCAAATCCGCACATCGAGCCGTCCAGCGGGGTGGAGCTGATATCTCCCCCGATCACCTTGCCGCTGTAAACCAGCATGGTGGCACGAACAGGTGAACCCTGATCGGTAGCATTGTTGATCTGGTACACCCACTGTTTGCAGATCTTGCCCGCATAACGGGTCAGGTCAAGCCCCTGTTCCTTTTGCAGAGCATTGTATTTTTCATATACCTCGTTAAAGGTCGCCGGAATCGTCACCTCACGGATTTCGACCGGTTCTTCCGTAACCTCCCAGCCGAACTGGGTCAAAAACGCAATGCGGTCCTCATTGCTCTCCGCCTTCAGATTATATTTCTGGCCGCCCATCGTCGCCTCGCTGCCGGAGCCATGAACAACCACTGCGGTAATCGTAACAAGAATCAGCACCAGAATCAGGAAAATAACCAGCAGGATATTTTTACGCTTTGCTTTCACAGATACGACGAACATCGCTCTCTCCCCCTTATTTCATACCAATACATATGCACGGCGCGGCGCGCTCATGCAAGCATTTTTATGCGAAGAAAAAATCTACGCCGTTGTTCCAAATCCCCTGCACAGCGGCGCAGCGGAAGAGCTGTCAGCACAGAATATTGATGCACCAGATGACGAACGGCTGATAGAACACATCGATCAAAAACGCGCCCACAATGGGAACGATGATCAGCGCCTTGCGGGATTCGCCATATTTCTCCTGAATGGTCGTCATGTTGGCCACCGCGGTGGGAGTGGAGCCGATGTCGTGCCCGATCAGGCCGGCGCACATGACGGCCGCGTCGTAATTCTTGCCCAGAATCCGGAAAATCACGAAATACGTGAGCAGAACCAGAAGCACCGTCTGCGTGACCAGCACAATGAGCAGCGGCAGCGCCAGCGCGGCCAGCTCCCAGAGCTTGAGCGTCATCAGCGCCATCGACAGATACAGCCCCAGAGTCACATCGCCTATTTTGTCGTTAAAGTCCATGCGGAACTCATAAAAATGATACTTCTCGTTCAGGTTGCGCACCAGCACGGCAAAGAACATCGCGCCCACATAGGTGGGGATCGACATGTGAACCAGCTGGCCCAGATACCCCACGATGACCGCCCCAAGCGTCATGCAGAGCATCAGCGCGGTCAGGTTTTTCATGGTGGCGGCATAATCCATCTCCGGCCGCTCTGCCGCTTCCGTTTCGTAGCCCGCGACGTCGATCTCAAACGTCTCCTCGGGCTTTGGCTCCAGGCGATACCGGATGATCAGGCGGCGGCCCAGAGGCCCGCCGATCAGGCTGGCTGCGATCAGACCGAAGGTCGCCGCCGTAAGCCCGACAAGACTGGCGCCGGGGTAGCCCATCGCTTCCAGCGTCTGGCCGTAGGCCGCCGCGCCGCCGTGGCCGCCCACCAGAGCCACCGGGCCGGATACAATTCCATAGGCCGCGTGCAGCCCCACCATCGGGCCAAGCCCGACGCCAATGCCTGTTTGCAGCACCGTTACCACCACGTTTACCAGCCAATAAATCACCAGCAGCTTACCGCCGGTCAGCAGCACCCGCAGGCTGGCCCCCAGCCCTACCGTGGTAAAAAACGCGAGCATAAAGACCGACTGAAGCGTGGAATCAAATTGAAAACTGACCGCTCCGCTTAAGTAAAAGCCGAAATTAATAAACACGAATAAGAATCCGCCCACCACGGGAGCGGGGATGCAAAACTTTTCGAGGAAATGAACTTTACTCTTGATCCAGTAACCGATCAGCAGGAAGATCGCCGCAAGAGTCATCGTGCCGATGTTATCGAACGAGAAGGTCAATACCGAATCAACAAATTCTGCGCGCATACAACAAGCCCCCTCCATTTTATCCGGACACCTGCACACCGGGCCAAGGAGAACTCAACCGCCGGAGCAGCATCCAGCGGCTGTGTAGGTACCTGTGCCGGTATCTCTGTCTGAATAAATATGATGGGTTCAGCCTCAATTATGAACCTTTTGGGGAAGATCTGTTCTCCTCCGCTCAGAGCAAAGGCATACGCGTCCGCCCAAAATCAGCGGGCAAACAGACAGAACGCCGTTCTCCTTTTGCAAGACAAACAATCTTAGAGCGGCAGATGCTGTATAAAAAAATCCCCTTTGTCCAAAGGACAAAGGGGCTTGCCCGGAGAGCTAAAACAGTTCACACTGTATTCCCGCCGAAGCGACTTTTTTCACGGATTGATCTACAACACAAAGCGGCCGTTTCCAGGGCCCTTTATGCTTTGCCTGCGCAGCCCAGAACGGTGTTGATCTTATGCTCGACCATCTCTTTGATGGCGGTGCGGGCGGGCCCGAGGTACTGACGGGGATCGAAATGAGAAGGATTCTCCGCCAGATATTTGCGCACGCTGGCGGTCATGGCCAAACGCAGGTCGGAGTCGATGTTGATCTTGCAGACAGCCATGGTGGCCGCCTGGCGCAGCATTTCTTCCGGAATGCCGATCGCGTCGGGCATGCTTCCGCCGTAACGGTTGATCTCCTCCACAAACTGGGGAACAACGGACGAAGCGCCGTGCAGTACAATGGGGAATCCGGGCAGACGGCGGGAAACCTCCTCCAGAATATCGAAGCGCAGCTGCGGCTTCTGGCCGGGTTTGAACTTATAGGCGCCGTGGCTGGTTCCAATGGCGATCGCCAGCGAATCCACGCCGGTTCTCTTGACAAAATCCTCTACCTGATCGGGGTCGGTGAAATGTGCCTTGTCCTCATCCACACTCACTTCGTCCTCGATACCGGCCAGCTGGCCAAGCTCGGCCTCGACCGTTACATTGTATTTGTGAGCATACTCCGCAACGCGGCGGGCTTCCTCCACGTTCTCCTCATAGGGCTTGGAGGAACCATCGAACATGACGGAGGTAAAACCGCCGTCGATGCACTCCTTGCACAGCTCAAAGGAGGGGCCGTGATCCAGATGCAGAGCGATGGGCAGCTCGGGGTCCAACAGAACTGCGGCTTCCACCAGCTTTGTCAAATAAGTGTGGTTGGCATATTTGCGCGCGCCTGCGGACACCTGAAGGATGACCGGAGCTCTCAGCTCATGGCAGGCTTCTGTGATTCCCTGAATGATTTCCATGTTGTTGACGTTGAACGCGCCGATGGCGTATCCGCCCTCATAGGCTTTTTTGAACATTTCCGTCGTATTTACCAATGGCATATGGATCACACTCCTGAATGATTTTAGAATACGTTATTGTCATTATACCATAAACCGGAAGAAAAGACAGGCTTGTGAAAAAAATATCTATAAAATCTTCCATGGAATTTTTGTGCCATTCAGGCAGAGAACAGCTGTGCATTACACCGGCTGTAATGGAACAGATACTGCTGCGCCACGCCCGCATACGGCCCAAGCTGCTGCTGAGTATAGCCGGGCAGCAGCACCGCCATGGCGCGCTTCATCCACACGTCCATGGGGAACGCTTCGAGCCGGTGCAGGCCATACAGCAGCGCGCACTCCGCCACCTTCTCCCCCACGCCGTAAATTTTCATCAGGCTTTGCCGCGCCTCATCGATCGGCAGGCGGGAAAGAGCGTCTAAATCCACCTCGCCGCCAGCCACCTTCTGCGCCGCGTCGATCAGGTATTTCGCCCGGAAGCCGCTGCGCACCGGCGCGAGGGAATCTACCGTCTGAACAGCCAGACGTTCCGGCGACGGAAAATCATAAAAGCCGTCGTGCTCTTCGCCGAGCAGCTGGCAGAGCCTGTCCACCAGTCCCTTAATGCGCGGGATGTTATTGTTCTGAGACAAAATAAACGAACACAGCGCCTCCCACGGGTCCTGCTGCAGCAGACGGATTCCCGGGGCAAATGCGGCCGCCTGCCGCAGCGCCGGATGCATCTGCGCCAGCGACTCGCGCACCGCCGCGTAATCGAAATCCAGATCGAAGTAAGGAATCCAGGTTGTTTCGAACTCCGCCGCCGTCACTCCGTGGAACAGCACCGTCCCGTTCTGCTCGGTGATTGTGAGTGTGCGCCCGCAGGCAATCCCGCGGTATTCTCCCCCGGGCAGCACCTGCCAGCGAAAGCACTGGCCGCAGTCGAGTGTCTGGAGCAAATCCAGATCGGGGGACGACGGGATCTCTATCCCATGCGAAGTCTTTCGGTAAAACATGAGTTCCTCCTCTGCCGCGCGCTCGGCGCGGCGCTACAATGTGAACATTATAGCATACTTTTCCTCAGACGGGAACGGGCGGAGGAAACTGCCAGATAATAAAAATCCACCGGCTACGCCGGTGGTATTTCAAAAGCGGGTATAACCCGCCGTTACTGGCGGCCATTGCAAT
>OFCQ01000681.1_pt1 | contig 9470 bp, 10 predicted proteins | sample 1520861 | NCBI WGS metagenome assembly OFCQ01 (sample SAMEA2699036, study PRJEB24076) | metagenome | biome: Human gut stool | place: Spain | collected 2012-11-21 | reverse complement strand
TTATTTTTTATTCATTACTATGTTTTCTTAACCACAACAACTGATTTGCAGACGGTATGATTCCCATGAGTAACCATAAGGTCCAGATGGGCTCTACGTCTGGTCTCAGCAATAATACTCGGGGTAATCGTTACCTTATCATCAATCTGAGCCGCTTGAAGAAAGTAAAACATCATCTCTTCAATCACTAAGCCCTTCTGCGCCTGTTTTTCCATGAATCGATAAACTACTTCCTTAACCATCTCCGCAAGAACACCTTGGGTAAGGTTACCAGAATTATCAATCATGGTTGGTTCCACCTCAAAGTTAAAGGCATGCTTGTCTTGGTTCAGATTAGCTATCATTTGATCGCTAAAGGTGTGTAAATCGCCACGATTATTGTCTTTAAGTTCCTCTAAAACCTGTCGACGGGTGATCGTCCCTAGATAATGTTTTTCGTCATCCACAACAGGAATCATATCATAGTCTTCGAAAATCATCTTTTGAGCCACGGTCGCTAAACTAGTCTCAAGTCTGGTCACCGTAGGTTTTGTCATAATAGCTTTAAGCATGGTCGTTGGATGCTGGTTAGCCACATCACGCATGGTCACAATTCCAACAACCTGATTGTCATCAGACACAATCGGGAAACGAACGAGATTAGTCCGCTTAACCACATTCTGATAGTCCCTAACAGTCATTTCAGGAGTCATGTAAGTGTAATCTTCTCGTCTTGTATAAACCTGAGCAACTGGCTTGATATCTGTTTTAATCCGTACATTTGACAGGGCCTGGTTAATCATCGTTGCCACAGTAAAGGTATCATAGGTTGTAACCATGACTGGAAATTGTCTCAAGCGAGAAAGTTCCTTAACCCGCTCAGAAACCTGAAATCCCCCTGTTACTAGGATAGCATTATTGTGCTCAAGGGCCAATAATTGAATATCTTCACGGTCCCCAACAATAAGCAAATCTCCCTTTGTTAAATAACGCGTGATATTTTCAATAGTCATGGCACCAATGTAAAACTTACTGAAAACACGGTCCAAACCTTCGTGACCAGAAATAACTTCAGACTCTGTAATCTCAGCAATCTCTGCAAAAGTTAACTTGTCAAGACGTACTTGAACTTTCTTTTCAATTCGAACAGTACCGCTACGAGGCCGAGTCTCTACCAATCCTCGATTTTCAGCCTCTTTAATGGCTCGGTAGGCTGTTCCATCAGACACCTGCAAGTGGTTAGAAATACTACGTACACTGACACGCTTACCGATAGGCAGAGCCTCTAAATAATCTAGAATTTCTTGATGTTTACTCACTATTCTCCTCCTTCTCAAAGCGGAGATAATCACGCATGGCACGGGTGTATCTATCGGCTCCCTTAAAGCGAGACACGAGTTTAAAACCAGACTTTTCTGCCACACGAATAGATGCTTTATTTTCCAAATGGGCTATAAGAATGATACATTCCATTCCCATAGCTGATAAGGCTAAATCCGTTAGACAAGTGACTGCCTCCGTCATTAGACCTCGTTCCCAGAAAGAGGCATTCAAAAAATAACCAAGTTCGGCAGTCCGTTTCTGGACATCTATCTTTTAAAAACGAATAACACCAACCATCCTCCCCGACTCTTTATCCAAAATGGCCCAAACACCCAAAGGTTCTTTCATGAAATAATGGACCAAAAGGCAATCCGTCTCCAGCTGAGTTTTGGTTGATGGAAAGAAAAAGCGTAGGTTCTGTGGATTTGACACTATTTCGTGCAAGTCAAATCGATCTAAAAAGATGAGTGGCCTAAAAGAAAGGCGTTCTGACTCAAAGAAGGCAAAAGCCCCCAGACTAGTCCATATATCCATGAAAGTATTATAACACAGTTTTAAGAATGGAAAAAGGCTCAACCACAAGGGATTGAACCTTAGACTTAATCTTCGATCAAAGTAATATCTGCACCCAGATCAGAAAGTTTTTCGATGATATTTGAATACCCACGAAGGATATACTCAATATTCGTGATTTCGGTCTGACCATCCGCCATTAAACCTGCTGTAACAAGAGCTGCACCTGCACGCAAATCACTTGCCTTGACTGGGGCACCAGAAAATTGTGTCGGTCCATTATAAACAATTTGACCCCCAAGAACCTGAATATCTGCTCCCATACGAGCAAGTTCAGGAACGTGATTCACACGCTTTTCATAAATGGTATCAATGATTTTTCCTCGGCCTTCCGCTTTCAACAATAAGGGAGTCATGGGTTGTTGTAAATCAGTCGCAAAGCCTGGATAAGGTGATGTCTTAATATCCACTGGTTTTAAATCAAATTGTTCTTCGACAAAGATAGAATCCTCTTCAACTGTCATACGAACACCCATTGACTCAAGCTTAGCAATGAAACTCTCGAGATGCTCATAAAGAACATTTTTAATCTTAATTCCCTTACCAATTGCTGCTGCCATAGCAATGTATGAACCTGCTTCGATACGGTCTGGAATAACTTGGTGGCGAGTACCGTGCAAGCTATCAACGCCATCAATCGTGATAACCTCAGTACCAGCACCACGGACATGTGCTCCCATATTATTAAGCAAGGTAGCTACGTCAATAATCTCAGGTTCACGCGCTGCATTTTCAATAACAGTACGTCCTTGAGCCTTAGACGCAGCCAACATGGTATTAATAGTCGCTCCGACACTCACGGTGTCCATATAGATATGAGCTCCTCTAATACGTTGACCTGCCTCAGTGGCAATACGCATAGACTCGGCTTCATAGGAAATCGTAGCACCCATAGCTTCAAAAGCCTTTAGGTGAAGGTCGATAGGACGTGGACCTAAATCACATCCTCCAGGAAGTCCCACTGTAGCTTGACCATAACGGCCAATCAAGCTGCCATAGAAATAATAAGAAGCACGGAGTCTACTAATCTTACCAAATGGCATCGGCATATCTTTAACGCCTCGAGGGTCAATTTCAAGCGTTTCGCCATCACGCTTAACCGAACCACCCATTAGCTCAATAATTTCAATTAGATTATCGACATCACTAATCGCTGGAACACCGTCCAAAGTCACTACCCCATCCGATAAAATGATGGCCGGGATTAAAGCAACAACCGAATTTTTAGCCCCAGATACTGTAACTTCTCCTTGAAGTTTCTTACCCCCATTGATAATAATTTTACGCATACTGTTCAATCTTTCTTATACTGGAATATTAGCCTTTTAATTCTACCATAGTTTGAGGGGCATGACAAATTAAGAAGTTAAACAATTATCGGACAGTTTCACTTGATAGTTTGAACCATCCCTTAAACCGTATAGCACCATCCTGGTCTGTTCGTAAGACTCTAATATTTCGCTCCTTAAAACGCTCTAGTGTTTCCTCATTAGGATGCTTATAGCGATTATGTTCGCCAGCTGAAATAAGAGCGATTGAGGGCTGTATCTGGTTCAAAAACATTTCAGACGAAGATCCTTTTGATCCGTGGTGTCCAGCCTTAAGCACACTTACTTTTAAATTAGGATAGCTATCTATCAACGCCTTCTCACCCTCTTTTTCCAAATCACCTGTAAAAAGAAAGCTAGTCCCTAATAATTTTCCATAGAGGACAATGGAGTCATTATTGCCACCATCACCGACTTTTTGAGGATACAGAACCTGTAAATGATTTCCCATTATGGGCAATTTATCACCAGCCTTTAGAGGACGGACTGGACGCTTCAGTTCCTGAAGGCGTTTAACAAAACTAGTCTTAGTCAAGGCTCCCTGACTGACACAAATTTCCTTAATCTTAAACCGTTTAGCCACTTCCTCCAAATCACCAATATGATCTGTATCCGTATGAGTAAGAACCAAATGATCGATACTAGACACTCCTCTAGCCTGCAGGTAGGGAATCACGGTTTTCTCGGCATTGCTCGTCTGGCTACCCTCTTGCCACTTTTCCTTAGAGCTAAAAGTCACCTTACCACCTACATCAATCAGGATAGTCTCACCTTTTACACTTCTCAGAAAAATACTATCTCCCTGACCAACATCTACCACAGTTACCTCATTAGTCAAGGGGTGTTTGACCCAAATCATCAAAAGACTAAAAGCGATTAAAAGACAAATCCTTATCTGAGGCTTTTTCCAAAAATCAAAGAGAAAAATTAAGACGGCTATCATCAAGCCGAACTGAAAGAGACTGGGTTTTCCTAAAACCAATGGCTGACCAAGCCAAGATTGTATCCAAATTAAAAGGGATTCCATCCATTCAAAAAGCAGATTGAGCTGAGTCAGGACAAGAAAGCCCGAGAGTGCAAAGAAAATCGTCAAGACAGGTAAGAGAAAGCTATCAAAAAGTATGGAGAATAGGGCCGTTAAGACTAAACTAAGGGGTTGAAAGGTCCCATAATAGTAAGTTAGAAATGGCAAGATTCCTAGACTCAATACTAGACTCGTATAGATTGACTTCTTCAGAGAGGGCAACTCCTCAAAATCAAATAAGCACAACAAGAAAGCGTAAGAACAACTTAATATACCTCCCACTGTTAAAAGAAAATGGGGTAAAAGGAGAAATAAAAGAAGTAGAGTCATTCCCATATTATCAAGCTTTTTAAAACCTAACTCAGCCAAAAGGCTTTGTATTAAGGACCTTAGTACCGAAGCTGTCCATCCTGTCATTAGCCCATAAAAAAGTGAAAATGGCACTAAGATGATAAAAAGATAGTCTTTAGGAAGACCAAGACGTAAAAGACCATAGCGAAACCATCCTAGGAAAAAGCCCACCTGCATGCCTGAAAGTGCAAAAAGATGAATAATCCCCAAGCTAGTATAGAGCTGGCTCTGCTCGTCAAACTCTTTGTCCAAATACCCAAAGAGTAGGCCTGTCATATAGTGTCTCATCGGATTAGGAAAATGTGTCTGAATATGAACCAGGGCCTTCCTTCGCAGTTGATGAAAAAAGGTTAGTGGAGAAATAGATTTCAGGGGCGCCACACTGTCCAAGCGCTCAATCTTAGCAATACGATAAATACCCTGACTAGCTAAGTAAGACTGATAATTAAACCCTTGAAAATTACGCTGACCCGTTGCTGGTGATACCTTAATTTTCCCCCTTAAGACAGGTGTCCGACAAACTGTCTTAAAGTAATGTTGCTCCCTTTCTGACTTAAGTCGGTAAAAAATCTGATAGGTTTGCCCTTTTGCCTTACCAATGGCTGATAATTGCTCACCATTCACCGAGATTGTATCTGCAACCAATACTACCTGTTTGATTTCACTAGGAGCTTGTTTATCTTGTATAGCAGCTCTATGATGCAGGAATAGAAAGTAAGCTAGAAAGAAAGCAGCTATAACGCAAACAAATTTAAGAGATACTGTGTTCTTCCAATGATGCTTAAAGAAGCACAGCAATAGAAAGACAAAAGCCCCAATCGCATAGGGATTAGTGGCAAAAATTGTAAAATAAAGGGCAGCAATCAAAAGAGCCAAGGAAAAAAGATTGACTGGAGCCTTTTTAAGCCACATAAATCGATTCTCTGATTTTTTCTAAAGTTTTATCGCCGATTCCTGAGACATTTTTTAAATCATCTACAGATTGGAAGCCACCATGACTTTCACGATAGGCAATAATGTCTTCTGCTCGTTTGGCACCAATTCCTGAAATGGTTTGTAGTTCCTCTGAAGTCGCAGTATTGAGGTTAATCTTGCCATCTTTTTGACTCGTTTTCCCTCCCTTATCAGAAGCCGCACCTGAGTCAGATTGGCCTACCACTGATACATTTTCGTCCTTGCTCGCCACATAAATGACTTCTTCATCTGACAAACTTGCGGCCAAATTGACACTCTTAGCGTCCGCATCCTCAGTCATTCCTCCAGCTGCCTTGATAGCATCCGTCACCCGAGAACTTGCTTTTAGCGTATACACACCTGGCTTTGTCACCGCCCCCTTGACATCTACAGTTACTTGCTCACGTGGTGTATCTGTTGCCTCAGTCTTTGACTGAGCAGGTCTTTCAGAAAGAGCTTTTGAACTTTTCTGTGAAGACGAGGTTGATAGAGCAGAAATATCTGTGTAAGACGTTTCCGCCTCCATGCTATTTCCAGCGCCACAAGTCAGCCACAGGAAGAGACAAAAAATGACCAAGAGTACACTGATGATTCCCACAAAAAGACGATTGTCTTTGACATAAGCTAGAATTTTTTTCTTCACGCTACTCTCCTTAATTGATATCTTTTCTTTTTATTCGTAAAAATCTAGAAAAAATATCAAAAGGATAAAAAAACTCCATCAGATTGACATCTGATAGAGTCCTTTACTTATTTTTGCGTTTCTTTAGCACGATGTTTTTCAGGATCCCAAACAAAGCTAGCTACATATGAGAAAGCCATAGTTAAAATCACCGCAAGGATAGCAACAAGGCCAAGTGGCACACGGTAGATATAGGTCAATGGGTTTGGTTTCTTACCTGTTTGATAGCTCAAAGCTTCTTCGTCGAGACGATCAAATTCAGACTGGATACGACGGGCAACCTCTTGAATATTCTCATCATTCAAACGCTTCAAATCCGAAATATCAATAGGATTTCCGTAGTTCATATCTACACGTTCACCCGTCAAGAGCCCCTTGAGTTCACGAGGTCCTTGATAAACAACTGGCATAATTTTAACCTTTGCCATTTTAGCGATAACCGCAACCCCACCCTTAACATCAGAAGAATGACGGCTACCACTTGGGAACATAATCAAACTACGCTTGCTCTTTTTAAGCATATTAACAGGGTACTTAATAGCCTCCTGACCAGGATTTTCACGGTCAATCGGGAAAGCCCCACACATACGAATCCACCAACCAAAGATGCGACTCTTGAAGAGCTCTTTCTTAGCCATGAAAATAAACTGCTTTGGGCGAGCTGAAAATGCCATATAAACAGGGTCCCACCAAGTTCGATGAGGAGCAACCAAGATGTAGTTCTCATCCTTACTCAATAACTTGTCACGATTGTGATAATGGGCATTGCCATTAATAATCCAAAGAAGGAAGACAACAAGCCCACGTAAATAAGCGTAAAACACGTTTTTACCTCTTTTTCTACAATTTTTTATATTATACTAGAAAAACGCATTTTTTTCAGTAAAATACCAGTAAAAAAATTATGCAAAAATACATGAAAACATTATGGCACTTTCTCTTAGTTTGAGATATAATGTAATCATGAAAAGAAGTAATGATATTTTAGGGAATAATCGAAAGACACTTAATATATGTCTTATTATAGCTAACCTTGCTGTACTTGCCGTTTTAGGCTTTGCCCTATTCCAGCACCAAAACTCTAAGGTTAATCGTATGGTGAAGACACCTAAAAATGAACAAGTGTCTAAGGGTTCAAGTAGCTCTTCAAAAGAAGCTAAAAAAGAGGATAAAACACAACTCAAAAAAGGAAGTAACCACAGCATTGCGGCGTCTGACTACGCCTATGATGTCACTGCCGTTAATAACACTATTCGAGGGAAATCAGATGATGTTAAGGGTAAGGTGGTCTTTTTAACCTTTGATGATGGGATTGATCCCACTTTGACACCACAAGTCATGGATATTCTGAAAGAGTATGGTGTTCACGCAACCTTCTTCCACATCGGCTATACCATCACCCCTGAAAATGGAGACATCCTCAAACGCCAAATTACTGAAGGACATGCCATTGCCAACCACAGTCTCAGCCATAATTTCAATCTGCTTTATCCAGGACGTGTTCCTAACCAAAGTCAGATTATTACTGAGGTCGACCAAACTATGGCTAATTTCAAGGCAATCTTAGGTAAGGATTTCAAAACAAGAATTTTCCGTTACCCTGGTGGTCATATGTCATGGCAAGGCCTAGAGGGAACCGACCAAGCTCTTGCTAAACAAGGTGTCCAGTGGATTGACTGGAACATGCTCTGTGGAGATGCAGAACCACTCTCTGTTCGTCCAACCACATCTGAAAGCATGATGGCTTATATGGATGGTTCACAGAAATATTTCCCTGAAACTACTGTTAAAGTTGTACTAATGCACGATACAGCTGGTAAGGAGCTGACTATTCAGACCCTTCCACAAATTATCGAATATTTCAAAAATCAAGGATATACTTTCGGTGTCCTAGAGTAATCACTCGCAACAGTTCCTTTGGGAGCTGTTTTTTGTTACAATAAAAACTATGACAAATCCAATTTTAAAAGATGGAGAACGCATTGACCAGCTCTTCTCCACAGATGTGAAAATCATTCAAAATAAGGAGGTCTTCAGCTACTCTATTGATAGCGTCCTCCTCTCTCGATTTCCAAAAATTCCAAAGAAAGGATTAATCGTCGACCTCTGTTCAGGAAATGGTGCTGTTGGCCTCTTTGCCAGCACACGCACCGAGGCGCCGATTACCTTGGTAGAGTTGCAAGAACGCCTGGCTGATATGGCTAAACGCTCCGTCACTCTCAACCAACTAGAGGACCAGGTGACTGTTGTCAATGACGACCTGAAAAATTTGCTTGACCATGCCCCACGATCTCAAGTAGACCTCATTCTTTGTAACCCTCCCTACTTTAAGGCGACAGAAACTTCCAAGAAGAATCTGTCAGAGCACTACCTCTTGGCTCGTCACGAAATCACGACGAATTTGGAAGAAATTTGTCAGGTTGCACGTCATGCCCTCAAATCTAATGGACGCATTGCCATGGTACATCGCCCTGACCGCTTTTTGGATATCATCGACACCATGCGCCAGTATAATCTAGCTCCTAAACGCATCCAGTTTATCTATCCTAAAATGGGACGTGAGGCTAATATGCTCCTGATTGAAGCCATTAAAGATGGCTCAACAGATGGCTTGAAAATCCTCCCACCTCTCTTTGTACACAAGGAAAATGGTGACTATACCGACGAAATCTTTGAGATTTACTTTGGGAAAAAGACTGAGGGTGAGTCCTAAACGATGACAGAAAAGGATAGCAAGGCCTACATGTATGTGGTTGAGTGTGCTGATGGCACCTTCTATACAGGCTACACCACAGATGTCGAACGCCGCCTCAAAACTCATAACTCAGGCAAAGGCGCCAAGTATACCAGAGCTCGCCTACCAGTTAAACTCCTCTACTCAGAAGCCTTCACTAGCAAGCCTGAAGCCATGAGCGCCGAAGCACGCTTTAAGAAAAAAAGCCGAGAGAAAAAACTGGCCTATATCAAAGAACACACGGAAAAATAACCGTGTGTTTTTTTGAATTACTAATTTGATTCTGATTGATTTGCCTCTTCAGATTTCGCATTTACTTGAGATGAGAGTTCATTCAATCTTTCCTGTAAATTTGAAACAAAATCTTCTACTTCTTTTTCTTTTTGCTTTTTTTCTTTTTGATTTGCCTCTTCAGATTTCGCATTTACTTGAAATGAGAGTTCATTCAATCTTTCCTGTAAATTTGTAATAAAATCTTCTACTTCTTTTTGCTTTTCTTTCAATTCATCAATAGAAGTTTCT
>OFCQ01000668.1_pt1 | contig 9787 bp, 10 predicted proteins | sample 1520861 | NCBI WGS metagenome assembly OFCQ01 (sample SAMEA2699036, study PRJEB24076) | metagenome | biome: Human gut stool | place: Spain | collected 2012-11-21 | reverse complement strand
ACTTACAGCTCAGTCTGCCACCCCGTGTCAGCAGGGAGACTGCGTCATCCACCGGATGCATCAGGGACCAGGTTTTATTGCTCTGCTTGGTAACCTTAAACACACCATCTTCCAGCGCAACACTGCCGCCGGTGATGGTCCAGCCCTGCGCAGCAGCCTCTCCGGCTGTCGGCAGCAGGGAGACTGTATGAACGGATGTGTCACCATCAGACGGCCCCGATGGAGTGTCGCCGCCGGGCGAGGGTTTGATTTCCGGTGCCTTACCACTGATGAAGGCTGAGGTGCGCCCGGCTGCGTTCAGAATAGCGGTTGCCATACGATCCGGAATAATGCTCCTGCGCGCCCATGAACTGAAATGTGTCGGGCGGTTTGATGATACCCAATTACCATTACTACGGGATTGCGCGCCGTAATAACCTGCATCAGCAATATCCGGGTCTTCTGCCGGTAAGTTGGTGGGCGTGTTGTTGCCGTTACCGTCGGTCATGAACGGCACAAAGAAAACGTTGTCGCTCTCCCTGTTTTTGTACGCGCCGTAGACGGAGTCATACTGTGTGCCGTATGTGTTTTTCCAGTAATACGTCGTGTCGCCACAAATCCACGGTACAACTGCAGCACTGCCGCCATGGCACTGCGCGTTAAATCCGGAAAGGTCAGTACGGAACTGCTTCAGCATGGCCGTGAACAGGTCCGGTTGCTGTGCGTAGGTGGCAGCGCTCATGTCAAATTCGCCCTGCATCCAGCACACCGCCAGCAACACATTTTTCGGGTTCTTCTGTAATGCCGCTTTGGTGCGTGCGATCAGGTCCTGATATAACGGTTTACCCACACCCCAGCGTGCCGAATCCTGGCTGGCCCCCGTGTCCGCACTGAATGTCCCCTCCGCGCCCTGGGTGAATGCCGAACCACCACGACAGCATGGTACCAGCAGGATCCCCGCGTTATTCGGGATATACGGAAGCAGTTTTTTGGCAATATGTAAGCCCTGGCCGACACAGCCGTACTGCCCTTTGCTCAGGTCTGCCTTCGGATGATTCAGTGCGCTCATATCCTGAACATCATGCAGGCAGTGGTCTGCCGGAATGATGTCGTTAAATGCGCATGCTTTACCACCGGGAGTCACTGTGTTGCGACGGGCCAGTTGCTTAATGCGTGGGTGGGGCGCATCGTAAGAATCCGGCAGCGGCATTCCCTCACCATATGACATGGCATTGGATTGACCAGCAAGTACCACCACGTAATACCACTCCGGCACGCTGCCGTGCTGGGGGGAATCAGGTGAGATGTCTGTAGTGCCATCGGCCACCATTGCCTGCATTAGATACCACGGGGTGCCGGGTTCGTAGGCAACCCGCGTCTCCCCCTGAAGATGCCACCCTTTCGCAAGATGTTCATTCACCTTTTGAGTCAGTTCAGCCTGTGTCATGGCTGTAATCAGTGCAAAGTTCTTACTGGTCATTGTGTTACTCCCGTCTGGTGTGTCAGTTCGGCTATTCTCTTATCCAGTTCAGCAATGGCCCGTTTATCCGCGTTACAGGTTTCCAGTGCATCCAGAAGGCGGTCGCCCCATATTCCGAGGTTTCCCCATGTGGGTGGGTCAGGGAAGGGGGGAGGCGTTACCGGCATGGTCAGCGTCTGCGGTATAAGCCGGACTGACGGCGCTGGCCCTGGCGCGTTCTGCGTGCCTGCGCAACCTGTCAGTAAAAGGAGCGTCAGGCAAAGCGTGGGCGCATTCATCTTTTGCAATATCGTTGCGTAGCTGTTCACGTCTTACCTCTCCGTCCTGATTGCGTTGCTGATTTTCCGCGCGGAGCTGAGCCAGCACCTGCTGCATATCCTGTACCCCGGCGCTGATGATATTCAGTGTGTCGACGGTACTTTTCAGGGTGCTGGCCTGCGCTTCGTTTCTGGCGTTCTCCCGGCCCAGCGACCACGACAGACGCATGGATGTAATCAGAAGGAAAGCGACGCCAAGCGTGGGCCAGAGCTTCATGCCGGATAGGCTCCGTGTGGTAACTGAAAATGCGGTCCGTCTTTCAGGGTCTTCCAGTCGCCGCCCCATTCCACCGGAATATTCAGTTCCTGGCTGGCCTGTCTGAATGCTGCTGCGATTTTTTCGTACAGCGGCCATTCCCATGACACCTGGTTGCCGACATAAGCCACAACATCCACGGCATGCCCTGTGAGATGGCGACTGTTCATGGTCTGGCTCTTGCCTGTGGTCACGAGCTGCTTCTGACGATAACGACTGCGCAATCCTTCGGTGATACCAAAATCCACTTCCGAGATTTCCAGCGCCCGTCGGGTCACTTTCACCAGATCAGGATTTACACCCTGCAAATTCTTTTCGCTCCGGCTGCTGAATTTAAATGTGTTGCTCATTCGTTCCTCTCCTTCACCCTGCGATCAAATATTGCAATAACCTTGTCGCGTGCTTTCTCTGCGCCCATAAAACCGATTGAGGCACCAAAAAACGTCACTGCATCCTCAGGGATCCCGAAGAAGCGCAGCGACCCGGCCACGGCCATGGCAAGAACGCCGCACGCCAGCGATCCCGTTACGGTCTGAACCAGTGTTCGTCCGTCATAAAGACTCATCAGCGCGGAAATGCTGACCGCCGCGCCTACTGCATACACCGTTGGCAGGTGGTCAAAGAGCCACGCAATAACCTGCTCTGTGATCCCTGTTTGAATGGTGCTCACTGCTACTCCCCCCACAACTGAATCATTTCTCGTTTCTTCTTCTCCGGCTCCGGCATCTCCACTTCCTGCCCGGCGTCCAGAAATACCTGCTGACAGAGTCCGGGGTTGGCATCCAGCACCTTTTCGGTGACGCCCTGTGTCGTGCCGTAGTACCGGAAACAGAGCGAATCCACGGTGTCGCCTTCCAGTGCCTTCACTTTCATCAGCACAGCTCCGCAAACATTCGCGGTCGTCCCAGAATGTCAGAGATGGCCCAGCTCACATCGCGCCACAAATCCGATGTCTGTATATCCAGTGCGTCCGCCCGGCGGTCACCCTTGTCCGTTGTGTCCGCATCGCGGTAACGCTCCAGAATCAGGGCGCGTGTGGCGGTATAAACAGCATTGCGCCAGTGCCAGAGATTGACGCTTTCTCCGTTAATTACAGGGGCCGGAACATCGGCCAGCGTCTGATAGCCAGCCGCCTGTTGTTCCTGCTGCCATGCTTCCAGCTCGCGGGTAACGTGTGCTATGGCCCCGGTGGCGGTATGCAGCAGGCGGGAGGTGGTCACGCGGCCCGGCAGTCGTACCGCCAGACGCAGCTCGCGCAGCACAATATCCGGCCAGAATGCACCCGCTGAAATACGGGTATCGCCATCATCGGTGTCGGTGATGTCGTCCTCTGCGGGGCCGGGGTTAGTTCTGGCAACCATACTCATGGGGTTCACTCCTGAAAAAATCGGGCGGTGGGTGCGCGGTGTAAACGGTCACGGAGTCAAACCGGAACACCGCGCACGCCGCCCGCTGACGGGGTCAGTCGTTAACCGCGCTTTGCCTTCTGCGTCGCGGTGGTTTTTCGTGTTGCAGGCTTCTGCGTTGTCTTTTTACTTTTGCTGCTTTCGTCCTGCGTCTGCTGTGCGCTGGCGTCTTCTGGTGCGGCTGCGGAATCGGCTTTTTTCAGGGCGCGGGAAAGGGTTGCAATCTCGCGTTTCACACCTGCGTTCGGGTTCAGGTGCATCGCTTCGCGCAGCAGCTTCAGTGATGAGGCCATGTTGTCTGCATCGGTCAGGCCACGACGGGCAAAGGCACACGCCTTGCATAATTTGGCGCGCACTTCGTCCGGCATGTCCTGGTTGGCGACAATTTCCCAAAGTGTGTCCAGTGGTTCGATAAAGGCGGATAAATCCGCGTCGGCATCCGTCCCGGCCTGCGTCAGTACCGGGTTGCAGATTTCTTCGGTCAGTACCGTGGCAGCAGTACGGCCAAAGTTATCCGGCATGATGAGGTTGTGACGGACCATATATGCACCAATACGCAGCGCCAGCGGAAGATCGCCGCAGTCAATCGCCCACACCATCAGCGTGGCAATTACTTCGTCCTGTTGCCCGCCGTCAGTCTCCAGCGTTCCCTCAATCCAGCCGGAAAAGTCCGGCAACAACTCTTTTTTGATGGCGGCTTTCGCGCTTCTGGCCTGTACGCCCTTTAGCCTGGCCTGTGCCAGACGCAGACGATACAGCACCTCTTCATGCGCGGTACGCGCGGCGTGGTCCACACCTTCATTCGCCCGGCCTGCGCGCTGTGCCATCACGTTCTGCCAGTGTTGTTGTGCAGGAGTAATCATTTTTTCTCTCCGTTACAGGCGGGCATGATGCCCGCCGTGAGTTGATTAGCTGTCGGCGAACTTCAGGCCAGTGATCATCGCGCACTTGCCATAGTCTTCAACGACATAAGCGTCATTGATGGACTGGTAGGTGGCGATGCGGTTGTATTCCGGCTCGTCTTTCATCAGGCGACGCATTGAACCTTTCTGCCAGTAAATCGACAGGTTGTTGAACGAGGTGATCAGCATCGTTGAATCCGGGAAGAACGGCGCAAGGAATACATCCAGTCCGCCAATGGCGCGCGATGACAGGATGAGCTGTCCGGCAAGTAATTCCGCATTGGGATTCTGGCCGCTGATGCTGTTCAGCACGGGCAGACGCAGCGAGTTAAACAGGTTGCGCCCCATAATCACCACGAGGTCGTCAGCTTCCTTGTGCCATTCATCCAGCAGGGATGAGCGCGCATCCTGTACCAGAGCATCGGCATTCGCATACTTACCCGCGTGCGCCACAGTGTTGTCCATGTTGCGGGAGGTCAGCGTCACGTCATTCATTACGCGCTCGCTGGCATCGGTTCTGATGTGCTCCAGCCAGCCCACGTTTACGTCCTGAAGCAGCTTGTTGGTGTGAAAATCAGACTCGTAGGCGTGGGATGTGCCGTTAAAGCCAATCATGATGCGATCAAGCGCTACCTGCCGGGCGATCTGTGTACTGATACGGGACTGAAAATCGCTGTGGGCCGCCCAGGTATCAAGCTGTGGGTACGAAATAAAGGTATCGTAGTTCACCTGTTCGCACTGGTACTGACGAGACTTCATATCGATCACGTTATTCGGGTTACGGCGTTTGATGCCGTCATAACTGCTATTCGTGCGCGCAATTGGCCCGGTGGTGTCCAGGAGGATTTTTTCGCCTTTCTGGTCGGTCACGCCGATCACGTTAATTCTTTTCGTAAATTCGGTACTTTCCTTTGAGGCGTTTTCAAAACGTTGCTGCACCGCGGGTTCCACGGTAAATCGCGATACCAGTGCGGAAACCGGGATATTGTTAAGCGACGCCTGCTGCGCCATATAGCAACCCAGCTTGTTGCGGGTAATATCTGACATCACCAGATTCATAAAAAATTTGCTCCTTTGTCTTATCAGAAGTCAGCCAGTTGATCGGAGGCTGCGCCCGTTGCGGTGAACCGGTTCTGCGGATCGCCGTCCTGCGTGCGCAGTTTTTCCTTCAGTGCTGTCAGCTCTGTGGTCAGTAAAGTGATTTTCTGGCTGTCCTGCTGATGGCGGGTTTCCAGCGCATTAAAACGGTCGATAATGTCGGCCTGTGACGTTGCGACGCCTTCCACCGCTTCCTGAATACGGGAGAAACTGGCGTCATCCGCTTTGCGGCCACGGCCAATAATCCCCATTACGCGGTTAAACCACTGGGTGCCTTCTTCCTGGCGTTGTTCTGCCATTTCGATGATTTCAGACTCGATGGCTTCGGAGATAAGCGGTGCTTCACCCTGGACACTGTTGAACGTCATCACCGCCTGACGTTGCTGTGCCGTGAATTTCAGGCGTTCAGTGCCCAGGCTTGCCGGGGTGTCGGTCATCGCCAGCCCGACCAGATAGGCGCGCCCGTTAACGGAGAACTGCGGGTGCAATTCGATACTGGAATAGATTTTCTTGCCGTCCGCGACAAGCTGCTTCATGCGCTCGGTCGGTTCGATTTCTGCATACAGCGCAGTACGTCCGGCCAGCGGACCTTCCGTAATGTCTTCCGTACTCAGCGCGGTGACATCGCCCATTGCGGAAAATTCGCTTGACGGGCATGGCGAGAGATAGTGCTCAACGTTCACGCGGGCGGCGTAAACATCCGGGTTGAAGTTCTCGGCGGCTTCACGCAGATGCACCGGACTGATTTCGCGGCCATCAACAGTTGATCCGGAGACAGCCACGCGAAACTTTTTGCGGGATGTCTTTTTTTCATTAGCCATAGTTTTTGCCCCTCTGACTGGTTCTTCAGTCATGATGGCAAAGCGTAACAGGCTGATACAAAGGGCTTTTGTTGTAAGAAAACGGCCAGAACAGGGGGTTAAGGAGAACGGTTTCGCGCGCGGGTAATCTTCCTGTAATTACTCAGGGGGAGCAATGATTCAGGACGCTTTTGTGCGCCAGCGTGCGCGGCAACTTTACTGGCAGGGTTATCCGCCCGCAGAAATCTCACGTCTGATGGGAATAAACCCGAACACGATTTATGCGTGGAAAAAACGCGACCAGTGGGATGAAACGCCACCCGTGCAGCGTGTCACGCAGTCCATCGATGCGCGCCTCATCCAGCTTACTGAAAAACAGAATAAAACAGGTGGTGACTTCAAGGAAATAGACCTGCTGACCCGGCAGCTTAAAAAACTGCATGATGGCCAGCCAGATGCGACGGCCACAGGAAAGAAAGGCCGGGCGAAAAAACTTAAAAATCATTTCACGCCGGAACAGATTGCTGCACTGCGGGAAAAAATCATCAGCAGGCTGGAGTGGCATCAGCGGGGCTGGTTTGACTCCCTGACTCTTTGCAGGGAAGCCGGGATACGTAACAGGATGATCCTGAAATCCCGACAGATTGGGGCGACCTGGTATTTTGCACAGGAAGCACTGCTGATGGCGCTGCGTGACGATGTGGCGCAACCTTACCAGCGTAACCAGATTTTTTTGTCTGCGTCGCGTCGTCAGGCGTTCCAGTTTAAAAGCATTATTCAGAAGGCCGCGGCTGAAGTTGATGTGGAGCTGAAAGGGGGCGATAAAATCATCCTCTCCAACGGCGCAGAGCTGCATTTTCTCGGCACTTCTGCTGCGTCGGCACAGTCCTATACGGGCAATTTTTATTTTGATGAATTTTTCTGGGTCAGTCGCTTTGCTGAACTGCGCAAGGTGGCTGGCGCTATGGCAACCCTCAGCGGATTGCGGCGCACCTACTTCTCCACGCCATCCACCGAAACGCACGAGGCATACGCCTACTGGAACGGCGACCGCTGGAACGAGAAAAAGGCCTCGCATAAACGCCAGCGTTTTTCTGTGGACTGGAAAACGCTGCATAACGGGCTTATCTGCCCTGACCGGACATGGCGGCAAATTGTCACGCTGGAAGATGTGGTCAATCACGGCTGGAAACACACCGATATCGACGAAATTCGTGATGAAAACACCGAAGACGAGTTCCTCAATCTCTATATGTGTGAGTTTGTCCGCGAAGGGGAATCGGCATTTAACCTGAATATCCTGATTGGCTGCGGTGTTGACGGATACGACGACTGGAAAGACTGGAAACCTTTTGCTCCCCGCCCGATGGGGAATCGTCCAGTATGGATTGGGTATGACGCAAACGGCAGCAGTGGCAACGGCGACAGCGGCGCTGTGTCCGTGGTGGTTCCTCCGGCTGTTCCTGGTGGCCGTTTTCGAACGGTGGAGACGCGACGCGTTCAGGGGCTGGAGTTTGAAGAACAGGCCAGAGTCATTGAAGAGTTCACGTATCGCTACAACGTGGAACACATCGGCATTGATGTGACGGGCGGGAACGGGGAGGCTGTTTATCAGATAGTGAAACGGTTTTTCCCTGCTGCTATTCCGTACACCTTCACGCTGTCATCAAAACGGTCGCTGGTACTGAAAATGCTGCAAATAATGCGTGCCGGGCGGTGGGAATACGATCGCGCCGAACGCGAGCTGGTCGCGGCCTTTAACGCCGTGCGTAAGGTGAAAACACCGGGCGGCTTTATCACTTACGAAACGGACCGAGCGAGGGGGATCAGCCACGGCGACCTTGCGTGGGCAACCATGCTTGCTGTCATTAACGAACCGATTGGCGGCGAAGGAGAAAACGAGCGTTTCACGGTTATGGAGTTCTGATGAGCAGAAAAAATAAAAAAGTGCGCATGAGTTCACGCATTGATCTCGCTGATGCGCTCAGGAAAGAATCATCGCTCAGTGCATTCACATTTGATGGTCCTTATCGCCTGACCGGGCATGACCTGCTGGACAATATGTACTGTGCTGATAACGGGCGGTGGTACGAAACCCCGGTGGACTGGTACGGTCTGGCAAGAGCTGCCCGGCAAACGTCCTGGCATCAGTCTGCGCTTTACTTTAAGCGCAATGTATTGCTCGGCTGCTATATTCCGCACCCGCTGCTTTCCCGGCAGGATTTCTCGGCGCTGGCGCTGGACTGGTTTGTGTTCGGTAACGCATTCCTTGAGCTTCGAAGCAATATGCTCGGCGAACCGCTTAAATTACGGCACGCCCTGGCGAAATACATGCGACGCGGAAGCGATCTTGAATCATGGTGGTATGTGCAGGATGGCAAGGACGCGTTTCAGTTTCGCCCTGGCAAAGTGTGCCACCTGATGAATCCTGACATTAACCAGGAAATTTACGGCATGCCGGAATATCTTGGCGCATTACTCTCGGCCAGCCTGTCTCATTCGGCGGACATGTTCAGAAAACTGTATTACGACAATGGATCCCACGCCGGGTGCATCATCTACATCGGTGCAGCGCAGGTAAACCGCGAAAGCATGGACTCCCTGAAAGAAACGCTACAGGGTGCGCGTGGTGGTGGTGCGTTTAAAAACGTGCTCATCCATGCGCCCAACGGGGGCAAAGAGGGGGTGCAAATTTTGCCGTTCCAGCAGATCACCGCAAAGGATGAGTTCATGAATGTTAAGGCGGCATCCCGTGATGATGTGCTGGCTGCGCACCGCGTTCCGCCGCAACTGATGGGGGCGATGCCGGGCGAAAAAAGTGCGTTTGGTGATGTGGAGAAGGCCGCGCGGGTTTACGCAATTAACGAGCTGATGCCCGTCATGGAGGCCATGAAGCACATCAATGACTGGCTTGGCGAAGAGGTGATCCGCTTTAACCCTTATGCACTGCTGGACACCCAGCCCACATCCTGACGCGCTTCGCTTGTCTGCTGCTTCGCCGGGGCATAAAAAATTTATGCCCCGACTCTCCAGCTCCTGTATCAATCAGATAATTTCACGACGCTTTCCTGCTTATTGCCATCATCGACAGCCAGACTCTTACGCAATCCCACCGCGTTGACTGCATGTTCTCGCCGTCTCAGTGCGATTTTGACGGCCTTACCTTTCACCCCATCAAATCAAAAGCCCTCACGTCTTTTTCACGCTCAGCGTGAGAAATACAGCCATTCTGTTGTATCTCTGCGACATCGTTCAGGGAATGCTATTTACCCCCTGAAACGCGGGCTGTTCCCCCGTCACCTGCGCGTAGAAAAAGCGCGTTTTTTTGTGCACGCACGGATCCTTGACGGATCCAGCCGCCATGCGGGCCGGAAGGGTAAAAAGTCGTTCAAAAAAATTGTGCAAATTTGTGCACTTTTGTGCAAACAAAAAGCGCCCCTGAGGCGCTTTAGTGTTTTATAGGTTGTGTATATTGGCTGGGTCCTTATCCTGCTGTGCTTTCAACTGATGAGGGGAACAAAATCTTTTCATCAAACCCTGCATTCATAT
>OFCQ01000667.1_pt1 | contig 9812 bp, 10 predicted proteins | sample 1520861 | NCBI WGS metagenome assembly OFCQ01 (sample SAMEA2699036, study PRJEB24076) | metagenome | biome: Human gut stool | place: Spain | collected 2012-11-21 | reverse complement strand
AGTCTTGAGTCTTGAGTCTTGAGTCTTGAGTCTTGAGTCTTGAGTCTTGAGTCTTGACATATTAGTATCCTACGTTATTTTACCACTAGTTACTTTTCTTGTCATTAAAAAGCATTTAAATTTTTATATTTAATTTCGTTGACGTCAATGTTTTTTGCCAATGTACTTACTTCTTTATGTGAGCAGTTCATATTTTTGACGCCAACGAAACATTTAGTGCTTCCCTTCTATTAAGTCTAACCTAGCTTTTATTCTTTCTATTTCTCTGCGCTGCCATGCCGCCTCGATATAGAATAAGAGATCAGGTCTGACCCCCCATCTAGATCCTGCTGGCGTTATTTCAACGCGCTCAATGATGTCTTCCATTACCATCACTGGATTATCATCCTCATCAACAATGATGCTCCCGTCATTATCAGTCAGCGGCATTTCCCTTTGGCCAGTAATGACGTCATCATATACTGCGGGATAATCGTCATAGCAAAGAAACGCATAGCGGCATGTTGTGCTTTCTTCTTCCATGAGTCCGTGAGAAATAAGAACATCACGAAGTTGCTGCGCGATTACACCATGATGTATCCTCGCCCCTTCTTCCCCCTTTATAGCGACAGCGTTCAGCCATTTATAAGCGATATACCTGACGTCACCCCAGGCATCCAGCAATGCTTCGTCAGGAGAGACCGGCTCTGTCTTTAATGTTCCGTCACTGGTAACCACAGGATTGGAGCCAAGATAAACTGTCGAGAACCTGTTTCCCGGACCACCAAGAGCATTTACATTATCAAGATAAGGTTTAACATCTCCGTTCTCAAAAAGATGTTCGAGTGCGTTATATACCGCGCGACGTGGAGTACTGCTTCCGGAACCATGCAACGTTATCATTGCACCATCTGCTGAAGACGTTGTTTCACCGCCGCTAACGATTAATCTCTGAGCGGTAACATCATCAGACGGTACTTTCTTCGCAATAATGGCGTAATTACCCTCAAGTTTGACTTCCGCGCGAACTTGTCCTGATGTACCTGCATGGACAGTCAGTGACTGGACGGCAACATCATCTGTGAAATCAACGGGTACAGGAACCGTCCTCACGCCTGACGTCGACATAAAAGTAGGAAGCGTTCTGTTAGGAGTGGCTCCGTAGACAAAATCCCTTGAAACAAATTCTTCCTGTTTAATTTTCACCCTGAAACAATACAAATCAGCCGGGTGACCATCGTGAACATAAGGATATTTTCTGTTGTTATCCCCTATGCTCCATGGGTTTAGAAAGTCTTCCCCACCGAAAATGTAGTACAGCCAGTTGTCTTTGATACAAACTGAACCAACACCAACCGCAGAGTTAACTATTCCGCCCTGATAAATCTGATCAGTAACATTAACCCACTCTACATTATCCAGACTCCACTCATTGACGTTAACTCTGGTCATAAATGTTCTTGGATAGTTTCCTGCATAACGGTTATCAGGTTCTCCTCCTTCCCACTCACCAAATGCGCGCTCACTGCCAAAAATAATCAGCTCATCGCCAACTTTGGCAAAAGGAAGGTTTGAGTGATGAACATTATTTGGGAAGCGAAGAGAATTCCATGATGTACCTAAATCAGAGCTTCTGTGCAATGAACTACCGGGTTGAGTACTTAATGTCCCCCTGGTCGTCAGATACAGAATGCCATCATAATATTTTACACATGGCTCAGATGCATTCGCCTCATATTCTGCAGGTATGCGTCTGCGAACAAAGCTACCAGGAGAACCGAAAGCATCAGAGAAATAGAGTATCCCAAGCTCGCGTGGACCAATATCACCATTATGGTAGCCAACAGCAAAACTGTTATCGCTAATCGTCGCAAAACTGTGAATCTCAGTAACAGGAGTGCTTCCGTCAACAAAAGAAGGAATAGTTCCAAGACTGGTTTTTCTCCATGGTGACGAGTGAAATGATGTACCAAAACTCCAGTATCTACCCTCGTTATTCTGATCCACATCCTGGGTATTTTGCGTCGTAACTGTAAAAGTATTTTTATCAATAACAGTAGTCACCGTCATATTCCCGGTAACACCTGTAACACCAGAGTTTGAGAAGTTGACAAAATCACCAGCAAATAATCCGTGATCAGTAATGCGAATATAAGCGACTTGCTGATTTGCTGCTTTCGTTATACCACCATAAGCGCGAAGGCTGCGACTCATTGGGCGATCCCACAACTCTGCAACCTGCAGTTTATTTCCGCTCACGGTCCGCGTCTCAATTACAGCAAAAAGGCGATTTCTGACAACCCCCATACTCATGCAGTGATAGTTAACTGTGGGATAGTTTTCATGTAAATCTGTAAGCCATTCCGGCGTTGTCCAGGTCCTCCCGTCATCTCCTGAGCGAACCCATGCAACATGGAGGTTATTTACACCATGGCGGTCTCCAGCCATAAAAGGCGCATAGATGACATTGTCATATACAAACGTTTTATCCTGCGTCCAGGCGTTGTACCACGGTGTATCTGTAATTTTAAATAACTCTCCCTGGATAAAATCTTCAGAAGCATAAAAAAGAGGCTGACCCGGTATTCTCTCAAATAAAAAACGAGCATTTTTAAATCGACTGACATCTGGAAGAGTTGATACTTTAAAAGTAAGCCCTCGCCCATCTATCTTTTCACCACCTGTTGCAACAGAAAGTAATTCTGATAGAGCTGATGTATCATCATGAACACCATCACCAATAGCCCCCCAACCTCTTACATCATAACTGTCTCTCCATCTTGCTATCTGAAGTTTTGGGTATTTATTCGCTCCATCTGGGTCTTCTAATTGCTGCCGTAACTGATCAGGATCATACTTCAGCACATTCGGAAAATAGAACTGCTGCACACCATATGCATCATAAACAGCCATAGAATGGCCCTGTACAGTAACGAATTTGGCAATCTGTCCGTTATATACCGGATATCCAGCAGCGTTAATGATGATTGGTTGCGAAACAGGAACGTGAGAACCGTCTTCATTCTCCACATAAACCTGAATCTGGTTTTCAGGATTTACTGGGTCAGTGTCAATTTTACCGATATAAATCTTTCCATTAGCTACGGCTTTAAAAGAACGAGCCATAGTGAAGAGTTGCGAAGGCATGCTTACCACAACATTGGCATTTATTGAATCTGTCATTTAATTTGCTCCAGATACAAGGAATCACCGAAGCATGGCTACGATGAATTTTGGGCATAAAAAAACCCAGCCGAAGCTGGGTTGTCGCGTTGGTTATCTGTCAGTAGTTATGTACTGAAGGAGGTAATTCTTTATTCTTAAGTCTCATCCATGCGGAAAGATTCGTTGGTCCGTCTGGCTCATTGATATCAACATCTCGTGTGTGGTTTATTAAAACGTCTCTTGCCATTCCGATAACATACGAGAACTCATGGCCATAGTCGTAGCATCTGCCGGAATAGTTCGATTGAATTTGTTTTAGCGCCGGATACAGTTCGCGGAATAATGCCTGTGCGCGGTTGGCATAATCCCATAACCATACAAGGCTGTTTGCTTCTTTTGCAGAAAGCTCGTTTGCTTTCTTCTCTTGTTTGCCGATTAACTCGCCTTCAAGCGGAACGCGAGCTGCAAGTGACAGAGCTTCGGTAAACTGCTCATCGCTGATTTCTTTGTATGAACATCCAAAATGGGATTTCAGTGACGACCACATGGTGATCATCGCCTTAGCCTGTTTTTCCTTTGGCAGAGACTGACCGCGACTCATGACGAGTTGTTTAATGGCTTCCTGCTGTTCAGTGGTGATTTTACACGGCAACGCCTTTTTAGCTTTGCGTGGGTTAACTACATGGCCTTTAGTCCAGTATTCGTAGAGCACATCGTCACACTCTTCCTGATACTGGATTACCTTGTCGCGGATTTCAGGGCGGACTTTGTTAGGGCTAATGGTTTGCAGCCAACCTGCAAGTTTGCGAAGTGCCAAACAAATAATCTCACGGCGCTGTTCATCACTAGGAAGCTGCATTGTGATTTTCACAATGGAGGTTTTAAACCGCTGCTTCATTTTCGTAAACTGTGAAGCCCAATCCATACCCATGCCTTCAACGATAGGTTTCATTGGGGTATACGGTTCGCCGTTGTGATTGACAACATAAAGCTCTGCGCCGTGGAATGGTACATTGATAGTAGATACTGCTGTTGCTATACTTTTCATGTCGTTAATTCCTATGCGTGGTTTTACGATACCGAAGCCCTGACTGTTCCCGCAGTTGGGGCTTCACTGTTTTGATTTCTTTGCCGCATCAAGCATCACTTCTGAAAACGTGCGCTTGCCACTGAATACTCTTTCTCTTCTCAATTTTTCGTTCGTGCCAAATGATTCGCCATGAACAAAATTTGGTCTTAAAATGGTAATCGCAATCTCTTTGACTACTGCATCCAAGCGAATCACACCGTTACCCCCTCTCTCTTCAGGCTGTCTATCAGGCGCTTGATAACCTCTGAGTTAAACGACCTGCACTCTTCCTTTGCCCTGCTACCGATAGCATCCTTTAACGACTGCGGCATCCTTACCAAAATCTTACTTATTTCTTTCTCCATGTTACCCTCCACACAAACAACTCTTTTCGAATACAAAAGATAGCAAAGTGAGTATATCTAGTCAAAATTTTTTTGCATACACTTTGATATCAAATTGAATACCAAAGGTGTGATATGGCAAAGGGTGTGTCAATTTCTCCAACTACGGTAAGAATCCCTGAATCTTTACGCGAGGCTCTTGCTGTCAGAGCATCAAAAAATGGTCGCTCTGTTAACTCCGAGATCGTCATGATTTTGCAAGCCGCGATTGATGAAGATAGGTCGCCAAAGTCAGTTGAGTCATTTGCTCAGCAAGAAGCTGACAAATTCAAAGAGGCGCTGCTTGAGACGCTAAAGACCATGTATGGTAAGGATGAAAAATAATGCTGCACACAATTCATTTCTTATGCCCCGTTAACACTGCCACTGTTGGGCAACTTCAGAACCACTGTCTCACCGCATTATCTCAAGGCGCAACTGAATTAAATATCCATATATCAAGTCAGGGAGGGGAAACTGCCGCTGGCTTTACTGCGTATAACTTTCTTAAGTCACTCCCTGTTACCGTTAGAACTCACAACATAAGCAATGTTGAATCCATAGCTAATATCGTTTTCCTGGCTGGCTCAGAACGTTTCGCAAACCCATTATCAAGATTCCTGTTACATCCTCTATTATGGGGCTTTGCCTCCCCAGCCGCCGACCATGCCAGATTGAGAGAGTACGGGAAATGCCTCGATAACGATCTTGATCGCTTCGTTGAGACGTTCAATATCGACATCGGAACCCATATTAGGTGGGCATCCCTGATAGCAGACTCGACCATTTTGGATGCTAACAAGGCTCTTGAGCATGGCATAATTAATTCCATAAAAACTGCAAGGCTGGCATCCAATCAGGCAAACTGGTGGGTTGTTTGATGGGTAAATCATGATTACTCCTTATAAAAAACCCACCTGACGGTGGGTTTTATTAGTGCTTGTATAGCTTGAACTCCCTGTCGAGCCATAAGACATAAAAAGTGGCTCCTATCTTATAACCAACCATAGGTGCCTTAGAGCAAAATCTGAACGCAATGAAATCCACATCTTGAGTAACATGCTTAGGAATCGGAGCCTTTATCGCGTTTCTGGCAATTTTTTCCGTCCCAAGCCCGTGTTTATCAGATTTTCGTATCTCATCCCATGACATCTGACTTAACCTGAACAGCCTATCTGCAAATGCTGCCTTTTCATGCTTTTGGCAGCAATCTAGGCAATACCCCTTTTGTAGGTATCTAAGAGAAAATACAGGCGGACTTTTGTCTACATCATGAGATTCGTGATGGATAGAGAGGCCAACAGTAGCAGAGCTCTCTTTATCCCTCTGTTTTATTCTTCCCTTAACTCTAGACATACACGTCAGTTAATTAACGTTTTGAAAAAACCTTTCATAGAATCAAGTGTGATTTCTTGGCTAACCGCACCCTCAATGTAAGCATCTTTCCATGGCTGCTCTTCGTGAGTCATATTGCGCAGTTTCCAGGCAGAAAACTGACCATAAACTTTATACACCTCATCCAGCAATTCAATTTCATCTTCACTGAATTTTTTAGCGTCAAAGTTTTCTGGCGCAGGTAAAGCTCCGTTACCACAGTCCCTATATTTACGATACAATTCAGGAACTACTGGCCCATGCATCCAGGCTTCAATTTTCTCATTAAATAGCGGCTTACCCAGAAGAACCAGAGAAAACCCTTGGGCATAATACGTCAACTTCTGAATTTTTAGGTTAGAGATAATGTCGCCACTTTCTTCATCGCAATGCGCCAAGAAGTAGTCGGCGACATCAAAACAAGTGAGCATAAACATACCTCCATCTTGATAGCCGCAGCTATGTATACAACTGTGTCAAGTTGCATTTAATACCATAACAAAGCTGTCATCAATCCTTCAGAGGCTAACTTACAACCACTTTCTCGACACGTTTAAATCATTACGTTTCACATTTACTGCATTTTCGCCGAAGTTACCTATAAGGTAATGTCACATTTCCTGCAAGTTTCATGCAATGTTGAAAAGTGAGCTATTCACTTTTCTATGACACCAAACACCAAAAATAGCACTTTTTGCTAAATCATTCGTCCAGGTTGTGGATGGTTTGTCGTTGACACGTTTTCACACACCACTCCACCAATAAAGTATCATCTGGTATCCTGAGCAAAACTAAGGAGGTTGGTGTGAGGCAATTTCTTGCTGCTATGTTCTTATTCATATCTTTTGGGGCTACAGCAGAGTGCTGGGTAGTTGGAGATATGCGCGGAATAAGCTATTCAGAACGAAATAATTTCCAACCAGAAGAAGATGGTTTTAGTGGAACATTCATCATTAAGACAAGCGGTGAAGATGCCAGCATCACATATTCTGGGGCAGATGCGGGCGGCATGGCTTACAAAGCATTGTCTAAAAACTCCATCATAGGAATCGGCGCAAATGGCGAAACTCAACGCGTTATCGACTCATGGGTAATACATCCTACTGGAACAGTTTTAATGTCAAAAACCATTTCCGGTTATGGAAATATGGATTCAACCAAAGCTTTTGTTGGAAAAGTAAAAAGAAAATGTTAACGATTGAATCCAATTACCCATACGTTACTGCTGTGTTGCCTCAGTAGCAAACAGCGGTCTGATGGCATTCGCAGCATTATTCAGCGCTCTTTCATAAGCTGGCGTTCCAGCTTTAGTGTTTGCCAGACGTAAGAGCGCATTCCTTGTTGCTTTGGACTCATACAGGCGCATCATTGTACCGAAACCAGATTCAAGCGCCAGTGTTGCCCCAAGAGTCGCAGTTGCGCCAATCGTCCTTATCCTGTTGGCTTGCGATTGCCCTGTCTGAGTTACAACATTTGCGATGTCTGACCTTGCTGTTTGCTGTAGAACTTCATGAAGAGCATCAAGCTCTTTCATGTGTCTCCCACTGAATATCGTGTTATATATCTGACCGTCAGATTGCGACTTCAACTTATTTAACTCGGTAAGAAATTTTGTTGGCGAGTCTCCTGCCTTTTCTGCAATCTTGCTAATATAAGCAGCACGCATAGCGTTCTTTCCATCTTCACTAAGAGCAGGCCATATCCTCTTAATATCTGATGGTTTTCTGCTGAATACAACGCTGTTTATTAGCTCTGGAGTAAACTCTTTTTTAGCTTTGTTGAGATTGTTCGCAATCCTTTTATTGAGAACCTTATTGAAGACGTTGGAGTAGTCAGAGTTTGCTTTGACGTATCTGGCAGCCTCTCCAGCCCCCAAATACCGTGCTGCGTTATTCCTCAAATCTGAACCCATTGCCCTCTCCACGGCATCAGTTGCGGCTTTCGCGCTATTAGGAAAAACCATGGCATCTCCCTGAATACTTTCCCTTAATGCTGACCGCAACTCTCTCAATAGTCCAAAATCTACATCTGGTTTAGCAAGCTCTTCTCGCAAATCGGATAGCCCGCGAATCAAATCCTTATTTGCCACTTTCCCAAGCCTGTTAGCCCTGGTAAGCACGTTGTCGATAACCTTAATGGATTTTGATGTGTCAACAGGTGTATCTCCCATTTTAGTTGTAATGTCTTCAATAACGCTTCCAGCTGAATCCTTCCTTGACTTCAGAGAACCATACAGATCGTCAACAACAACTGATGGGCTATATTCACCATATTTCTCAAGCTGTTTTTTAACTAGCTGACTTCTTTTTGCATATTGATCCGCACGCTTTGAACCTGTCCCGAGCAAAGCCCCCTCGGCATCCTGAGTAAGGCCGCGAGTGAAAGCATTTTTCGGCGGGATAACATCAGATGTCATTGGTGTCACGCCCATCGATTCTGATGTGGCAATTTTCTTCGCCACTTCTGGCGCAATATCACCTTTTATAGCCGTTATTCCACGCCCTATTCCCTTTGCTGCTGCGGAAAGAACCCCCTGAGCGGCAAGGTTAACTCCGGCATTTTTTGCTGCATTTTGTGCGAAATCGCCTTTCTGATTTGCGGCCTCTGCCAGTGATCCAATAGCCATGCTTCCTGCCGTTCCAACTCCTGGAACTAAATACCCGCCAATTGTTTCTCCAGTTTGCGCATAAGGGTCTGTCGGTCGATCGACTGGACGATAGACATCATCCAATACTTTTGGACCACCAAGCCCCTGACTGATTGCATTAATCAGACTTGCGCCACCCTGCAATACGTCAAATGGTATGTTTACCAGACCACGACCAGCCTGTTCTGCAATTTGCCCTGCACTTTGACCACCTGTGAGCCAATCGCCAGCTTGTTGCATCAATGATGGTTCTTCCCGTGTTGGTGCATTATTGGCCTGATTAACTGTTTGTTGCTGAACAGCCTGACCAGCAAAATACTCATCAATGGCGGCCCCAATATCTTCGGTGCTCGTACCATCAGGAAAGGTAAATGTCTTACCGTTTGCAGTTACTTTCATCATTCCACCGTAAATTGAATGCCTGATTTTGAGGTATATGATCCAACCTGATTCCGTGGTTCTCCTGAAGGTGTCGAATCTTGTGCTGGCGCTGCGTCAGTATTCATTGACATATACCGCTTAACGGCACTCCCCAGTGATTCACCTTTTTTAACATCCAACCCCAATATCTGACCGCCATTACGCGATTGTCCAGGGTTGCCATTCGCGCTCATCCACTCGGCTTTAAACTCATTAAACTGCGCGTTTCGTCGCTCAAGGTTTGCCATTGCATCAAGCCATCTTGCGACCGTCTCAGGGTTATCCATGTCAGTTGGCGCACCCTGTCGAACGATCTCAACGTCTTTATCCGTTGCTGGGCCGGGAGGTAGGAATTTAAGAACCTGACTGTTAACAAGGGCATTTTGGCGGATGCGCAAATCACGCAATGTCGTATCGCTTCCGGTAAGTTTTGCGAACATGTTCTGTGCGTTACCGAACAAACCTGTCGTTGGTTTTTCTGCTCTGAACTGTTGAGCAAGCGCACTCATAGAATTGGCTGAGTTTGATGATGCTGTGGCATTGTTTACAGCCGTCTCGATGCCTTTTTCCATGTTTACTGACAGCTTAGGTGCTTCACTAATCAACTGCTGAGCCTTTTCCTGCGCTTGCTGCATCTTAAACCCGAACTCTTGCTGATCCAGAGCCAAGCGTTGTGCTGCGATATTGTGCCCAGTCATTGCTGACTGATAGGAAAGGTTTTGCCCTCTCGCCTGAAGTGCTTCTCCAGCCTGATTGCTGCGGATTGTCTCTGCCA
>OFCQ01000665.1_pt1 | contig 9816 bp, 7 predicted proteins | sample 1520861 | NCBI WGS metagenome assembly OFCQ01 (sample SAMEA2699036, study PRJEB24076) | metagenome | biome: Human gut stool | place: Spain | collected 2012-11-21 | reverse complement strand
TCTCAGAGATTATTGTTTCCTCAAAAGTAATAAAAACAATTTTTAATAAATTTTATCATTTTTTTATCTGATGAATCTAAAATATCAAAGTGAAGCAACGATAATAGATAAGGAGAGTAATATTTAATTGCATAAAATAAATGAGGTCTTGCGTTTTCCAGATTTCGAAGCAGCTCTTTTTCTCGCAGTCACCTGCTTTTCATGAAGATAGGGGAAAGAGAGTGCTTTTGACTAAAATAAAGCGGGGACGCTGCGGAATAATAGCGATAACGTCTATTGTTATTACTATTATTTTGCGGCGCTTCCTGCTTCTTGGCTTGGAAAAACAGGGATAACAGAAAGGCGAGGCGAATCAATTTGAAAAAACAATTTTTCGGACAAAAAAGGACGATGCAGCTCAAGCACAGGATTGTGCGTTTTGTCGGTGTTCTGCTGCTTGAAATTGTCGTAGTACTGTCGGGGCTTTCCTTCTTCTTTTTAGACGGCGCGTTTGGCGCAGTAAACGATCAGCAGAAAGCCGCATTTGACAATCAGGCAAAAAATGCGGTGGAAACCGTCATCAGCGCTTTGCAGGCGAATGAAGAGCGGCAGAAGTCCGGGGAGATCACCGAACAGCAGGCACGCCAGATTGCGGAAACGATCGTGCGCGACACCCGCTACAATAATGGGGACGGCTATTTGTGGGCGGACGAAAAGAACGGCCTGTGCGCGGTACATATGAATAAGGAATATGAAGGCCAGATGCGCTACGACGTGCAGGATAAGCAGGGCAATTATTATATTCGTAACCTGATTTCCGCCGGTGACAAAGGCGGCGATTTTACAGAATTCTATTTTACAAAACCCGGTCAGGACGGCGTATTTAAAAAGAGGGCCTATACAGAGCTGTTTGAACCCTATGGGTGGTACATCAGCACGGGAAACTATTTTGACGATATTGAGACAAGCATGGCTCATAATCAGCAGGAGCAGCGCAGAGACGGAATCATTCTGGTTGTTGTCAGCGTGATTGTCGGGGCGCTGAACCTGGTCTTTATGCTGCGCTGGTCCGCAAGGCTGACAAAGCCGATCGAATCGGTCACCGAGCGCCTGGTGCTGCTTTCAGAGGGCGATGTGCATACGCCGCCCGCAGAGCTTGTGGAGCTTCAGGATGAGACCGGGCGGCTGACGCTCGCCTGCAAAACGCTCATTGAAAACATGGCCGGCATGATCAGCGACGTGACACAGCATTTGGATCATATTTCCAAAGGGGATATGCGTGCGACGGTCAGCTACGAGTATTCGGGGGACTTTCAGCCGATCGGGGAGTCTGTGGCACTGATTTACAGCTCGCTGAATGAGACGCTGCGGACCATCAGCCTTTCGGCGGAGCAGGTCAATGCCGGTGCAGATCAGGTTTCTTCCAGCGCCCAGTCGCTGGCGTCGGGCGCTTCCGAGCAGTCCAGCTCGGTGGAGCAGCTGGCGGATTCCGTTGAAAAGGTAGAAGCGGCCGCCAACCAGAACGCTGCCGGTGCGCAGGAGGTATCGGGTCAGGTAGACCTTGTTGCCGAAGATATGAACCGCACGAAAGAACAGATGGAGAAGCTGAATACGGCGATGGATCAGGTGAAGGAGACCTCTTCTAAAATCGGGGAAATCACGAGCCTGATCGAATCGATCGCCCAGCAGACGAATATTCTGGCCCTGAATGCTTCCATTGAAGCGGCAAGAGCCGGTGCGGCCGGCAAGGGCTTTGCCGTTGTCGCGGCAGAGGTCGGCTCGCTTGCCTCCAAAACGGCGCAGGCGGTAAAAGAAACGGGCGGCTTGATCACAAGTGCGATTTCGGCCATTTCGGAAGGCGCCAGACTGACGCAGACGGTTTCTGAAATGGTAGATGACAGTGTAGAGAAAACGAATGCCATTTCTGCGGCAGTCGGTGAAATTGAAAAAGCCTGCATTGATCAGGCCCAGGAGCTTTCCCGTATTACACAGGGGCTGGAACAGATTTCAAGCGTGGTACAGTCCAACGCGGCGGCGGCGGAAGAAAGCTCCGCATCGAGTGAAGAACTTTCTTCGCAGGCCCAGCTGCTGTACCGCGAGCTGGATAAATTCCGTTTGGCTTCGGGCACACGCCCGTCCGGTGTGCAGAAAACGGATTTTGGGTACGGCTTTGAGAATGAGTGAATGATAAAATAGCGTTTCCCCGGCAGGCATCAACTGCCGGGGAATTTGCTCTTACTTCGGCTCTCCCAAGTGTTTTCTTTCGGCTTGACGCACCAGGACGGAGAGCTGTTTCAGCTGTTTGTCCTGCTCCTCCATTTTGAGATACAGCAAAATTTGATTTTTTACAATGGTGTTTAGTGTGTGGTTGATGAGTCTTAGTTGCAAATTCACTTTCTGTTTCATGCGTAATCCCTTTCTCGCCGAATTTTACCCGGTTTTTCCAAGATGCTCTATTATTGTATCATGAAAAAAAGGGATGGAAAATCCATAAACAGACCCTTTCCTGGTAAAATTTTTGGGATGAAAGAAAAAAGATGCTGCTGTCCTCTTATTGAGGACAGCAGCATCTTTATGGATTCTTATACGTTACGATCTTTATGATTTTTTTGAGAAGTAAGCCCGACGACCTGATCCACCGGTAAGGAAAACACGAACGCGTCCGCGTCTGTTCCGGAGCCGTGCGTTTTCATCACGGCCTGCATGATCCCCTTTCGCAGGGATTGCTGCGTCAGAATCAGAATCAGTTCTTTCTCAGGCTTTAGGGTCATTCCGAAAAAGGTTTCCAGATTTTCCAGTCCCGAACCGGTGGCATGCACCACCGTTCCGCCGGTTGCCCCGGCCTCTTTGGCGGCTTCCATGATTTCGGCGGAAAACCCCTGGTTTGCAATCACCAGTATCATACTATGCTCAAATGTTTGCTCCATGAGAACCTCCTAAACAGTCAAACGGTATCTTCTTCCGGCAGGGGGTCATGCTCTTTTTCGGCCTCTGGTTCCGGCTGCTCGCCGGCAGCCTCGTTCTGTTCGGGGAGGGCGCTTTCCTGTGTATCGGGAATCGCTTCCTCACTCGAATCGGCAGCCGCTTCATCCGGCTGAGGATTCGTTTCCCCGCCGTCGAGGTCAATATCGATGATCAGGGTATCCGAAGCATCGGTAACCTGCGGCTCCAGAGCGGCGGCCTGGCGGCTCTTGTACTGGAACAGAATACCGATTCCCTGAATCGTGATCAGGGGCAGCGTGGCGATCATCGCGATCATGCCGAACGCGTCGGTCATAATATTGCCGCCCAGCGCCTCGCATACTCCTACGCCAAACGGGAGCAGAAACGCCGCGGCCATTGTGCCGGCGGCCACTCCGCCGGAATCGAACGCGATCGCGGTAAATACCTTGGGGGTAAAACGCGTCTGCAGCAGTGCGATGGCGTAGCCTGGCAGCAGAAAATACCAGATGTCGATCTGATACATAATCCGGATCATCGAAAGGCATACCGCAAGGCTGACGCCGACGGAAAGCCCAATCTGCATGACACGCTGCGAAATCGCGCCGCTGGTGATATCTTCCACCTGTTTGTTCAGAACGTGTACTGCGGGCTCCGCCGCAACAATGAAAAATCCCAGCACGGCGGAAAGAGGAATCAAAACCCAGTTATGCGAAAACTTGGCGATGTGCCCGCCCAGAAAGCGGCCTACGGGCATAAAGCCGACGTTGACGCCGGTGAGAAAGATCGACAGGCCCAGTATGGTGTAGATAATACCCACGAATATTTTGATCAGTCTGGTGCGCGAGAGGCGCAGCCGAAGAATCTGCAGCAGAATAAAAATAGTCATGATCGGCAGCAGCACTTCAACGACCTCTGTGAGCGAAGCAACGAACTGTACGGCGTACAGCAGCGGAATCTGAGAAAGACTGTCCAACTCTGCCGGCGATTCAAACGCAAAGCCGGAAGAGGAGGAGTCGTAAAAAATACCCATGATGAGCACGGCCAGTATCGGGCCGATAGAACAGAGCGCGCACAGGCCGAAGCTGTCTTCTTCACTGTTTTTTCCGGAAAGAACGGTGGAAACACCCATGCCGAGCGCCAGTATGAACGGTACGGTGATGGGGCCGGTGGTCACGCCGCCGGAATCAAAGGCCACCGCCAGAAAATCGGGAGAGAAAATTCCCGCCACCAGAAAAACCAGCGCGTACGAGGCGATAAACAGGTGCGCTAGGTTGATCTGGAACACGATGCGCAGCAGCGCCAGTACCAGAAAGAACCCCGCACCAAGCGCGACGGCTCCCACCAAAACATCATCGGGCACGGCAGGCACCTGCTTTGTCAGTACCTGCAAATCAGGCTCTGCGATCGTGACGACTACGCCGATCAAAAGTCCGCCTCCCGCGATCCAGCCGATCTTTTTGGAGCGCGTCAGCTCTGAGCCGATCGCCTCGCCCATAGGGATCATTGCCATGTCGGAGCCGAGGGTGAAGATACTCAGGCCGATGACCAGAAGCACCGCACCGGTCAGAAACAAAGCTACGGTGGTTAAGGGCAGTACAAATGAGAAGGCAAGAACAATGGCGCAGATGGGCAGAATGGACTGTGTAGATTCCTTCAGTGAGTCAATTAAAGTGTCTCTCATTCCTTACTTCCTTTCGCATCTATATTAGACCGGGTCTTAACGGCCGCCGGCGAAAGAAAAGGGGTCGGCAGACCTGTGGTGAAAAAAGACCGATCCGGAATCTCTGAAAAATGGTTAGGTTACTTAACTAGTATAACATAGATTCCACAGTGAGAAAAGCCTTTCTTTCCCAGACTCCCTCAAAAAGGGCGGCGGGCCGGGGCGTGTGGGGGTAAAAAAATCCCCTGCCTGCCCGCAAAACGGAGAGAAACAGGGGATACGGCTTCGTTTTTTCAGACCGTTACATCCAGTTTTTTTTCGCGGCCACCCAGGTGGTCAGGTAGCCGAACACGATGCTGCTGTAATATGCGAGAATGCGCCACAGAAGAATCGCTGGCCAGATTGCAGAGCCGAACATATCGTGAAAGAACAGGTAAAAACCGCCCTCCGCGCCGCCGGAGGAACCCGGCAGAGGAACGAACGCCGCGGCCATGGTAACGAAGGTATCCGCCGCCATCATGGTGTAAAAGGGTGCGCCGTGCAGGTTGAAGCTGCGGTGGATCAGATAGGGGATAATGCTCGCACAGGTGATCTGCACCAGCGTCAGCAGGCCGGATTTTACATACAGCGCAGTGGAACGGCCCATCAGAGCGGCGCCGTCGTGGAACGCATACAGCTGATTGCGGATTTTGCGATACAGGCGTTTCGGGTGACGGCACCACTTCATGCGCAGCAGAACCATCATGAGAAAACGCAGCAGCTTCTGCGTCAGGCGGGTGTTGAACATCACGATCAGTATCACGCTGATAATCGTCATGTTGATGACTAATGTAAGAATGATGACAAGGGCAATATTGTCCAGTACAGCCCGAAAATACGAGAATTCCGTCGCGATAAAAAACAGGCTGTAAACCATCATAACGATCTGGTAGATGAGAGATTTCAGGGCGATGACTGCGCTGGAGGCTCCGGCGCTCATGCCCATCCGGTCCATTGTGTAAATCTCCATCGGTTCGCCGGCAGAAAAAGGTGTCAGCGCGCTGTACAAAAAGCCGACCATTCCGACGGTGAAGGACTTGCGAAAAGTCCAAGAGGGGTCCAGATGACGAGACAGCAGATACAGAACGTAGCCCTCAATCGCATAGCGGGCCAATATCGCGAGAAGAGCGATCTCCAGCCATCGCAGGCGGATGTTCTTCGAAATCTGCATCAGTGTGTCCAGACCATCGGTCGTAAACAGAAAATAGAGAATGACGCCAATGGAAAGAATCAGCGTGATGGTGGTAAACCACTTTTTTTGCTTTTCTTTTTTGGGGTCATCGGTTTTGCTAAAATTGGAAGACGAGCTTTGCATCCTTCCATCCCCCTTTCCCGCTTGGTTTGGCCCTGGCGAACAGACGCCGCGGCGGCCTGGCAGGCGTTCAGTGGCAGTTTGCTTTTGCGGTCTTTCAGTCCAAAACATTCCTATTATATCATTAATTTTGACATAAGCCAATCAAAACCTGCCCGATTGGCAGAGGACCTTATGCCGTAGAGTGTTATGTCATCTGTTTATATTAGAGTTTTAAAGGCGCTGTCGAAGGTCGAACCTCATCGAGTTTATGATTCAATACTCTCTCAACCGCCAGGAGCTTTGCTTCGGTTTGCGGCGTGAGGTTATTATATCATCTGTCTTAAAATCCACCACAAAAAGGAACAGGAATTGCCGGAACCACTAGATTGATGATTCCATGTTCCCTCAGGCGTCGAAAGCTTTGCTTTCGTTCGCGCCGTGGGGTTATTATATCCTAATTATTACAGGAAATAAAGATTTTTTTCCTTTGGTCACGTTCGTGCGAAAGTTCCGCTCGAAAAAAAGGAAGCCGAAGACACCGGCTTCCTTTGGATCGACAATCGCTTTTATAATGAAAGATTCCTTTCCCCGAAGGAGATGGGGGAAAGGAATCAAAATCAATTTGAGCTTTTAAAAAGGACGATTGCTATTTGATCAAAACTGGAATCCGCGGCAAACGGCGCGGATTTATTTTGTTTTCAGTGCACGCATGGCGTTCAGGACGGCGATCAGCGCAACGCCGACATCGCCGAATACGGCGGCCCACATGGTGGCGATTCCGGCAGCGGCCAGAATCAGGATAACGGCCTTGATGCCCAGGGCGAACCAGATGTTCTGCCAGACGATGCGGCGCGTCTTTTTCGCGATTCTCACCGCGGCGGGCAGCTTCGACAGCTCGTCGGTCATCAGGACGATGTCCGCGGCTTCGATTGCGGCGTCGGAGCCGATGCCGCCCATGGCGATGCCGATATCGGCGCGGGCCAGTACGGGAGCATCGTTAATACCGTCGCCGACGAAGGCCAGCTTCCCGCCGGGGGATTTCTGATTGTCTAAAAGCTCCACGCGTTCCACTTTCTGGTCGGGCAGAAGCTCGGAGTAGACGGTGTCGATACCGATGGTTTTGGCGACGCTTTCGGCCACAGCCCGGCTGTCGCCGGTCAGCATAGCGACAGTGTGTACTCCTGCCTGCCGGAGCGCTTCCACAGCCTTTCGGCTGTCGGGCTTGATTTCGTCAGAGATCACCAGGCAGCCGGCGTATTCGCCGTCCACCGCCAGGTAGACCAGGGAGCCTGGGGCGGAAACGGGCTCAAACTGAATGTTTTCCGATTCCATCAGGCGGCTGTTTCCCGCCAGGACGGTTTTTCCGTCGATGACGGCGCGGATGCCGTGCCCGGCAATTTCGGTGTGTTCCAGCGCCTGACCTTCGTCAACGGGCAGGCCGTACGCCCTTACGATCGATTGGGCGATCGGATGGGTGGAAACGCTTTCCGCCAGTGCGGCATAGCGCAGCAGCTCCGCTTTTTCCATCTTTTCGGGCAGGATTTCCGTCACGGTGAAGCTGCCCTTGGTCAGGGTGCCGGTTTTATCGAATACGACCGTGTCAAGACCGTTCAGTGCTTCCAGATAGTTGCTGCCCTTAATCAGGATTCCCTGACGCGACGCGGCGCCGATTCCGCCGAAGAAGCTCAAGGGGATCGAAATCACGAGCGCGCAGGGGCAGGATACCACCAGGAACGCCAGCGCGCGGTAAATCCAGGAGTGGAACTCCGCGCCGGGAATCACCAGCGGAGGGATCACCGCCAAAGCCAAAGCGGCAAACACAACGGCCGGGGTGTAATAACGGGCAAACTTGGTAATAAAGTTTTCGGTAGGGGCCTTTTTGCCGCTGGAATTCTGTACCAGCTCTAGAATCCGGGAGGCGGTGGAGTCTCCAAACTCCTTCTGCACCTGAACGGTCAAAAGACCGCTCTGGTTGATGGAGCCGGAAAGAACCTCGCTGCCGGGCTGTACATCCCTCGGCAGGGATTCTCCCGTTAGAGCGGAGGTATCGAGGGATGAGATGCCCTGCACCACAACGCCGTCCAGCGGGATCTTTTCGCCGGTCTTGACCAGAATCAGGTCGCCGATGCCTACCTCTTCGGGCGAAACACGGCGTACCTCGTCGCCCAGCTTCAGATTGGCAAAATCGGGGCGAATGTCCATCAGTGCCTTGATCGAGCTGCGCGAGCGGTTGACCGCCATATCCTGGAACAGCTCCCCGACACGGTAAAACAGCATGACGGCTACGCCCTCCGGGAATTCCCCGATGGCGAACGCGCCGATGGTCGCAATTGACATTAAAAAGTTTTCATCAAAAATCTGGCCGCGCCGAATGTTGCGCAGGGCAATGAAAAGAATCTCGCCGCCGATTAGAAGGTAAGCGGCCAGAAAGAGAAGAAACGACGGGAGCTCCGCCATTGGGATCGCCATCGCCGCCGCAAACAGCACTACGCCGACCGCAAGCAGAATACGGGAAATACGTTTCCTGCTCTCGCCCTCATCCTCGCCGGTTCCCTCCTCACGGAAAGAGACTGTAACGTCCGGTTCTATCTCGCCGATGATGCGCACTGCCTCGCGGGTCAGTACCGGCAGCTTCTCCCGGTCACTGGCTTTCAGCATCACGCGCTGTGCGGCGAAGCTCACCTGCGCTTCCCGGATTCCGTCCAGCTTTTGAATTTCGCGTTCGATTTTTGCCGCGCAGTCTGCGCAGTCCAACCCTTTCAGGTATAAAATCCGTTCGCCTGCCTGTGCGGCCCGGCGTTCGGTCAATCGGATATCCGGCTCATGGCTCTGTGCAATTTCCTGCATCCTGCCGGTAAGCTCGGGAAAACGGTTTTCATCTAAAAGTTCTACCCGCAGCGTTTTTGAAACAAAATCGAACGAAGCTTTCGAAATACCGTCCAGCTTGCCGACCTCGTGTTCAATTTCCGCCGCGCAGTGGGCGCATCCCAGGTTCTCCACGACAAATTCCTTGGCGGCCATCGATTCATTCCCACCCTTCTATTTATGTGATTATTTCTCTTTGATGTGGCTCAGGCCCAGACTCAAAATGCCCTCTATGTGCTCGTCATCCAGCGAATAGTAGATCACCTTGCCCGCTCGGCGGGATTTTACCAGCCGGGCCTGCTTGAGCACGCGCAGCTGATGCGAAATTGCCGACTGCGAAATTTCCAGCAGCTCTGCAATGTCGCAGACACAAAGCTCGGTCGAAAGCAGGGCGCATACGATTTTTACCCTTGTGGAATCCGCAAAAATGCGGAAGAAATCCGCCAGATCAAACAGATGATCCTCGCAGGGCATCTGTTCCTTCGCCTTTTGAATCGATTCGGGGTGAATCCCCGCGATTTCGCACTGTTCGAGTTCTTCTATTTTGTCAGCCATCATCAATTTCTCCTTTGATCATATGAACATATGAATAACTGTTCATATGTATTATATGCAGAACCCGCAAAAAAGTCAATTATGAATTGTATTCAATTGAAAACTTTTTTCCATAGTTGGTTTGCGCTGCCAATATGAGAAAGGGGACTGTTTTTTTCATTGGGGTCATGATATAATATTTATAATTTTGCAAGTTCGGGTATTGTCTTTTAAACTGCAGCCAATTCTGGGTTTAGATACTGCCGTTTTCTGTGCATCATTATTTAAGAAGGATTCTTTCTTTGCGCTGTACGGTAAGGCTTCTGCTGGCGCAGGGTTTGCCTCTTATGTCGGGGCGGGCACTTACTTTCTTTGGGGGGACAGCTCCTGTAAGCGCAAACAATAGCTGCTGAAAAGGCGCTCCAATGAAAATGCCCACTCTCCTGATTTCATCAGGAAAAATCGTTGCAATCTTGTCTGTCGGCGGGCATTTTCAGAGCGC
>OFCQ01000664.1_pt1 | contig 9859 bp, 10 predicted proteins | sample 1520861 | NCBI WGS metagenome assembly OFCQ01 (sample SAMEA2699036, study PRJEB24076) | metagenome | biome: Human gut stool | place: Spain | collected 2012-11-21 | reverse complement strand
ATCTGGTTTATCAAAAAGTTGAAACTCCTAAAGTTTTGGTGGGTAAATGGAAAGTTACGGCTGATGAAAGTGATGAAACAAGAAAGGTTACGATTACCGATCATGGATTGATTTCCAGTGATTCTGAAACAAGCCAAGCTGCTTTCTACCCGATGGCAGATAAAGATTTTCTAGATGGCAAATCTGAAAAAAATAAATCAACAGATAAAAAAGTTCAAAAACAATTTGAACCATCTTTTTGAAGTAAATTATAAAGGACATGCTTATCGTATTTGACAATGATGACTTCTGTTGTTTTCAAGTTAAATTTCTTGTCTACATCTGCAAGCGTATGGATTTCACTTGAATTTAACAAGGAGAGGGCTGTCTCAAATTCTTTTTTTGCCTCATTTCCTTTGAGGACATCATCAACTGTTTTTTCACCATTCACCCTTTGTTTCTTTCCAGTGAGTTCATAAGTGACCGGACTCGAATCGGTATTTCGAACCCAAACGCCATCTAGGCTTGGTCCACTTGAGAAGAAAAAGAAGCAAACTACAGCAACCACTGCGACAAGTCCTGCGATGGAGAGACCGATGACTGTTTTCTTATTGAAGCTGAATTTTGCTCCTTTTGGTCTTGACACCGGTTGGCTATGGCCTGCAGGACCACTTGGTTGCATTTGTGGCTGTGGAGCGATAGTTACAGGTTCACCTGCTTGAGTTGGTGTATTGGTCTTTTCAATGACAAATTCACCCTTTTCACGCGCTTCTTGAAATTCTTGCATGCTTGGCTTGCGACCATTGAGGGCTTCAAAGTATTCAACCCAATCCTTTTGATTCATCTTGATCCTCCTAAAAACGAAATTTTTTAAAAAAGCTATTATTAGTATACCATAAATCCTACCATTCAAAGAAAATTGTTTGGAAATTCATGGCCTCTAAAAAAGAAAAAGGACCTATCGGCCCTTCAAATTAGTTTACTTTTTCAGCTTTTATAGAGAAATGGTAGTTTTTGTCCAGAGCAATAAATTTCTTTCCGCCCTCTACAGGAATAATATAAGAATTTGAATAAGACTCTTGATAGACATCTTTGGCACTATTGATTTTGTAGCCTTGTTCTGCAACTGCTTTTTGGACATGTTCGAATTCTGTATTTACTTTATCATCCAGAGAATGAGAATCCCCATCACTACTATTGATGCGAGCAGAATCTACAAGTGAATAAACGGCGCTACAATAACTGTTGGAGGAACGTTTCGAAATACCATGATCTGATAATTGCAAAATATCTTCCTCTTCTTCTTCATTTTCTCCCTCGACCACTTCCCATTTTCCCACTAAAAACTTTGGAAATGCGAGTTTTTTAAAGACGGTCATTTTCTTAAATTCCGGGACAGCATTTCTATAATAAATGAGATCTTTAAAATTATCAGAAAGCATGACATTTGTGCCATTTTCCTGCAGTAAATTATAAAACGTTTCGCCATCTGTTTTGATAATAACCACTTCTTTGGTCTTCAATTGATACTGATTGTCAACATCGGCCAGTGTCTGTATAGCAGAGGAATCTAATGAAGAGAGCTTATCATTGAATTCTTTTTTCGCTTCATTTCCTTTGATCACTTTTCGAATTAGATAATCGCCATTGAGCTTCTTTTCTTTCCCATTTAGCTCGTAGACAAGAGGTCTGGAAGCCGTGTCGGTCAGCCAAATTCCATCTAAATCCGGCCCACTTGAGAAGAAAAAGAAGCAGACTAAGCCAATCACTGCGACAAGGCCTGCGATGGAGAGACCGATGACTGTTTTTTTATGGAACCTTGGCTTTTTGGGGCTTGCTAGTGGTTGGCTGTAACCGGCTGGGCCAGTTGGCTGCACTTGTGGCTGTGGAGCGACAGGTGATGAAGCAGGTGTATCCGGTTTGTTCACAACAAATTCACCGTTTTCACGCGCTTCTTGAAATTCTTGCATACTTGGATTACGGCCATTGACCGCTTCAAAATATTCAACCCAATCTTTCTGATTCATGATCATCCTCCTAAAAAATTGATTTCCCTAAAAACTAGTCATAGTATACCACAAATCAGGGAGTCTAGAGCTTTTTTTGGGAAATTCATGATTCAAAGCGAAAAGGACCATGCGGCCCCTTTATTATTCAACTTTCTGTATTTTATTTACAATTTTAAAATCGTCATCAAGAGCAATAAGCGTCTTTCCACCATTTACTGGGACGAGATAATTAGTATAATTCATTTTATACACTTCATCTGGACTAGTGACAGTGTAACCTTGCTTTTTAATAGCTTTTTGGATATGTTCAAACTGGCTTTTTAGTTTTGAATCCGAATAGTCGTCATCTTTATTATATTTATTTAATCGCTTCAAATCCGTCAGACTATAAAATAATGTAAAACCTTTCTCCTTACTACCCGATTTGCTAATGATTCCATGGTCTGAAATGGTATAAGTACCGTCCTCATAAAATTTCCATTTTCCAACTAAAACTTTTGGAAATTCATTTTTTTGGAAAACTACTTGTTTCTTAAATTCTGATACAGATGAATCATTATATTTTAGTGCTTTAAAATCCTGATCAATAATTACGTTGGTGCCATCTGCTTGAAGCAAGTTATAACGTACATTTTTATCTGCTTTAACAATAACGACTTCTTTAGTTTTTAATTGGAACTTCTCATCAACATCTGCCAAAGTCTTTAAGTTAGATAAATCGTATGAAGATAGTTTCTCATTAAATTCCTTTTTCGCTTCATTTCCCTTGATTATTTTATTTATGGAATATAGCATATTGATCGTCTGTTTTTTCCCTTTTAGCTCATAGGCAACAGGTGCTAAGTTAGGGTTAAGCCAAATTCCATCTAAATCCGGTCCACTTGAGAAGAAAAAGAAGCATACCAAAGTAATGACCGCGACAAGCCCTGCGATCGATAGACCTGTGACCGTTTTCTTATGGAACCTTGGCTTTTTGGGGCTTGCTAGCGGCTGATTGTAATCGGATTGCACTTGCGGCTGCGGAGCGACAGGTACTGAAGCAGGGGTTCCCGGTTTGTTCACAACAAACTCCCCCTTTTCACGCGCTTCTTGAAATTCTTGCATACTTGGCTTACGGTTATAGAGTGCTTCAAAATGGTCAACCCAATCTTTTTGGTTCATATCCTATCCTTCCTATTTGAGACCTAAATTTGTTCCATTATATCATAAATCTGATTTCACTGAAAAACGAGTGAAAAGTCCAAGTGGTTTTCACTTGGACTTTCATTATTATTTCAAAACTTTTTGTGTTTTCGCGTAGTTGGCTTCAACAGCGTCTTTTTCGGCTTTCCACCAATCTTGGTGGTCGGTGTACCACTTGATCGTTTCTTCCAAACCTGCTTCGAAGTTTGTGAATTGTGGTTCCCAACCCAATTCTTCACGCAATTTCGTTGAATCAATCGCGTAACGTAAATCGTGACCAGCACGGTCTGTGACACGGTCGTAGGCATCTTTTGGCTGACCCATTTTTTCAAGGATGAGTTCAAGCACTTCCTTGTTGTTCTTTTCACCATCAGCACCGATCAAGTAAGTTTCACCGATACGGCCCTTAGTAAGAATAGCCCAAACACCAGTTGAGTGGTCATTGGTGTGGATCCAGTCACGAACGTTCTTTCCTTCACCATAAAGTTTTGGTTTAATACCTGACAAGATATTGGTAATTTGACGTGGAATGAATTTTTCAATGTGTTGGTATGGTCCATAGTTGTTTGAGCAGTTTGAAATAGTTGCCTTAACACCAAATGAACGCACCCATGCTTTAACGATAAGGTCTGAAGCAGCCTTAGTTGATGAATAAGGTGATGATGGGTTGTATTTGGTTTCTGCGGTGAATTTTTCACCAGGACCTTCACCATGTCCAGGAAGGTCTTCACGCAACGGAAGGTCACCATAAACTTCGTCTGTTGATACGTGATGGAAACGAATGTCGTATTTACGAGCTGCTTCCAAGAGTGTGTAGGTACCAATGAAGTTTGTGTAGATGAATGGAGATGGGTCATTCAATGAGTTATCATTGTGACTTTCAGCCGCATAGTGAACAATGGCATCCGCCTTAGCAGCCAATTTGTCTACCAATTCAGCATCAGCAATGTCCCCTACAACCAATTCAACACGGTCACCAAGGATTTCTTCAATATTAGCACGGTTCCCAGCGTATGTGAGTTTATCCAAAACAGTTACATGCACGTCTGGATGGTTGTTGTAAACATAGTGTACGAAGTTTGAACCGATGAAACCTGCGCCACCAGTTACGATAATGTTTTTGTATTCAGTCATTTTTTCTCCAAATTTCTTTGTTCCTTAATCGTTCCTTTAGCTAGTGAGGGACGCCAGCAACCCTTCGGTTTCATGGCTAAATCCGGAGCCGAAGTCTCCGGATTTCCCTACAAGGTTCCCTAAGGGAATCTTGTTTTCACTAGAGCAGGAACAATCTTATAGCGCTCCTTGTAGTCGCGATTCTGCTGTGCAAATTTCGTTCTTACAAATCCTCTGGTTTGAGAGGTTTAACGTCTTTGAGCAATGGGTGATTTTTGTCTGCTTCTGAGACTTCTGCTTCTTCCAAGTTTTCCCACTTGATATCAAGACTAGGGTCAGCGTAGTAGACAAAGGCGTATTTTGGTTTAAGTTCGAGTGCCCAGTAGTCATTCACAAGATAGCTGTAGGCGACCTTATCAGACAAAACTTGGAAACCATTGGCAACGCCACGAGGAACGAAAATTCCTTTTGAGGCATCAATCACTGTTTGGTAGGTATTTCCAAAGGTTTCGCCTTCACGGAGGTCAACCCAAGTTCCAAGGACCTTTCCTTCATCTGCTACTGAAATGTATTTGTCCCATGGCTCAGCGTGCAAGCCACGCAAAACATTTTTACGGGAGAAGGAAACGTTATTTTGCAATTTGCCTTCAGCAAAGAATGATTCTGGAAAACCAAGTGGCAACATCTTTTCCTTTTGGAAGTTTTCCTTGAACCAGCCTCGGTTATCACCATGCACTGGGATGTCAAATTCAATCATGCCTGGGATAGCATCAATCTTGTGTGCTGCAAGTTCTTTTCCAAAAAATTGTTCTGTCATTATGCTTCTCCAATCAAACGGAGCAAATATTGTCCGTATTCATTCTTTTTAAGTGGTTGTGCCAATTCGAGGACCTGCTCTTTAGTGATGTAGCCCATACGATAGGCAATTTCTTCAAGGTTAGCCACTTGAACATTTTGCAAACGCTGAACCGTTTCAATGTACTGCGCCGCTTGCAAGAGACTTTCGTGAGTGCCTGTATCCAACCAAGCAAAACCACGTCCCATCAGCTCAACAGAGAGGTCCCCACGATCCAAGTAAGCCTTGTTAACATCAGTGATTTCAAGCTCTCCACGAGGACTTGGTTTGATGTTTTTAGCAATGTCCACGACATCATTGTCATAGAAATAAAGACCAGTTACAGCAAAGTTTGATTTTGGATGCTCTGGCTTTTCTTCGATGGAAATAGCGTTCATATCATCATCAAACTCCACCACACCAAAACGTTCTGGATCCTTAACTTGGTAACCAAAGACTGTTGCACCTTTTTCCTTAGCTTCAGCACGTTGAAGCATGGCAGAAAGGCCATTGCCATGGAAAATATTGTCACCAAGGACTAGGGCAACACTATCATCACCAATGAAGTCTTCACCAATAATAAAGGCCTGCGCCAATCCATCTGGACTTGGTTGCACAGCGTATGATAGTGAAATACCAAACTCTGAACCGTCACCGAGGAGCTCTTCAAACCGTGGAAGGTCCTGTGGTGTTGAGATGATGAGGATTTCCTTGATTCCAGCCAACATGAGCGTTGACAATGGGTAGTAAATCATTGGTTTATCATAAATCGGCATCAGTTGTTTTGATGCAGCACGAGTCAATGGATACAAACGCGTCCCTGAACCGCCTGCAAGAATAATACCTTTCATAAGAAGGCTCCTTTTTTCTCTAATATATTACCTTTATTTTAGCATTTTTCAGCCCTCTTGTCACGACAAAGCCAGAGCTATTAAGCTTTCATTAAGAAAATCAAAGCTGTTTATTTTCTTAATAAAAAAGAATCAGTTAGCTTTCTCTATAGTAAGAGAAAGCTAACTGATTCTGAATATTTTGGGAAGGATAACTAGTCTTAATCCTGTTTCTTTATGTAATTAGCGACTGGATAATCTGTACTGTCCAAGTTACCAGGTCGGTTCATGACCAAATCAACCAGATTTTTTCCAATCAGTGGCCCTGTTGTAAGACCAGAGGAACCTAGACCTGAAGCAACGAAGACGTTTTTAAGCTCTGGAACTTCTCCAAAGAAAGGTGAGAAGTCACTCGTGTAGGCTCTCGTTCCCACACGTTCCGAGAAGGACTTGGCAGTACTTAAGTCAGGGAAATAGGTCTTAGCCTCCTCCTCCAGAACTTCTAAAACAGCTTCATCAACTGTCAAATCAAAGCCTTGATCATTTTCATGACTGGCACCTACCGAAATCTTTCCACCCGCAAATGGAATGACATCTAATTCGCCCTCTGGCATCAGAACTGGTAATTTACCAGTATCCATGCCCTCAAAGAAATAGTCTCGTAACTGACCTTTTTGAGGACGAACATCCACTTCAAAACCAAGGGGTTCAAGCGTTTGACCTAGCCAGGCACCACAAGCGAGAATGACCTTATCGAAAGTTTGACCATTGATCTCATAAGTACCATCGTCAAGAGGAGAGAGTGTAACTTGACCTTCTAACTTTTCAAAACCAGAAGCCTTAATCAAAGTAGCTGTCAGTTCTGCACCTTCGACTCTGGCTCCCCCAGAGGCATAGAGATAACGGTTAAATCCATTGAATGCAGGAAGGGTATTCGCATTTTTAATAGAGAGTTCACCAATAATGGGTGATTCTTCGAGTCTAGTCTCAGCATGCTCATACAAACCATCCAATTTACTATCGTCTTTCTTGAGAAGGGCCACACCAGACTGATCATAGAAGCTCGTGTCATAACCATCATTTTCAAGAGCTGAAACTAACTCTTGGTAAAAATCAGCTCCCAGTCTAGCCATGCGATACCAGGCCTTATTACGACGCTTGGAAAACCAGGGACTAATAATTCCTGCTGCTGCCTTGGTTGCTTGTCCAAGACCATGGTCAAAAACAGTAACTTCTACTTCTTTTTCCTTTGACAAGTAATAGGCAGCCGTTGAACCGACGATGCCTGCGCCAACAATTGCAATCTTCATTTTTTACTCCATCTATTTGAAAAGAGCTGAGTCCTATACACATAGGCACAGCTCTTTAGTATTTTTTTAGCCCAAGGCCACGTCCATGACCATCATGACAACAAAGCCAACCATAAGGCCCAAGGTTGCTACATCAGTATTACCATTAGTCTGTGATTCCGGAATCAATTCTTCCGTTACTACAAAGATCATGGCACCAGCCGCAAAGGCCAAAGCGTAAGGGATGATTGCCATCATCCACATGACAAGAGCCGCACCCATAACTGCACCTATAGGCTCAACGATAGCTGACATAGACCCCCAATAAAAGGCCTTAAGTCGAGATTTTCCATCTGCTCGAATTGGGATAGAAAGGGCTGCACCTTCAGGGACATTCTGCAAACCAATCCCTATAGCTAGACCAATGGCTCCCATCAGACCCGCGAATGTCATATTGCCACCAGCCAAGGCACCAAAGGTAACCCCGACTGCCAAGCCCTCTGGAAAGTTATGAATGGTAATAGCCAAAAAGAGTAGGGCTGTCTTTGATAATTTCTTCTTTCGAGGTTGAATTCCTTCTGCTTTTGAAATATCATTTCCCAAATGCAAGTGAGGGACGACGGCATCAATCAAACGAAGAGCGACACCACCAAGTAAGAAGCCAGCTGCCGCTGGAAACCAAGACCACTTCCCATAGCCATTTTGGCTGGCATAAGCTAAAGAAGGGTCCAAGAGTGACCAGAAAGAGGCCGCAATCATGACTCCAGCCGCAAAGCCCATCATGATATCTAACAATTTACGGCTAATATGCTTAAAAAAGAAAACAATAGCCGAGCCGACAATGGTACAACCCCAAGTGAAAAGACCAGCAAGTAAGGCCAACAAGACCACATGTTGATGTAAAAGCCAAGTCACAGATAGATCCTCCTAGAGATGGTCAAAGGGATTAGTTGACGACTGACTTTCAAGAATTGTCACATTCCAGCCCTTCTCAAGCTTCCAAGCCTCAAGTTTCTCAGCAATCTTTGCGATAAAGAGAGCTTCAATATGGTGACCAGGATCAATTGCCAAAAGACCATTAGTAATCATTTCCTGACCAGTATGGTAATAAACATCACCCGTGATAAAGACTTGTGCGCCCTTTGTCAAAGCATCCTTGTAAAATCCTTGACCGCTACCACCACAAATAGCCACACGGTTAACAAGAGGATTTTCATGATTATAACGAACCAGGCGAATACTATCTAAGCCAAAAACAGACTTGACTTTAAGAGCAAGTTCTTCAATGGTTTGTGGCCCAATATCACCCACTCGACCGATTCCTTGTTTGTCAGCAGTCTCCGTCAAATAAGTTGTCTTCTTAATATCAAGTAAGTCACAAAACCAATCATTGAGACCATCATCAACCACATCAATATTGGTATGGCTCACATAGACTGCAATATCATGCTTAACCAGGTCCAGCAAAATATCACGGTCAGGCGAAGACACCAAATCCTTAACCGGACGGAAAATAGGGGCATGTTTGGCAATGATGAGGTCCACACCTTTTTCAATGGCTTCGGCTACTGTATTCTCACGAACATCCAAGGTAACCATGACCTTCTGAATCTCTTTGTCCAGGCTGCCAATCTGCAAACCAACCACATCACCTTCCATGGAAAGTTCCTGTGGACAAAAGCTTTCATAAGACTTGATAAGTTCACTAGCTAACATGGTTCAAAACCTCCTTAATGGTTTGGATTTTCTCTTCGACAGCTGCACGGTCAGACTGATTGGCAAGAGGAATGGATCCTAAAGCAATCTCCAATTTATTGTTTTCACGTTGCCATTTGAGCTGGAAGACTTGAGACTGGTCTTTCATGAGATGAGGTCCAAAGCGAACCTCTTTATCTGATAGAGTCATTTGACCAGCCTCAGCCACCATGATTTCGTAGTATTTGCCATTTTCGGTCATGATGGCTTCTGAGACAATGGCAAAACCATTTTCCATCAACCAAATACGAAGGTCGTCTTCACGATTATTGGGTTGCAGAATCAGACGTTCTACACCTTTAAGTTTATCCTTACCAGCATCAAGAATATCCGCAATCAAACGTCCCCCCATACCACAAATCGTGATAGTTGTGACAGCATCAGAAGGTTCAAAAGCTGCCAAGCCGTTAGCCAAGCGCACGTCAATCTTATCTTTGAAACCAGAAGCTGAGACATTAGTAAGAGCAGATTCATAAGGGCCTTTCACCACTTCACCAGCAATAGCTGAGTGAATCAAGCCCTTTTCAAGTAAATAAATAGGGAGGTAGGCGTGGTCACTACCTACATCTAAAAGTTTTGCGTCTTTAGGGACGAAGGTTGCTACGTCCTTAAGGCGTTGAGATAATTGTACGTACATCTTTCATCTTTCTATTTTAAAGTCTCTTCATTATATCAAAAAAGGAGGTTGGTAAGAAATGCTTTTAACACATTTCCTAGCAACTTCCTTGTATCTTATGTCTTGTCTCCAGTAAAGACAAAGAATTTTGAAATAACGTAGTTAAGAACAATAATCAAAACTTGTGAGAATACACTTTCAATTCCATTTACCCAAGCATGACTATGACCAACAAATTGACCGATAATCTC
>OFCQ01000656.1_pt1 | contig 9964 bp, 6 predicted proteins | sample 1520861 | NCBI WGS metagenome assembly OFCQ01 (sample SAMEA2699036, study PRJEB24076) | metagenome | biome: Human gut stool | place: Spain | collected 2012-11-21 | reverse complement strand
AGGACACTGTCTCAGGCACTCTGTGATAACCCGAACGGTCGTCTCCGGACTGACGATTGAATTCCCGGCGTTGTTTTTTTTAATGTAAAAAACCGGTTACGGATAAGGCGTGGCGAGGGAGCTATCGTGATACGCAAAAAGAAGTGCAGGGACTGTGGTAACGCAATTACTCATAATACAGTTTGTTGCCCGTATTGTGGCGCTGTCGACCCCTTCGGTTATTACCGGAAGACCGATCGTCTGCTCTGTTTACTGACGTTACTGCTGGTGCTGATTCTGGTTACCGTTTCAGGCGTCAGTGTATTTGTACTGTTGCAGTAGGTTACAGGGGAGGGATTATCAGGAATCGGCGGGGCAGAGCGACCCGCTGCGTTTGTTGTGCCAGACAGTAACGCACCGGCTCCCTGCAAAATGGTACCTGAATCAATCACAGTCAGGTATTCCGCCAATCCGTGATCGAATCGAGCGGAATACTCAGCCCCGACAAATACGAGTCCCCTTCAGAAGATACAGGCCGGTAATGCCTGAACGCCTACCCCTCTGTACACCATTCCCTTTTGATTTCGAATTCTTTGTTGCCGTTATACTGCTTAATGTTCCCGATCTTCCGGTGCACAGATAACACCGGAGTCATCGTAGCGCGGATTCAAGATTCAGGTGACATATTTCCAGACGGAAGCCGGCACGCGATCGTAAAGTTTGTTCATTGTCAGTTCTGCCAGCCGGTTGTCAACGGCAGAGTTAAAGGCTTCCAGCTCCGCAGGGGTAAGTTTATAACGCGTGTGGGAAATCACTTTTTCCAGCGTCTCCCGGGATGAACAACGACGGAACTGCTGTGGTTTTAACTTCCATTAGCCTCTCATTACTTTATGCTGCGGTTAACAGGATGCTGTCAGCATACCGCACCAGCCTGGCATTCTGGTACCCTCCCCAAACTCATTACTCCCGTGCCACCACTTAACCGGTCTCTCAGACTGTCACTCACCAGGTCGGATACGTTTACCGCTCAGACGGATGCTTAATGCACTCTGTTCACGTGTGTTGCAGGTACGTTTTATATACGCAGGTTATACGCCAGCTATCAGAGATAGCCCTGTGGGTACAACGCAATCTGCTGCTACTGCGTTCTCATGCCCACTGATCGCACTCACAGTGTTTATTTCACATATATGAACTCATGTATTTGATCTCATGTGTTTGATCTCTCTTATATATTTATAATACCAATCAGACAGTCTTATCCCACCAGTGATAACTGTCGCCTGCCCACAGGTCACAGGCTGATATACCACAACCGCCTTCAAAAACAACTCTGCAATTATCAGAACGCTAGTTTTCCCCTTGTCTCACGAAAGTCCTCCCTCCTTTATCGCGTGCGCGTGCGGAAGCATCGTTTCGCAACAACCACCCGACATACCGGTACGGCTCAGCCACCGCAATCCCCCCGTTTATCTCCTGACGGTCACATTCCCGATTATTTTTTACGTTTCTCCCCGGTTGTTATGCCGGTGAAGGTGGTGCGTTGTTTTCATCACCAACGCCGGTTGAGATTAACAACATCCGGAGGAACATTCTCATGACCACCCCAGTTTCACTGATGGATGACCAGATGGTCGACATGGCATTTATCACTCAACTGAACGGCCTGACAGATAAGTGGTTTTACAGGCTCATCAGGGATGGGGCCTTTCCGGCTCCCATCAAGCTGGGCCGCAGCTCCCGCTGGCTGAAAAGTGAAGTGGAAGCCTGGCTACAGGCGCGTATTGCACAGCCCCGCCCGTAATTTCTGACCGTTATCCGTTCACCCGCAGCAGACGTAATCCCCGGCCTGCCGGCGGCATTCTGCTGCCTGTTATATCCCCCGTGAGGAATATGAAAATGAAACAACAGTATCAGACCCGTTACGAACTGCTCCACGAAAGCTACCAGAAATGGCTGACCGGCTTCACCCGGCACGCCGTATCCTGGGGCGTGTGTCATCCGAATATCTACTACTTCCATAATCTGACGCCCGGGTGGGTGTCATTCAATGGTGAAAAACCGGAGATTGCCATCGTACCCCAGAGCCTGCACCGGCTGATTTATGGCCCTGACAAACGGGCCACGCCGCCCCTGGATGATGATCTGATAGTGAATTTATGCACCAGTGAACATCTGCTGGTTCATCATCCGATGCTGGAAGGCATTCTCCTGTCTGAATGTGAACGTCTGAGGCAGCGTTCTCTGGCAAATAAACTGATTAGCCTCTTCCGTCAGTTTGGTGGCACGGAGTTGCGCCTCAAACTGGTCTGGCTTTGCTGGCTTGATTTAATGACCGGAAACAGCCTTGAAGACTGGAAAGAGAACCTGAAACGGAAATCAGAAAAAGAGCTGGAGGAATGGATCATCAACCGTCAGAGGCAGAGCGCAGCACTGACGGATCTGATGGATCAGTACGTGCTCCTGGCATACCGCACAACGGTTGACGATAAGCGCACCTGATGCCAGTTGTTTCAGGGAAGCTGGTATCCGGGCAGGGTGCCAGGGCTGACTGAACGGCCTGTCTGCCTGCCGTTTCGCTCTCCGTGCGTTCTGTCACACGCTGCACCTGAACGCCGGACTGCGGGCACGCAGACAGGAAAGTCGCAGGCTGGAACTTCTGACCGGCGGGTATCAGTTATATGCCTGTTGATTCATCACCACCACGCAGCTCCTGAGCTTTAGTTCATCACCGATATTCATACATCTGAATATCGGTGATGAAATCCCCATAATAATCAATCATCTAAGTCTGAAGCATAATGGAGAAAAACTGCTCACCGGTTACTTCGCTCTCAGCTTATTGTAGTGATAACCCGAGGTAAAAATACCAGAGACATCAGACAACTTTAAACTGGCTATCTGGGGAAGCAGAACATACATGGTTTTTCCTTCCGGCACGACAGAAAGCCTGAACTGAGATTCAAGAATGTTCAGCAATGCGTTCAGTTTTTTCCTGTTTCTGAACCGGCCCGGGCCACACTGGAGAATATAATTTTTCCTGACACGGGGCGGGCATTCTCCGCGGCACTCCTCAATGAGCCAGTCGAACAGCTCCTCGGCGTCCTTCTGCTGCAGTTCAGATTCATCAGGTAACGCAAATAATTTTTTATATTCATCTGTGTACCACGAACTTATTACGACAGCAGACGTCATGATATCGGCAGAGATTTTCCCTTCACCATAGCTGAAATACTGAAATAACGCTGCAATTCTTGCAATGTTTTCTGTTTTTTTTGAAACATGTCCCCGAAACGGGCTTAAGGGTCCGGAAGGGGATAAATCCTGCTCCAGAACATTATAGTGCTCAATAAATATTTTTTGCGCTTCAGGCGAAAAATGCAGACAATACCGTTCATCCTCACTGGATTTTTCAATACTGCCTCTGGCCAGTTCCATTAATCGTTCATGAAATGCCGTTAATGATCCTCCCGGAATCACAGCTCCGTTAATAAAGCGTTTCCCCTGCGTGGTTGCAGGTTTACTGATAAGACAACGGGCAAGAAAACCACTGTCCCTGGCAACAGAACCTTTTCGCTCCATATATCGGTCAAAAAGACCTGGTTGCACCATGAGGGATAACGTCATTCTGGCATTTTCAATCATCTGTTCGGGTTCATTCTTTCTGTCCACAGACAATACAGAGCCATCCCACATTTTGTTAATAAAAGGCAACTCAGACAGGGTATATCCATCAAATATAATACCGGCTTCATCTGACATAATACCCACTGAACGCCATTTACCACAAAGCTGATTCTTAATTGCCGCAGTCGTGGCATCATTAAAAATGAATTTATACCGCACAGGTTCTTCCGCACTGTTTTTCTGAAGTACTTCCAGTTGTCTGAGGGTTTCTGACTCATCCGCGCCTTTGCGGAGTTCTTTATTCAGTTTTGACAACAATGCTTTTTTCTGAGCCTTTAAAAGCTCTTCCTTGTTTTTCCAGACAGCCAGTTCACTTTTGTATCTGGAATATAACTGCATCTCCTGCTGGTACAGGGGCTTCATTAATAATTTGTCCACTGCGGTTTTTCGTTCTCCGGACTCGGCAAGCGTCAGGAAAAAAAGAGAGACCGGCCCCCGCAGTGTATTCAGTCTGCAGACATCAATCAGATTCTGGCAGACAAGTGAAACAGCGCCCAGGGCAGACGCTGCCACAAGCCCAAGGGGAGCCTGCGTAATTTGCTGAGCTTCAATAACGGCATCACGAATGAGTGGAGGCAGCGAACTCAGGGGAAACTCATCACAAGGCTGACCGAATGACATAGTAACCTCACTACACACAGATATAAAAGCACTGCAATTCTGGCTATTAATAGCAAAAATAGCAGTCAAATCAATATGAGGTAAAAATTTTTGTTGATTTAATGGTTAAATAATAACCACAGTGTATTTTGCTGCTGAAGAAAGACAAAATGAATCTGTGTGTCCCCTCCTTCCCTTCGGAGCACATCCACTATTCAAATTTTACACAACCACGTACGAACAAAAAGCATCATCCCGGGTATTGCAGATACCGGTTTCCTGCCGGGAAGAATCATAAACAGAACACCGGGAATAACGCCTTCAGGAATCACCCCCCCTCCTGAAGAAGAATAAAATAAAGAAGACTACAGTTCCTGCACTGAATGCTGAGTACAATATTTTATGGACAGGATGACATTTTTATAAATAACAAAAACCATTTAATACTGATACATCAATAAAATACTTCTTCCCTGCTGACACAGATAAAATGCACCATTTTTTCTTCAAATACTTCTGTATAATCGCCAGCCAATGATGAGAATGGATTAAAATAACACTTCTTCGACAAACACAAAAACAGCCTTCATTTTACATCATCATCCAGTTTCAGTTAACCCCGGACGAGCGACAGTGTTTCAGTACAGGAATTAAAAGCCAGCTTTTGCTCAGTAAAACACACTCAACTGATAATATCTCAGCAGATATTATCCTGACCAGGACACCTCACATTACTGAATTCTCTTCCGACAGTATCACTGCACAAATAAAAAGAACGGGATAAATATTCAGACCGGAAGAATGGTGTCACAAAAGCATTTAATCATTACGCATGACCAGGAAGGGAAACACTTAACCACATGGTATCAACAGATATCATTACGTGTGCACTCTTATAAAAATACACAGCAGAAGCAAGATAACTCTAAACGTAAATTTAATATCTCCCACTGACTGCCCCGACAATATACTGAAAAATACTCACCTCAGTAAACATAAACACACCTGATAATCAGGCTGCAAGATGAATATTTTTCTCCTTTACGGAGTAATCAGCCTGCTGTTTAACAATAACCGCGTATTTTCATGGAAGGATATCGCCCAATAACGGATAACTCCTGTCCTCCTTCATGTTAATACGCAACATCCCCATCGATTCCAAACAATTTCAGACAGATATTATCTCCGTGAATCCCCCGCCACCTTTCCGGTGCGCGGGGTTTTGTCTTTTTTCACCGGGAATACATGTATGAATCCGTCTGATGCCATTGAGGCAATTGAAAAACCGCTCTCCTCCCTGCCTTACTCACTTTCCCGTCACATCCTGGAACATCTGCGCAAACTCACCAGTCACGAACCCGTGATTGGCATTATGGGTAAAAGCGGGGCCGGTAAATCCTCACTCTGTAATGCACTGTTTCAGGGGGAGGTCACCCCGGTCAGTGATGTTCACGCCGGCACCCGGGAAGTGCGGCGCTTCCGTCTGAGTGGCCACGGTCACAGCATGATTATCACTGACCTGCCCGGGGTGGGCGAGAGCCGGGACAGGGATGCAGAGTATGAAGCCCTGTACCGTGACATTCTGCCTGAACTTGACCTGGTACTGTGGCTGATTAAAGCCGATGACCGTGCCCTGTCTGTGGATGAGTATTTCTGGCGACACATCCTGCACCGGGGACATCAGCAGGTGCTGTTTGTGGTGACGCAGGCCGACAAAACGGAGCCCTGCCATGAATGGGATATGGCCGGCATTCAGCCTTCTCCCGCACAGGCACAGAACATTCGTGAGAAAACAGATGCGGTATTCCGGCTGTTCCGGCCCGTACATCCGGTTGTGGCCGTATCGGCCTGCACCGGCTGGGAACTGGATACGCTGGTCAGTGCGCTCATGACAGCGCTTCCCGACCATGCCGCCAGTCCCCTGATGACCCGCCTGCAGGACGAGCTGCGCACGGAATCTGTCCGGTCTCAGGCCCGTGAACAGTTTACCGGTGCGGTGGACCGGATATTTGACACTGCGGAGAGCGTCTGTATTGCCTCTGTTGCACGCGCGGTTCTGCGTGCCGTCCGTGACTCGGTGGTCTCTGTTGCCCGCGCTGTATGGAACTGGATTTTCTTCTGAACACTCTGCCAGGGGAAATGCCTGATTACATTGCGTTAACCAACTGAAAACATGACACAAACACCTCAGACCCACCTCTTTCTCTTGCGTGACTGCCTTGCTGTTAATAGAATAAAACGATCGATAAAACAGGTATCGATCGTTACTATCGATCGTTTATAGTGGTTAATGGTCTGCGAAAATGCAGCTGAATCTCTTCATCATGCAGAACGGAATTGCACACAACGGACTGATACTTCTCTGGCGGATGAGAGAGGGGAAGCATTTATGTCCGGGAAAAACCACTTTATCTGACCATGCTGTTTTGTACCTGCCGGTATCCACATTTGTGGGTACCGGCTTTTTTATTCACCCTCTGTAAGGAAAAGCTGATGAAACGACATCTGAACACCAGCTACAGGCTGGTATGGAATCACATTACGGGCACCCTGGTGGTGGCTTCCGAACTGGCGCGCTCACGGGGAAAACGCACCGGTGTGGCAGTTGCTCTGTCTCTTGCTGCTGTCACGTCACTCCCGGCACTGGCTGCTGACACGGTTGTCCAGGCGGGAGAAACCGTGAACGGTGGAACACTGGAAAATCATGACAACCAGATTGTCTTCGGTACGGCCAACGGAATGACCATCAGTACCGGTCTGGAGTATGGGCCGGATAACGAGGCCAATACCGGCGGACAATGGATACAAAATGGCGGTATCGCCAACAACACTACTGTCACCGGTGGTGGTCTTCAGAGAGTGAATGCCGGAGGAAGCGTTTCAGACACGGTTATCAGTGCCGGAGGCGGACAGAGCCTTCAGGGGCAGGCAGTGAATACCACTCTGAACGGCGGTGAGCAGTGGGTACATGAAGGCGGGATTGCAACGGGTACCGTCATTAATGAGAAGGGCTGGCAGGCCGTCAAATCCGGCGCAGTGGCAACCGACACGGTTGTGAATACCGGCGCGGAAGGGGGGCCGGATGCAGAAAATGGTGATACCGGGCAGTTTGTTCGCGGAAATGCCGCACGTACCACCATCAATAAAAATGGTCGTCAGATTGTGGCTGTTGAAGGAACAGCAAATACCACTGTGGTTTATGCCGGCGGCGACCAGACGGTACACGGGCATGCGCTGGATACCACACTGAATGGCGGTTACCAGTATGTGCACAACGGAGGCACAGCCTCTGACACGGTTGTAAACAGTGACGGCTGGCAGATTGTCAAGGAAGGTGGTCTGGCGGATTTCACCACCGTTAACCAGAAAGGCAAACTGCAGGTGAACGCCGGTGGTACAGCCACGAATGTCACCCTGAAACAGGGTGGAGCACTGGTCACCAGTACTGCGGCAACGGTTCTTGGCAGCAACCGTCTGGGCAATTTCACGGTGGAAAACGGTAAGGCTGACGGCGTTGTTCTGGAGTCCGGCGGTCGCCTGGATGTACTGGAAGGCCATTCAGCGCAGAAAACACGGGTGGATGACGGCGGAACCCTGGCAGTGTCTGCCGGTGGTAAGGCAACAGGTGTCACCATGACATCCGGTGGTGCCCTGATTGCAGACAGTGGTGCCACTGTTGAGGGGACCAATGCCAGCGGTAAGTTCAGTATTGATGGCATATCCGGTCAGGCCAGCGGCCTGCTGCTGGAAAATGGCGGCAGCTTTACGGTTAATGCCGGGGGACAGGCCAGCAACACCACTGTCGGACATCGTGGAACACTGATGCTGGCTGCCGGGGGAAGTCTGAGTGGCAGAACACAGCTCAGTAAAGGCGCCAGCATGGTACTGAATGGTGATGTGGTCAGTACCGGCGATATTGTTAACGCAGGGGAGATTTACTTTGACAATCAGACAACACCGGATGCCGTACTGAGCCGTGCTGTTGCAAAAGGCAACGCCCCGGTAACGTTCCATAAACTGACAACCAGTAACCTCACCGGTCAGGGTGGCACTATCAATATGCGTGTTCGCCTTGATGGCAGCAATGCCTCTGACCAGCTGGTGATTAATGGTGGTCAGGCAACCGGCAAAACCTGGCTTGCGTTTACAAATGTCGGAAACAGTAACCTCGGGGTGGCAACCACCGGACAGGGTATCCGGGTTGTGGATGCACAGAATGGCGCTACCACAGAAGAAGGTGCGTTTGCCCTGAGTCGCCCGCTTCAGGCCGGCGCCTTTAACTACACCCTGAACCGTGACAGCGATGAAGACTGGTACCTGCGCAGTGAAAATGCTTATCGTGCTGAAGTCCCCCTGTATACATCCATGCTGACACAGGCAATGGACTATGACCGGATTCTGGCAGGCTCCCGCAGCCATCAGACCGGTGTAAACGGTGAAAATAACAGCGTCCGTCTCAGCATTCAGGGCGGTCATCTCGGTCACGATAACAACGGCGGTATTGCCCGTGGAGCCACGCCGGAAAGCAGCGGCAGCTATGGCTTCGTCCGTCTGGAGGGTGACCTGCTCAGAACAGAGGTTGCCGGTATGTCTCTGACGACAGGGGTGTATGGTGCCGCAGGCCATTCTTCCGTTGATGTTAAGGATGATGACGGTTCCCGCGCCGGCACGGTCCGGGATGATGCCGGCAGCCTGGGCGGATACCTGAATCTGACACACACGTCCTCCGGCCTGTGGGCTGACATTGTGGCACAGGGAACCCGCCACAGCATGAAAGCGTCATCGGACAATAACGACTTCCGCGCCCGGGGCTGGGGCTGGCTGGGCTCACTGGAAACCGGTCTGCCCTTCAGTATCACTGACAACCTGATGCTGGAGCCACAACTGCAGTATACCTGGCAGGGACTTTCCCTGGATGACGGCCAGGATAACGCCGGTTATGTGAAGTTTGGGCATGGCAGTGCACAACATGTGCGTGCCGGTTTCCGTCTGGGCAGCCACAACGATATGAGCTTTGGTGAAGGCACCTCATCCCGTGACACCCTGCGCGACAGTGCAAAACACCGTGTGCGTGAACTGCCGGTGAACTGGTGGGTACAGCCTTCTGTTATCCGCACCTTCAGCTCCCGGGGTGACATGAGCATGGGTACAGCCGCCGCCGGCAGTAACATGACGTTCTCACCGTCCCGGAATGGCACGTCACTGGACCTGCAGGCCGGACTGGAAGCCCGTGTCCGGGAAAATATCACCCTGGGCGTTCAGGGCGGTTATGCCCACAGCGTCAGCGGCAGCAGCGCTGAAGGTTATAACGGTCAGGCCACGCTGAATGTGACTTTCTGATAATCAGGTCACTCTCCTTCAGGCCCCGGTCATCATGACCGGGGCTTTTTACTTTCAGGGAGCAACAGATATGCCGGGTTGTACATCACGTTTATTGCCCGAAGGCCCTTTCTCACGCGAACAGGCTGTTGCCGTCAAAACAGCTTACCGCAATGTGTTTACTGAAGATGACCAGGGAACATATTCCCGGCTGGTTATCCGTAATGCTGAAGGTCAGTTGCGCTGGTGATGCCGGAACACAGCTTAATACTCAGCTCGCCAGTTAAGGGCTTCTCAGACAATAAACGTCATTCATTTCATCTGTCAGGCCGCGTCTTCTCCGGGAGACGTGGCTTTTTCATTTATTACACCAGTAAAT
>OFCQ01000642.1_pt1 | contig 10250 bp, 9 predicted proteins | sample 1520861 | NCBI WGS metagenome assembly OFCQ01 (sample SAMEA2699036, study PRJEB24076) | metagenome | biome: Human gut stool | place: Spain | collected 2012-11-21 | reverse complement strand
AGCCATCAAATTAATAAAACTTGAAAAGACTCTTGACAAAACAAAAAGATATTTTGGTACATATATCTTCTTTATCAGTGAAGAATTACTTATAATTGCTCCCATTGATGTTGTTGTCGTATCATTAAAAAAATTAAAAACCACCTGTCCACTTAGCAAGTACAACGGAAAATTCTCAATATCAAACTTAAAAAGATTTGAAAAAACTACCAATAATACAATCATCATAAACAATGGGTTTAATAGTGTCCACAGAACTCCTAATGCAGAACGTCTGTATTTAATCTTAATATCTCGTGCAACCAACTCTCGTAATAGTGGCTGGAATTTTACAAAATTTTGTATATATTGAGTCACGCTCATACCTCCATCATCCATTATTTTTCTATACATTTTTATACAAGAAAAAAGGCGTTATATCACATACATAACAACCATTTGTAGTATAACACCTTTTTCTATATTTGACAAGTTACCCATCATTGTCTTTCATTGTCTTTCATTCTCTTCTCATACAACGCCATCTCCTGAGTTAAATTTTTAATTCGGATTGACATTCTTGAAACTGCTATTGTCAATACGAAAATAATGATCAACGCAAAGCAAAATCCTAAGAAGAACAACATGTTACTCGGAACTTCTATTCCCATAAATTTGGCAAGTCCCATCATTACATCTGGGAACAAATCTAAGATCAACGTACCAAATCCTACCAAAAGCCATGCAAGTGCATATCTTAACTCAAGTGCTTTTTTTCTGATCATATTTATAATCACACACAATGCCAGCACAATCACGATTGCTACAATTACCTGAATTCGAATATTCATTATTTCACCTCTTACTTTCTAATCCGCTCGATTAAAATTGCTAATGTCACCTTTATCATATAATAAACTGACTTTTTCGGCGATATGGAAGAAACTCCTCCTTCACGAGCTTTCATAATAACAGGAATTTCTTCAACATTCTTTTTCTGTCTCAAAATTGCAACCACACTCTCAGGTTCTGGATAATCTTTCGGGTAATCATATGCAAATATTTTCATAACGTCACGATTAACCATTCTCAATCCTGATGTTGGATCTGTAATTTTCTTTCCGGTCAACAACTGAATAAGCACTGTAAAATATTTGATACCCATTCTTCTTGCTCCGGATGACTGAAAGCCTTCTTTATTAATAAAACGAGAACCAATTACCATATCCAGTCCATGTTCTTCAAGATAATCTGCCATTGTTGCCAAAAACTTTGGATCATGCTGACCATCTCCGTCCACCTGCACAGCCATATCATAACCTTCTTCATAACCATATCGATAGCCTGTTTGCACGGCCCCGCCAATTCCCAGATTAATTGGTAAGTCTATATAATTATAACCGTTCTTTTCACAAATTTTTTTCGTATCATCCGTAGAACAATCATTTATAATTACATAATCAAATTCCGGAGCATTTTCCTGAATCATTTTAATTGTTTTTTCAATATTTGCACTTTCATTATATGCCGGTATAATAATTAGCTTTTTCATACATACTCCTTAGTCTATATTATTTGATTGCTGGCTTTTTGAATATAATTTTATCAATATCTTTGCAATCCATTTTGGCCAAAATCTACAATACATCTCATAATCTTCCGTGCTTCTTGCATTATCTCCTATGATAATTGATGTTTCTGACTCTTCATGAATACGATGTCCCATTTGAATTGTTGCGTCATAAGCAAACGTACCTTTTAATCTTGAGAGTCTTTCCCAGGCTTCCCAATCTTCGCAAGAACGGAAATGTACTGTGAAAACAGGATTAGGAAGATTCTCCACTGCAAATGTAACAGATGGACAACAAATTCCACATCCAAATGCCAAACTGCGTCTTCTAATAAAGCGGCTAGTTTGAAATTTCTTTACTTTTAAAGGTGACAATAACATCCTCTTTACTTTTAACAGTTGATTGTTTTCAACCTTTTCCCCATTTCTAATTTCACAGTAATCTGAAAAATAAATCAATGGTTTTTTTGCAGATTCTAACATATTCACAGCATGCTCTGCATACTCTGGAAAATACACATCATCTTGATGAGCGATTGTTATATATGGTGTTCTACATTGTGCATATCCAAAATTCCAGTCTTGAACGATTCCTCCCTCTCCTTCATTCACTTTCAATGGTATCTCATGTTTTTCTGCAAGTGTCCGAATATAATCATTCGGTGTAGATGTTATCATAATAATATTTGATTTTACAGTTTGTTGTTTTAACGAAAGAATGCATTCTTCCAAATAAGCACTTTCTTTATATGCACATATTACAAATGTATGCTTCGCACTCATATCTCCCATTTTCCGATTCCTCTTCTAATTTTTCTTTATCTATAGTAGTATACTTCGTCTTACTTTTTCTGTCAATTATAGCCATTTTTCTATTAATACTATTTTCTTTCAGAATATTAAAGCGGCATGGCAAAAATCTATACCACACCGCTTTTTTAACTTATGTCCTTATTTCTGAAGTTTATTAATCAATGCCATAATTGCCTCTGGCGAATCAAAATTTTCAGGAACAACCTCGCCTACTGGGATTGTCACATCAAATTCATCTGAGATATCCGAAATCAGATTTAAAATTTTAAGTGAATCCAAATCTCCACTCTCCACCAAATCTGTTCTTCCTTCAAACTGTACTCCCGGTACTAAATCACTTAAAATTTCCAATAATGTTTCCATAAAATATTTCTTCTCCTTCTTTTTTAATCTTTTTATTTTGCAGATTTCTCTCTAATTTAATGCTTCGTCACCAAATACAATATCACCAAACACTTTTGAAAATGCCCTAGCACTATCACCATTCATATGCCCATCATAATCTACATAATTTGCCAGCTCATGATTATAACTTTTATAATATTCTCTGTTGAAGTTATAATATTCTACACCCTTTTCACGAAAATACTCTGAAAAATAATCCCATGCATCACGATAACTTTCCTCTTCTTGAACCAGCATTGTTGCTGCTAAAGGCATTGTTGTCGCAATAAACTCAATATCATTCTCTTTACATAATTGAATCAATTTATCCAAATATTCCATATTAGTTTCTTTCACCTCGTCCTTTGAAAATAACGTTGGTGAATAGGATGGAAAATTCTCTATCGCCACCGGATATTTCTCAATAAATCCATTCTCATGATATTCCTGTGCTTGTCCTTTCAAATATGATACATCATAATTATTTGTCATTTTCTGATAAACAGTATCCTTTATTTTAGAAAGTTCATATTGCAATGAATATTCATGAAATGCAAATATAGGTGAACGAAAATCACAATCTAACATTGTATCTGCATAATATTCTGCTTTTGTGATAGACATTGGAAATTCATGATAAAATAATAAATAATTATTTCCTTTTTCTTTTTCCGTCGTAAAATATCCCGGAGATAATTCAAATATAATTGTTTTAGGCTGTTGTTTTTCAATAACAAGCTTTGTCAAATAATATGCATCAACCGGATATTCTCCTCCAACACACAAATTATGTCCTGTCCTTTTTGTTCCTTCCAGCATACTATCCGGATCTAAATCTGACATTCCATTCGATGTTCCTAGTATAACAACATCTTTCTGCTCATTTGTAACTGTATGAATATCATTTCTTACAAATGTACATGGATACAATAAAATATCCATTGCTTTGATCACCAATGCACAAATCAACAGACATATAACTAGTTTAATTCCTTTTTTAAAACTGTGCATAGATGAACCCCCTAGCTACTGACATTGGACTAAACAGCGGAATACTGATAAGCAAAAGAATACACATTAGAAATTCCAAAGCTATTGGCGTTTTCGCTGCTGCTTCTTCCATATTTATGCCTTTTTCTTTTAATACACTCACAATAAACCAAATAACACATCCTATAAATAATGTTAATAATGCATACGGTGTATATTCTACTCCGAGTTTTCCGGATGATATCATTAAAAATTGTGATGGTTGAAAACTCGTAACAGAATATTTCATCATTTTCAACGCTTCTCCAACTGAGCTAACACAATCGAAATATTGTCCAAGATTAAACAGTATAAACGTCCTGAGTATCATAAACAGATGATATCCTTTGCTTTGATCTTTAATGTGTAGTTTCGTTTTCCATACTTTATATGTGTCTGCCATGAATCCACTTGTTGCAATAATTACTCCGTTATAAAAACCCCATCCTATATTATTCCAGCTAGGACCATGCCATAAACCAACAAGTACAAATACTATCAAATCTGAAACAGCAATCGTCACGAATCTTCCTTTTTTTCGTCCCCATTTGACTTTCGCCTTTTTTTGAAGTTTGCACATTGCTTTTGACAAAGTTAGTGGATAAAACACATAATCTTTCATCCATGTTCCAAGTGATATATGCCATCTTCTCCAAAAGTCACTAATCGAAATAGAAAACAATGGCTGACGGAAGTTTTCATCTAGTCGAATTCCAAACATTGCAGCTACGCCTAATACAATATCTATACCTCCTGCGAAATCACCATACAGCTCTATTGTGTATAGCAACACACCAAATACCGCAATTCCTGAATATTGCTCTGGATTAGAAAAAATTGCAATTCGATATACCGAAGCCCATTCTGCTACAATCATCTTTTTGAACAATCCCCATACAATTCTTTCAACACCATACTTTATCTGATGTAACTCAAATTTATGTGAGCTTGTCAATTGGTCCGCAAGCCTTCCATATCTTCCTATTGGTCCTTGTACAAGTTGTGGGAAGAATGAAACAAATAATGCATATTTACCCAAATTTGTTTCTGCTTCTGCTCTCCCCCAATATACATCTAATAAATATCCCAGCGTTTGGAATGTGTAATAAGAAATTCCAAGTGGTAAAATCATATGAAACAGATTGATATGACCATTTGTTATTGCATTAATATTTAGAATCAAAAAATTGGAATATTTCAAAAATGCTAACATTCCTAAGTCCAATACTATTCCAAATGTAACAATTCTTTTTTTCTTTTTTACATCTACTTTTTCTTCTGCTTGAATATTATTAATATGTTTTATCCATAAAGCACAACCATATGTCACAAGAGTTGAAAATAGTAGAAAAAATACTGCCGGTATGCTAATTATCGTATAATAACAATAACTGCATATCAATAAAACAACCCATTGTAAACGCTTTGGGACTATATAATAAATACATAGTCCCATTGCGGTAAACAGGAAAAACAAATTCGATGTTAACGACATTTTTCCATTCCCCTCTTATTTAATATGTCAATCCATCTCCAATGCAGCCGTCATCAGAAGATGATGTGTCTGCTGATGGTGTTGGTGCTGGTGTCGGTTCTGTATATGTTTGTGAACCCCCATCTGATGATTCTGTATATGTTGATTGATTCGTTTGCTCCTGAGCTGCAGCAGCCTCTGCCTGTGCTGCGGCTTCTGCTTGAGCCTGTGCTGCGGCCTCTGCCTGCGCCTGTGCTGCGGCTTCTGCTTCCGCTTTTGCTTTTTCATCTTGCTCTTTTTGAACTTTTGTAGCCAATTCAGCATCTAATGTACTAACCTCTGCTCCATCTTTCTCATATGTTAGATAAGCCACACCATCCTGAATTTTAATTTCTCCTTTTTCCATATCATCAAATGGAAATGCATGCAATTCAACAATTGTCTTATCTGCCAATGTTAATTGTATAGTATATTCTACCGGCAATGCTTTTCCACTTTCTGTCGCGGTTTCCTTAGCAGCTTCTTCTGATGGCTTATAATACAAAACTCTTGTCTCATCTTTCTTGTAAGTATCTGCCTCTTTCAAAAAACTATCTGGATAATTTTCCTCTGAAGAAGATTTTACACTAACAGAAACAATATCCTGACCTGTTTCATTTTTAAGAGTTACTTTATAAGCATCTTTATCCTCTTCTCCTATTGTTTTGTATTCTTCTTTTTCTGTTTTTGTTGTAGCAGTTGTCTCTTTTTTCGTATCTGTTGTATTTTTATTTCCACATCCTGTAACTGCTGTAATTGCTAACATTCCTACTAAAAATATTGTTAATACTTTACGTTTCATTTGTATCTTTCCCTCTGTTTTCTTCTATTTTTTAACTTTCATAGTGATAATTTGTATATACCCATGTACCGGAAGTCCTATATCTGAACTGATATCCATTACGCCCCGTCTCATGTTGAAAATCTGCATCATATACATAGGTTACTCCATTGATATCAATTTCTACCCATGCATGATCAACCATTCCACCTCCGGCTCTTGGAACATAACCATATACATATCTTGCATTATAGCCCAGTCCCTTTGCTAACTGATAAAAAGTTGCTGCATAAGTACGACAATCTCCTATTTGCTGCTCTAATCCATACAGGGCAAACCACTGTGGATTTGTATAACCAGTTCCTGGATTATCTCCAAGTGTACGATATTTGATATTGTTAACACACCACATAAAACAACTATACAAATTTCGTCCTGCCTGATTATATACATTTTGGATTCCATTATTAATACGCATCTGTTGTGGAGTCATCGTTATATAATAATTACTATTACTTCCCGGTGCTGCAGCTCCCTTTGGAACAAGTTTTACTTGAATAGCCTGCAATTTGTTTCCAAGTTTTGTAGTTCCGGCTTCCTGACCATTTTTTGCCCAGCCAAGCCATCCATAATTTGACACATGCGTGCGGTAATAGATATCTGCATATTGTGCCAACTCACCCGTTAAACGAATTTGAACCGCTTCTGCTTGATTTTTTCCGTCTCCAGCTATTTCTCCATTATTTTTCCAGTCCATCCAGCCAACATTACTTACATGCAAACGATATTCAATTGTTCCATTAAATACATTTTTTCCCATAGAATCAGATGTACTCATAGTCAGCTGCTGAATTGCTTTATTTTCTCCTGTTGTTCCTGCAATCTGCCCATTTGTTTTTGTAGTCTGCCAACCAGATTTTTCAACATTTGCCGCAAAATTAATTTCGCCTATATTTTCTGTTGCCAGATAGCTTCTCGCTGTTGTATCAGGTACGTTTGTATCATTTTTTTCATAAAGTTTGATTTCAATAGCCTCTACTCCTGCGTTATAGCCGACAGTTCCAGCTGTCTCTCCATTTTTCGTCCAGCCAAGCCAGCCAAATCTTACGCTATGAACACGATAATAGATATCGTATTTTTCTTCCAGTTCGCCTGACAAACGGACTTTTATGGCCTCAACTTTTTTGTTTTTCCCTGTTGTTCCGGCTGTCTCTCCATCCGCAACTTCATCCTGCCAGCCAATATCCTGTACATGTGTCTGATAAATAACAGACCCCTTCAGCCCATTTTGTCTTCCCCAGTCAGTAACTTTAATATTCAAAGCTTCTACACTCAAATTTCTTCCTGTCGTTCCGGCCGTTTTTCCGTCATATACATTTGATTGCCAACCAATATTTTGTACATGGGCTTTATAAATAATTGCACCTAAATTATCTTGCGAAATATAACTTCTGCTGCTTTGTTCTGGTTTATCTGTTGCATCTTTTGCATATAATTTTACTTCAATTGCCTGTGCTCCCAAGTTAAGTCCTATAGTACCTGCCTGTTCACCATTTTTTGCCCAGCCTAACCAACCATACTCTGCTGAATGAACACGATAATAGATATCATATGCTTGTGCCAACTCTCCTGTCAGGCTTATTTTTAACGCTTCTATTTTCTTATTTCTTCCTGTTGTTCCGGCTGTACCCCAATCAGAAACTGCATTCTGCCAACCAATATCCTGTACATGGGCTTCGTAACTAATAGAGCCTGACATATTTTTTCTTCCGGCATTTGTCACTTTTAACTGAAGTGCTTCCAAATTCAGGTTTCTCCCAGTTGTTCCGGCTGTTTCTCCATCATAAACTTTATCTTGCCAACCAATGTTTTGTACATGAGTCTTATACATTAACAAACCACGTGTCTCTTCTGACAAAAAGCTGCATTCTGTCTGCGCCGGCTTGTCCTCTGCAGTTTTATTATATAATTTAATTTCAATTGCCTGTACAGCATATGCATATCCAGCAGTTCCGGCGTCTTCACCATTCTTCGCCCAGCCAAGCCAACCAACATTTGTAGCATGAACACGATAATATATGTCATACTGTTCTTTTAAATCTCCTGTAAGATTCATTCTAATTGCTTCTATCGGAAGATTCTTTTCTTCAATACCAGCTGTTTCTCCATCTTTTACTGCGTCCTGCCAGCCAATATTTTGCACATGCGCACTGTACTCAATTCCGCCTGTTACATTTGTTTGATTATCTATTTTTATCTGCAGTGCTCTCATTGCACGATTCTGCCCTGTCGTTCCGGCCATTTCTCCATTTTGTTTTTCTTCCTGCCAGAATCCACCATGTAAATATGCACGATATTTTAATTGAATCTGCTCGCCATTTTCTGCAACAGCCTCTGGTTCTTTCTGTATATCCTGAACAGTTGTTGGTGCTACGTTTTCTTGTACATCCTCCTGCTCTAATGTTTCCTGTTGTTTTTCCTCTTTAATTGTACTGTCTTCACTACTATTTTCAGAAGCTTGTGACTCACTTTCTCCATTATTTTCAGTCTGATCAATAGAACCATTTTCTTGTGTTTGTACAATTTCGTTTTCCTCTGCAAGCACTGTTATTGGGCTTGACATCAACATAATAGAACTGAGTAGAAGTACTCCCACACTTTTTATATTTTTCTTCATGTATTTTCCTCTTTCCTCTTAGACACCATTCGCTTTATGCTATACTAATTCTTTCAGTTTTGCCCTGTCTATTTTTCCATTCGCATTATGTGGCATTACTTTCATATATACAACTTTTCCAGGAATCATATAATGAGGAACTCTGGTTGCCAATGTGTCTGTAATTTTTTTTGTTTCCATTTCTATCCCATCATAAAAGAATACTATTTTTTTCCTTTTCGTATTATACATACATGCACAATCACGAATTCCTTCTATTGCATTCCCGGCAGATTCAATCTCACCTAACTCAATGCGGTATCCCATATGTTTAATTTGAAAGTCTTTTCTGGAAATATAAATCAGGTTACCGGTTTCATCATATCGGACTAAATCTCCAGTATGATATATGCGTTCTGGATAACGTTGATGTAACGGATTCTGCACAAATGCCAACTTTGTTCTTTCTGGATTATTATAGTATCCTAATGCCAGACAAGAGCCTCTCATGCATAATTCTCCAACTTCACCATACTCAACTTCTTTACCTTCTTCGCTCAAAAGAAGTGCCTGCGAATTAGCTATTGGAACACCTATTGGTAATGGCTGTCCCTCTGGCTCATTCCCTTTTCTTATATATGCCGTACACACAAACGTTTCTGTTGGTCCATACAGGTTTGCATACACAGCGTCTGGCAAATATTTGACCCAATAATCTAATTGTTTTCTTTGTAATACCTCTCCTGCAAACATAATTTGTTTTAAATATTGAGGAACTACTACATCAAATGTCTGAAGATTTGCAACAATCGCCATTGCAGATGGAACCCATAAAAATGTAGATATCCTTTTTTCATTCATATATTCAATTAATCGGACGGGGAATCCAAAAAAACTTTGTGGTATAATAACCATTTTAGCGCCAAAATAAATTGCTCCATAAATATCATGTATTGATACATCAAAATAAAATGGTGCTTGATTTCCAAAAACTGATGTACTATCAATTTCAAAGTTCTGCTCTAACCATTGCATATAATTTATTACAACTCTATGATTAAGCAAAACACCTTTTGGCACCCCTGTCGAACCACTTGTAAATAACACATATAATGGATCTAGTTCTGTCATGTCCATCCTTATATTTCCAAGCATGTCTTTGTCGATTTCCTGTTCTGACATGTCTTCCCAAAGAACAATTTGACTATTTTGAGCAAAACTCTCTGCAAGTTCTTTATGTTCTTTATCCGTAATAATAATTTCCGGCAAAAGTACATCCATGATAATTTGTATGCGTTCAATTGGCATTTTCACATCCAATGGACAGTAAAAATTACCACTATATAAAACACCAAAAAAAGACACGATAGCTTTTACTGACTTATCCATAAATACAGCAATAGGCTCTCTATGTCTTCCAAGTTTCATTGCCAGCGACGTACCAATTCTTTGTGCTGTTTCTTCTACCTGCTTAAATGTCATACTGACACTTTTATCTTCATACACTTCTTTATCTGGAAAATGT
>OFCQ01000640.1_pt1 | contig 10327 bp, 8 predicted proteins | sample 1520861 | NCBI WGS metagenome assembly OFCQ01 (sample SAMEA2699036, study PRJEB24076) | metagenome | biome: Human gut stool | place: Spain | collected 2012-11-21 | reverse complement strand
GGAAGTTCAGTAGATTTGGAGAGGTTGGCATGGGAAAAAGAAAGTTAAGTATGAGCGGGGATTTGGCTCTTGCACTTTCATCATCTGTATATGCACAAACACCTTCGAAAAAGTTATGTGTTGTAAAAGACAACTTACATTATGATAGTATTGGGGTGTTTTCGAAGGGATTATTTGAGGTCAGTCGATATTCTGACAAAAACCAGCTTACTAGAGTATATGGATTAATCGATACAGCAGGTAACCAAGTGGTTCCACTGAAATATCACTATATGTCCAGTATTTCAGATAGTTATATTAGGGTGGGAATGGATACTGATAACAATATGGATACGGGCATGCCATACTTCGGATGGGGTCTTGATAAGTGGGGATTCATAAACACGCAAAATCAAATGGTCATTCCTGTTACTTATGACAGAGCAGAAGACTTTTCAGAAGGACTTGCTTTGGTTGGCAAGGATTATCAATATATCCAGAAAGGAATTTTAGGTTTTCCAGATTCGACTGCAACAGGCTATAAGATCGGATTTGTGAATCAAAACGGAAAAGTAGTTGTTCCTCTGGTCTATGATGACGCTAAGAACTTCTCTGAAGGATTATCCGTAGTCACAAAAGATCGGAAATCTGGATTTGTTGATAAAAACGGAAAGATAGTGATACCGCTGATTTATGACAATGCCGAAAGCTTTTCGGAAGGTTTGGCCGCAGTTAGCAAAAATGGTAAATCTGGATTTATTAACGCCCAAGGGAAAGTGGTGATTCCTTTACGTTATGACACTGTAGGAAATTTCAAAGAAGGTTTAGTAATGATTGGCCAAGGTGATAAAAGGGGGGTTATTAACAAACAAGGGAAAGTTGTCGTGCAGCCTATTTATGATTATGTAGACGATTTTTCAGAGGGATTAGCTCTGGTTTATCAAGTTGTTGATAAAAGTAAGGCAAAATGTAAATACGGGTTTATCAATCAATCCGGAAAAGTTGTTATCCCCCTATCTTTTACAAGTGCCTCTAGCTTTTCAGACGGTTTGGCCATCGTAAAAACCACGGATGAACTGAACAAAAATTATACTGTCATCGATAAGAATGGAAAGACTGTACTTCATTATCCGGATAAATCAATTCATAACTTTCGCAATGGGATTTTGGAGCTTGGAAAGAACACCTATCAAGACCATAACCTACCGGATACATTTGGCTTAATTGATAAACAAGGAAATGAAATTCTTCCAATGAAATATTCCAGTATTAGCTTTGATGATGAATTTGCAGTAACACGGGAAAGAAATGGGAACAGTATTATTTGGGGAATCAGGTCGGCTGGTTAAAACACTCAAAGTTGACTGGTAATTATTGAAATTAAGAGAGCATGGCTTTTGTCATGCTCTCTTGTTATACATACCTTATATTCAAAACGCTTTACATCCTGTTATTGCAATCGATTATGCTATCGGGGCAGCGCATTCTCTGAAAGCGGCACCGTTGCTGGGAAATCAGCTTTTCCAGCAGCCGCATCCAACTTGACCCCTTCTGTTCGGGTATGCTCAGGGCAGCACGGCAAATTTTAAGTATAATAAATCGATGGAGCAGATGTGCAAATTAAATTTGAAAATCCAGTAAGATTTTTAAATCCGTCTTTGCCGCAGCCGTCAACAGACGGAATGCCTGATCCGCCTGATCCGCAGGCAGCACACGAGTCACCAGCCAATCCAAAGTCAGCGTTTTCCCGCCGATCAGCCGGGCGGCCTCCTGCAGATCGGAAAAGGAATAGGCGTTGTTTCCGCAGAGCTTCTGCTCGTTGGATACCAGATAATTGACGTCTACTACAGGTAATGTTTCGTAAATTGCGGAGATAAAGATGGAGCCACCCGGACGAGTAACCTGAACGGCGCCTTCCAGCGCTCCTTGAACGCCGACCGCATCCACTGCGCAGTCAAACGTTCCTCCGGCTTTGAATCCATCGGATACCGTCCGGTCCGCGCCGGCTTGCTCTGCCTTACTTCGGCGGAACTCATCCAAATCAGCCACGGTCACTTGCGCCACCTGATACTGCGTTTTCAGCAGGCAGGCGATCAACAGGCCGATAGGCCCTGCCCCTACCACCAGCACACGCTTAGGATCGGCCCTCATAATTTCCTTGCAGGCGTGAACCGCCACGGCCAGCGGTTCACACAGCGCCGCCTGTTTCAAGTCGGTATCCTTGGGAAGCACGATCAGCTTTTCCCTCTCCAGAGCCAAATACTCAGCAAAGCACCCGGGCCTCACCTCTCCAATAAAGCCCAGAGAGGCACAGCGGTGGCTGTCGCCCTCCAAACACGCCGGGCAGTGACCGCAGGGCACCCGGGGATCGCCGATCACCAGATCCCCATCGTTCAGCCCGCTTTCCGCCGGCGCGGAGCAGACCCGGCCCACGAACTCATGGCCCATGGTTTCCTCCAGCCGCTCCACAAACATCCCTTTCCGGTAGATGTGCAGATCAGAGCCGCAGATACCGCCGTACAAGACCCGGATCAGCGCTTGGTTGTTCCGGGGAGTGGCCGCCTCGGTATCGACGGTGCGCACGTCCTCGACGCCATAAAATTTTACCGCTTTCATCTCCTGCCTCCCTCCTAACCGGCCAGCCAGCCGCCGTCTACGATGACAACCTGTCCGGTGACATAATCGCTGGCGGAGGAGGCTAAAAACAGTGCGGGTCCGGCCAGGTCCTTCCCCGTTCCCCAGCGGCCGGCGGGAATGCGGCTTTCGATCCAGGCGCGGTGATCCGGATCGTCGTAGAACTGCTGGGTCATGGGTGTGACGAAATAGCCGGGCGCGATAGCGTTGACCTGAATGTTGTATTTTGCCAGCTCAATGGCCATGGTCTTGGTCAGCTGAACAATGGCCCCCTTACTGGAACAGTAGACGCTCGATTCTGCCAGGCCGATGTAGCTTCCCAGAGAGCCGATATTGATCATTTTCCCTCCCTTTTCCTTCATGGCTTCGGCCGCTGCCTGGGCCATGAAATAAGCGCCCTTCAAATTAACGCCGATAATGGCGTCAAAATGCTCGGGGGTGACGGAGAGAAAATCCTCCACGATTTCCGCGCCGGCATTGTTCACCAGCACATCCACGCCGCCGGTCCGGGCTTGAACTTGTTTCATAAAATGCCGGATGGCGTTGGGGTCGGTGACATCCACACTCAGTCCAATGGCCTCGCCCCCGTTTTTTCGGATGGCTGCGGCTGCCCGTTCCAGAGTGCTCTGGGTTCGGCCGGCACAGACAACGGTTGCTCCCATCTCTCCAAATGCCTGCGCATAGCTTTCGCCGAGTCCGGTTCCCGCGCCGGTGACAATGACTACCTTTCCGCTGACGTCAAAAATGTTTTTTTCCGCAATGCCGAATTTCTGCATAGGGAATCTCCTTTCTGAATCGTTGGGCAGGGCGGGCAGGAATTTCCGCCCGCCCTGCCTGCCGACTGTTTAGCCGATGCGGTTTTCATAAAGCCGCTCGTCGGAGGGCTGGCATTCCTGAGGAACCAGAGGCGACTGAAGGATCATAGTGGCGCCGCTGTCCGCGAACTCGTTATTAATCACCTTCGCGGGGGACCACAGTGCGCCCTCCTTCGTGATTGTATCGCCCACCTTTGGAATCTCTTCGCCGTTAAACATTTTGTTCAGATATTCCACAGCCATGGTGGTCATATCCAGGGCAGGCTGTTCCACAACGGCATACAGTTTGCCCTCGTTGAGCAGATGCATCCCTTCCACCCCAATACAGATGCCGGAGATGAAATAATCAGCGGGGTCAAGGCCGGCGGCCTCCACAGCAGCCACAACACCGGATCCCATAATATCCGGAGTATGGACGTAAATACCCAGCACATCGTCGCCATAACGGGTCAGAAGATCACTGGTACGGCTGTGAGAATCGTCATTGTTCCAATGGCCCTCGCCCTGCACCACCGTCAGCTGGGGATACTGCTCCATCACAGAGGAGAAGCCTTCGTGACATTCAGTGGTGTACATGTCCACCAGGGAACCCGTGATTTCGATGATGACGCCCTTGGGGACCTCACCGCCGTTGGCGTCCTTGATGCCCTGCACCATCTGTGCCGCAGCCTTGCGGGAGGAATCCACGATATCGTTGGTAATGAACATGTCCACGTGGCCGCCCTCAGGGCAGGTGTCGACAGCAAAGACCGGGATTCCTTCCTCGTTCAGCTTTTCAATCCCGGGAACCAGCGTGACCAGGTCTTCCGCCCCGGCCAGAATAAAGCCGTCGATGCCCTGCACGATGAAAGTGTCGATGGCGTCCATGATCTTCAGGCTGTCGGCCTTGCCGTCCACGATTTTCAGCTCGATGCCATACTTATCGCAGGCCTCCTGTGCGCCGATCATAAATGCCTGAATATATTCAGTAGAGGTGTTTTTCACCACCATGCCGATGGTTTTTTTGTCTGTCGAACCGCCGGAACCGGCAGGACTCTGGCCGGACGCAGTGCTCCTGGAACCAGCTCCCCCGGAGCCGCAGCCGGTCAGTACAGAGAGCAGCATGGATAAGGCGAGCAAAATCGTGAGCATCTTTTTTGTCATGTTGTTCTTCCTCCATTCACAGATATCGTTCGTATTACAAAATCAAGGCGGTAAGATCGCCCGAATGACCGGGTCAGGAATTGCTTTGCACCAACTTTCGCATATTCTCTTTGTGCATGATATCGGCGCTCATTTTAAAGCGCAACCGATCCAGAATAATTGCCAGAAAGATCAGTCCTCCTTTTGTTGCGCTGACCAGATTGACATCTACCCCGTTGAGATTCAGCGCGTTGTCGATCATACCCAAAAGCAGTGTGCCGCCCAGCATTCCCACAGGCTTCCCCATGCCGCCGTTGAAGCTGCAGCCGCCCAGAATGGCGCCGGCAAAGGCCATCATGACCATACCCTCACCCATACTGTTGGAAACGGCGTTCTGCCGTCCGGCGGTGACCAGCCCGGCCACGGCAGAAAGCAGGCCCGCCAGCACGAAAGCACAGATGATAACCCGGTCGGTATTGATACCGGAAATGTAAGCGGCGCGGCGGTTGCCGCCGGTCAGCGCGAATTTGCGCCCGAAGACGGTTTTATGAAAAACAAACTCGAAAATAATGTAGATTACGATCAGCGCCAGAATGGCGATTTGGAGCGACCCGATACGCCCACGCCCCAGGAAAGTATAGCCCTTGTCAAGCCCGGCCAGGGAAAAAGGCACCAGGAAAAGCACCAGCCCCCGCATGACAATCTGGCTGGACATGGTCAGCAGGAAAGAATTGGTTTTCATCTTGGCTACGAAAAAGCCGTTGAAAAAGCCGACCGCCACGCCTAGCGCCAGCGTCATAAAAATACACACCGCGGGACCCAGGCCCAGCTGCTGAGCCACCAATATCGTGACACCGGGCGCAAAGGCCAGTGTGGCCTCCATTGACAGATCCAGCTCTCCCACCATCATCACAATGCCCATACCCAGCACCAGCAGGCCGAGCGTCGCGGACTGATAAAGAATATTCAACTGGTTCTTCATACCGAGAAACGCGGGGGTAAAGAAGGCGTTGGCAATAAAAAACACCGCAAGCAGAACCCAAACCAGATTATCCAGCAGGGCCAGCTGTATTTTTGTTCTGAGTCTCATGATTTTTTCACCTCGTCAATATGAATAACCTCGCCCTGCATTGCCCGGTAAATCTGTTTCTCGGAAAACTCTTCCCGAGAGAACCGATCGATGATCTCGCCCTCATACAGAACCAGAATGCGGTCGCAAATTTTGATCAGATCCTCCACTCCGGGGGACGTAATGATGACGCAGGATTGCTTGCGAAGCTCACGGTGAATGGTGTTCAGGATCGATTCCTTGGCCTCGATGTCTACGCCGCGGGTAGGTTCATCCAGCAGGCAGACCAGAGGAGTATAAGCCATAATCTTACCCACCAGCACCTTTTGTTTATTTCCACCGCTGAGCTGACCGATATTCTGCTTTCTGGAAAAAGCCTTGACATCCAGTGTGCGGATCAAATCGTCTGCCAGCTGTTCTTCCTTTTTGGTCTGGAGCACGCCCCATCGGCTTATCCTAGGCAATATGCTGACGGTCAGGTTTTTTTGAATGGAGGCGATGGGGATCAGTCCCTCCGCCTCCCGTTCCTCCGTCAGGTAAAGCACACCGTCGTCACGGGCTGCCGCCGGGGAGCGGTAATGTTTTTGACTTCCCGCGACCCAGACCGTTCCCCCGTCATACGTGTCGATCCCGACCACGCTTTTCATCAGTTCTGTCCGCCCGCTGCCCCGTAAGCCCGCAAGGCCCACGATCTCGCCCTTTCGGACGGACATACTGATATTCCGGAATTTTCCGTAGCTGGTAAAATTCTTCAGTGCAAACGCCTCTTCCTCCCGGATCATGGCGGACATGTCTTCCATGATCTGTTCATCATAATTGGTGCTGCCAACAATCAGCGAGGCCAGCTTCTTTTTGTCCAGATCCCCCCGCATGACGCTGCCCACATTGTGTCCGTCCCGGATCACCGTTACCCAGTCGCAGACACGCAGGAGCTCTTCCGTATGGTGGGAGATAAAAACAACCGTTTTCCCGGCCGAAATCAGGTCGTCGATAATGCGGTAAAGAATCGCCTGATCCTTTTGGCTGAGAGAGGCGGACACCTCATCCATAATAACGATTTCCGCGTCTTCCACAAAGCACGCCTTGATGACCAGCAGCAGCTGGCGCTCACTGATGGACAAATTCCGCATCTTTACGGATACGTCTATGGGAAAACCCGCCTGGTCCAGAATCTCGGCCGCCCTGCGCCGCATCTCGCTCCAGTCGATGACCTTTTTGTTATCCAGATAACCGGGCATAAAAAAGTTTTCCATTACGGTGCTTTCTTCTATTACCTGCGGCTCCTGCGTAATGATCGAGATGCGCTGATGCTTGGCCGTGATAGGAGACAAGGAAGTATATTTCTGTCCGTTGATCCAAATTTCCCCGCTGCTGGGGGCAACCAGCCCGGAAATGATACCGACCAGCGTGGATTTTCCGGCTCCGTTCTTGCCGATAAGTCCGTGAACCTCTCCGCGCCGGATGGTAAGACTCACGTCCTCCAGCGCCACAGTTCCGGCGTACAGCTTTGTAACGTGCCGCAATTCCAAAGCCGTCTGCTCCTCTGCCACAATCATTCCTCCCTTCTGTTTCCGATCCGCCTGTACGATTTACTCCACGCGCAGACGGACGGAATCTCTATGAGCGTAAAGTCCCTCCACCTGTGCGAAATGCATGCAGGACTCGGAGAGGTTCCTGCAGCCCTCTTGACTGACATACTGATGGAAGGGCGTCTTAATAAAGGTTTTAACACACAGTCCATTGGAATAACGTGCAGTCGACATGGTAGGCAAAATGTGATTGGTTCCGGAGACAAAATCCCCGAAGGCCACCGGCGCATAATGACCCACAAACAACGAACCGTAATTGTACAGCTGGGCGGCTACCTGCCGTTCTTCCTTTGTCTGTACCTCCAAGTGCTCCGGCGCCACCTGGTTGGCCAATGCGATGGCTTCCTCCATGCTGTCGGCCAGGTAAACCTCCCCGTTGTCCTCCCAGGATATGGTGGCCACGTCCCGGGTCGGCAGATCCGCCAGCAGGCGGTTCAGTTCCGCCATGGACCGTTCAATGACACTCGCATCGGTGCAGACCAGAATAGGCTTGGCATTGGGGTCATGTTCCGCCTGACCCAGCAGATCAATGGCCACAAAGGTGGGGTTGGCGGTCTCATCCGCAAGAATCAGCACCTCGCTGGGGCCGGCCAGGCTGTCGATTCCCACATCGCCCAGCACCTGGCGCTTGGCCTCGGTGACAAACTTGTTTCCCGGCCCGACGATCAAATCGACCTTCCGGACTGTCTCTGTGCCGTAGGCGTAAGCCGCAATGGCCTGCGCGCCGCCCATGCAGTAGATATCATCGGCACCGGCAATATCCATCGCCACCAGCACGGCGGGGTGAATCGTTCCGCATCCATGAAAGGCGGGGGAACAGGCTGCCACATGCTTTACCCCGGCTATCTTCGCGACAACGACGCTCATCAGTGCGGAGGATGGCAGAGGGTAGCGTCCGCTGGGAATATAGCAGCCGCAGTTTTCTATCGGCACCAGACGATGCCCCAGCTCCACACCCGCTATGAGACTTGGAACGTTCAGCGGCTGCATGCACTGCAGCTGCTGCTGGGCAAACCAGCGGATCTGGTCGGCCGCAAAGGTAATGTGCTTCACGGTTTCCTGGTCCACCAGCGTGTAGGCCTTTTCAATCGTCGGGCGGTCCACCTTCACACATTTCAAATCCGTGTGATCGAACTTTTGGGCCAGTTCCAGAAGAGCGGCGTCACCGCGGCTCCGCACGGAATCGATGATCTCCAGCACCGTCTCTGTCAGTTGGTGATCACGCTGGTAAGTTTTCTTCTCCGCTTGTTTGATCGCTTGCATGTCAAGTCCACTCCTGTCTTCTCTTCAATTTAATTCGGTCCGACTTTTCTGTGCTCTTTCGGATAAAACAAAGGAGTCACTTTTTCTGCACAACAACTGTACAGAAAAGCGACTCCTTTGTCTTACGTGTATTCCCGCCGGCTTCATCGGCGGCAGCTCTTGGCGGAACGGAGTTTCATTATTGTGATTCGTTTTGAAACTGTTCCGCCGTACGCTGTTATTTCTGGTCTGCGACCTTGAGATTTATCTTACAGGTATCCCCCGGGGATAAGTCAAGTATCAAAATAATTTGAATTTTAAAATTAAAATTATTTCATGTTTTACAGAAAAACCTTAAATTCCACCGCAGAAATGCCAAATTATGCAGGAATTCAATTCAAAACATGCCCCCACGGGGCATGTTTCCCTTTGAAAAACCGCCGGATAAAAAGAAAATTCAGAGAGAAAGACCGACCTGCAAGTCAAGCCTGGATCCGAGTGCCCCGGAATGGGATCATTACCCGAATCATCCAGAGGTCGGAGTTGTTGGTAATCATCGGGCTGATCAGCCACTCTTCCACCGACCAGTTCTCCAGACGGTATCCCTGCGTTTTCGCCCATTTCAGCAAATCCATGTAGGTCTGGTAGAGCCGTTCATTTTTGGGAGAACCGATGTGGATGGCCGATACCCCCTGAAACGCCGGGATATGATCGCAATGCTGGATATGCGGGCCGGCATCGGCAACCGGAACGGCAATTTTAAAGTCATGAACCTGGTTGTTAAACGAACAGGAATCACTGTCAAAATGGTCGTAGGTAATATACATCAGCGCGCTGATGCTGAGAGACGCGGCATTGATGGATTGCGCTTTGGTCTGGATCAGAGGGAGGTAATCCATGTCCAAGCCATCCGCGTCTTCAAAATCGGTGCGATACCGCAGCGAAATCACGCTTTGTGCCGGGCGGTCCACCACTTCATAATGATGATCCGTTTCCGCCTTCAGGTCGTGAATTTTCAAAACGGAAATAGCTTCCATCAGCTTGGTATATTCCAGCGTGCTCTGTTCGTAACGGATCATGCTTTCCTCCAAGGCCTCGCGGGAAGCAGTCATTTGCTTTCGAATCGACCTCTGGATTGCCTCAACATTTCGGCCATAGATGATGTCCTTCATTTCAGCCAGCGACATATCTATATTTCGCAGTGCTTTGGCCGCTACAATCGCGCACAGGTGCTGCTGGGTATAGTAGCGGTAATTGTTCGCGTCGTTTCTGGGAACGGGGCTGAGCAGTCCATGCTCCTCATAATAACGCAGTTGCTTTCTGCTCACGTTGCACATCTGACAGACTTCATTGGTACTGTAGCTTTTCATACGACCGCCTCCCCACGCAAACAAGTCTTTTCCGTAACTATATCGAATTTTATGCGCTATGTCAAAGATATTTTTTGGTTTTTCTGTTGACCAAATCTTGACTTTGAAAAATTCGGACTCTGATCTTTGCCGTACTCTCACCCGCAATAACCTTACTATTTCATACGATGTGACACCGCTCTTCACTTACTGGGTTCTTATTGCTTGGCGTGATCTTTCATACTTTCCCGTGTATTGATCCCATTTTAAAGTATTTCGGCATATAGCAAAACCCGCATAGTTCTAAAAACTATGCGGGTTTTCTTTTGGTGGAGGAGGGTGGATTCGAACCACCGAAACGTAACGTAACAGATTTACAGTCTGCCCCCTTTGGCCACTCGGGAACTCCTCCATATTTACTTTTATTAAGAACAGATGCGGCAGTTTGTCCGGTTCAGCTGAACGCCGAAGCGTGGAGCTGGTGGACGGATTCGAACCCCCGACCTGCTGATTACAAATCAGCTGCTC
>OFCQ01000639.1_pt1 | contig 10331 bp, 10 predicted proteins | sample 1520861 | NCBI WGS metagenome assembly OFCQ01 (sample SAMEA2699036, study PRJEB24076) | metagenome | biome: Human gut stool | place: Spain | collected 2012-11-21 | reverse complement strand
TGCTCTTGTCGGTTAGGATTTCAAAATGACGGCTAATTCTCTTTCCTGACACATTAGCACCAATTTGAGTGATGCTGGTCCAAGGGATTTGAATATATTGTTCAACATTAATATCAGGATAGAATTCAATAGCCACATCGCCAATTAGAAACTTCCCCACCTTACCTCCGATGGCCATGTAGGAGACGCCTGTTGTATGCAATTCAACTGTTTTGTTTAATGATTGTGCCATATTTTTCTCGCTTTTTGATAGTAGTATCCTTATTATAGCATAAGAAAAGAGTTTAGCTCGGCTAAACTCTTACTCTTTTTGTTACATAATTTTGAAGAAGCTTGCAATAATACCAACTACAAAGAGTCCGATAATGATTGTGATTGGTGAAACTTTCTTCTTAAGCAACCACATACATGCAAACGTAAGGAGAAGTCCCATCAAACCTGGAATCAAAGAATCCAATTGTTTTTGTAGGGTATCGACTTGAATCTTATCAAAGCTGAGTTTATCGTTGACTTGACCAAGGATAGTTTTAAGTTGGTCACCAGAAACATTTCCTTTTGGCCATACAATGTAAGCACCTTTAGAAAGTACCTTACCAGGAAGATTTACGATGAAGTTGATTGAAACCCAACGTTCAACCAAGACGGCAAGGATGAACATACCAAGAATTGAAGCCCCTTTAGTAATATCTTTCAAGATACCACCAGACATGTCTTTAGTGATTTCTGAACCTGCTTTGTAACCAAGTTCTTGAGTATACCACAAGAAGGCCATACGAATAAGGTTCCAACCAATGAAGAAAATAAGTGGACCAGCAATGTTACCAGATGCAGCAAGAGAAGCACCAAGTGCCCCAAGGATAGGACGGATTGTGAACCAGAAGACTGGGTCACCGATACCAGCAAGAGGTCCCATCATACCAATCTTAACCCCTTGAACAGCAGCATCTTCGATAGGAGTACCATTAGCTTTTTCTTCTTCAAGAGCTAGGGTAACACCCATGATAGGAGCGGCAACATAAGGGTGAGTATTAAAGAATTCCAAGTGGCGTTTTAAGGCAGCAGCTTGATCTTCTTTCTTTGAGTAGAGTTTTTTAATAGCAGGAATGAGTGAGTAAGCCCAACCCAAGTTTTGCATACGTTCGTAGTTCCATGAACCTTGCAAGAATTGTGAGCGCCACCAAACTTTTTGACGATCTGATTTAGATAATTGAATTTTTTCAGCCATGAGAGCACTCCTTCCTAGTAGTCTTCTAAAATATCGCCGATAGGGTCGCCAGAACCAGAAGCAGTTCCACCATCACCGTTACCGCCACCTTGTTTAGAAAGGTTGAGGTAAACGAAGGCGATAGCGACACCGATTGCACCAAGAGCAATAAGAGTCAATTGACTAATAGCTGCAAGTGCAAAACCAATGGCGAAGAATGGCCAAACTTCACGAGTTGCCATCATGTTGATAACCATGGCATAACCAACGGCTACAACCATTCCACCACCGACAACCATACCATGGTTGAGCCAGTCAGGCATCAAGCCAAGGGCATGTTGAACAGATTGAGCTGGGATAGCAAGAAGAAGTGCAGCAGGAACAGCAATACGCAAACCTTGAAGAACAAGAGCTAGGTAGTGAGCACGTTCAACACCTGCGATATTTCCGTTTTCTGCAGCCTTATCAGCAGTGTGAACAAGGGCAACAGAAGCTGTACGAACAAGCATCGTTAAGAAGAGACCAGCAACTGCAAGTGGGATAGCTGTTGCAGTCGCAACCCCGATACCTTCAGTTGTGAAGTTACCACCTTTAACCAAAATAATGGCAGCAGCAACAGATGCAAGGGCAGCGTCAGGAGCTACGGCAGCACCGATATTGGCCCAGGCAAGGGCAATCATTTGAAGGGAACCACCAAGCATGATACCTGCAGTGAGGTTACCTGTAGCAGCACCAATAAGAGTACAAGCAACAAGTGGTTGGTGGAATTGGAATTGGTCAAGGATACCTTCAAGACCAGCAAGGAAGGCAACAACTACGACCAAAATAGCAGAAATAATTGACATATCTGACATGGTTATAATTCCTTTTCTATTGAGTTGTGATTAGCTGAGCAAGTCAACTAATGTATCCGAATGAAGATTATTGAACGTTTGCTTTTTTGATAAGGTCAAACAAGTCTTTCTTAGAATCGTTTGGAACCTTACGAACGTCAAATGCTACGCCAAGGTCACGCAATTTTTCAAAACATGCAACATCGTCTTTGTCCATTGACAAAACGTTGTTAACCATTGTTTTACCAGTTGAGTGAGCCATAGAACCAATGTTAAGTTCTTTGATTGGCACGCCACCTTCGACAGCACGAAGGGCATCTTGAACAGTTTCGAACAAGATAAGAGCGTGTGTGTTACCAAAGCGAGGATCTTTAGAAGCATCAATCAATTTTTGAATTGGAACCACGTTAGCTTTAACGCCATTTGGTGCTGCTTGTTTAATCAATTCCTTACGCAATTCGTCTTTAGCAACATCGTCTGATGCTACAATGATACGGTCTGCTTTAGATGCAGGGGTCCAGTTAGTTGCAACCTGACCATGCAAAAGACGTGTATCCAAACGTGCCAAGTTAATCTTGAGCTTACCATCTCCAATAACTGTCCCTTCTGGGATAGCTCCTTGAGGTGCTGCAGCTTCTTGAGGTTCAGCTGTTGTTTCTTCCACAGGATTAAGTTCCTCTGGAAGTGCTTTAATACCACCCTTAGCTTCCTTGATGATATTACCAGCAACTTGCTCTGCAGTAGCGTTAGCATCTATCATACGTTCTGTGTATGCTTGGATAAGCATTGGCAAGTTAAGACCTGTGATGATGGCAATCTTACGATCTGGATTTTCCCCAGCAATACGGCTGGCTTGGTTAAATGGTGATCCACTCCAAAGGTCAGCCAAAACAAGAATTTCATCATCAGCATCGAATTGTGCGATGGCATCGTTGAAGTGGCCGTAAAGGTCATCAGGACCTTCACTTGGCATAAAGGTAACGACTTGAACCTTCTCTTGGTCTCCAAAAATCATAGATCCTGATTGGTGGATTCCCTCAGCGAACTTACCATGGCTGGCGATAATAATACCGATACCCATTCGTGTTCTCCTCCTTTAAAATATTTTTTCCTAGGCTTAAAAAGACTATCTCCGATTTCATTAAGACGGCAAAAAAAGCGCCTCTCAATCTTTTTGAACATAAGAAATCAAGAACAATTATATTCTAAAACGCTTCCACTAAAATGTCAATAGCTAGTGAAACAAAAATGTAAAACAGACCAATCACTATCAGAAATTAGCGTGAAATGATAAAAAGATTATCCAATGATTAGACTGGATAATCTTTTTATCATATTTAAAGACTAGTTCTTCTTAACAATGAGTCGGAAGAGATTTTTAAAGCCTTGTTTGAGAACAGCTAGAAAGCTAGGAGCCTTTCTTAAGCTTTCACGTGGAATTCTTTTTTGAATTTCTTTTAAGGTTGTTCTGCTTTTTCGACTGGCAAAACGGAAACGTCCATTTTGCTTAGTGCGGATTTCAAAGCGTGGGATGAATTTACCACCAAAGTAAACGTTAGCAATCACATAAGTAATTTCATCCCAAGGAATCTGAACATAGTCTTGCAACTTCGTATCATTGTAAAACTCGAAAGCCTTATCACCGACCATAATATTTCCGTAAATTGGCCCTTCACGGAACCAAGTTCCCTTAGTTGTGTGAGCCATTTCCGTATTGAGCGATTTAACCATGATTTGCTCCGATTAAAGTAGGCCAATGATGTGGAGCAAGATAGCAAGGACAAAGATACCCAAGATGATGATGATTGGAGAAACTTTTCTCTTAAGAAGATACATACAAAGGAAAGTCAAACCAAGGGCAGCCAAACCAGGAATCAATTGGTTTAAGTTATCTTGCAAGGTTGTTACCTTGTTAGCTTCAAGTGATTTACCGGCAGCTTGTTGAAGAAAGGCTTCTTTGACACCGGCAATCCCTTTTGGTAGTACCCAACGTTGGATAAGAGAACCGATAACGAACATCCCCATCATTGAAGCTCCACGAGTGACTTGTTGAAGGAGGTTACCTGACAAGTCGTCCGTAATCGCAGTACCAGCACGATAACCGAATTCTTGAGTATACCACTTAACGGCAGCTACCATAACGTTCCAAAGAACGAAGAAAACGATTGGGCCCATGATATTACCTGAAACAGCCAAGCCTGCTCCGAGTGAGAGGAAGATTGGACGAAGGGTAAACCAGAAGAGAGGGTCACCGGCACCTGCAAGAGGTCCCATCATACCGACCTTAACCCCTGAGATAGCAGCGTCGTCAATGTCAGCGCCGTTGGCACGTTCTTCTTCCAAGGCGAGTGTAACCCCAAAGATTGGGTTAGCCATGAATGGTTGTGTATTGAAGAATTCTAAGTGACGTTTAAGGGCAGCTGCTCGTTCTTCTTTTGATTGATAAAGTTTTTTGATTGCAGGAATAAGTGTGTAAGCCACACCACCATTTTGCATACGTTCATAGTTGAATGAAGCTAAAAGAAAGTATGAGCGCAAGAAAGCTTTAAAACGATCAGCTTTTGTTAATTTAATTTTTGAATCAACCATTTTCTTTCCTCCTAATTAAAAGTCTTCCAGAATTTCACCGAGGGGATCACCTGATCCTCCATCATTTGAAGAACCATTTGAACCACTAGCTTCAAGCGCAAGGTACATAACGGCAAGACAGAGACCGATAACACCCAAGCTAATCAAGGTTAATTCTTTGAGGGCAGCCAAAGCAAAACCAAGGAAGAAGAATGGCCAAACTTCACGACTAGACATCATGTTGATAACCATGGCATAACCAACGGCTACAACCATACCACCACCGATTGTCATACCTGATGTTAACCATTCAGGCATAGCTTCAAGACCAGTTTGGACGATGTGTGCAGGAATCAATAGCAAGAGAAGAGCTGGAATGGCAACACGGAGACCTTGGAGGGCCATACCAATAAAGTGCCATCTTTCAATTCCAGCAATATCAGCTGCTTCAGCACGACTATCCATAGCGTGAGCGATGAAGACTGTGGCAGTACGGACAAACATTGTCAAGGCAAGACCGGCAACAGCCAATGGAACTGCAAGGGCGATGGCAGGACCAATCCCTTTAGCTCCTTGACCACCCAAGATAAGGATAATGGTAGAAGCTACTGCGGCAAGTGAAGCGTCTGGTGCCATGGCAGCACCAACGTTAGCCCATCCCATAGTGATCAACTGCAAGCTACCACCCAACATAACGCCGAGTTCGAGGTGGCCAGTAACCAAACCAATAAGGGAACAAGCCACAACTGGTTGGTAAGTTTCGATTTGGTCGTTAACTGAGCTACAACCAATGATGAAAGCAACAATTACGACTAAAATAATTTGTACTAAACTCATTTATGCATCCTCCAAAATTATTTCTTCTCTGCTAATTTAGTTTCAGCTGACTTAACCAAGTTATCGATGTTTGCGGGACTATCACTTGGTACCCCACGAACGTCAAATTTGACACCCAATGATTGCAACTCTTTGATAGCATCCACATCTGTTTGGTCAAATGAAAGAGCCTTAGTAACGTTGACTTTTCCTTCTTTATAAGCTGAAGAACCAAGGTTGATTTCTGTAACGTCAACACCAGCTTTAACAGCAGCAAGAGCATCTTCAACAGATTCAAAGAGAAGCATAGCGCGTGTATCGCCAAAACGTGGGTCATTGTTTGCTTTAACCATGTTTTTAATTGGGATAACGTGAACTTGAACACCAGATGGAGCAGCTTGTTTAATCATGTTTGTACGTAGTTTATCATGACAAACAGTATCAGAAACTACGATAATACGGTCAGGGTGGGTTGAGTGTGTCCAACCAGTTGCCACTTGACCGTGGAGGAGACGTGTATCAACACGGGCCAAAACGTATTTGATTTTTCCATCACCCAGAACAGTTCCTTCGGGAATGCTACCCTTAGAAATTGAAGGTTTAGTGTCGGCTGATTTAGTGTCTTCTTCAGGAATAAGGCCTTCTGGAAGGACTTTAACACCTTCTTTAGTTTCCTTATAAATGTTTGCGACAACCTCTTCAACCCCTGCATCAGCAGCTACCATACGTTCTGTATATGCTTGGATAAGCATTGGCAAGTTGAGTCCCGTTACGATAACCATCTTGCGATCAGGATTTTCTTCCTTGATGCGGCTTGCTTGGTTAAATGGTGATCCAGACCAAAGGTCTGCAAGGACTAGAATTTCGTCGTCAGCGTCAAATTGAGCGATGGCATCTTTGAAGTGAGCGTACAAGTCGTCAGGACCTTCATTTGGCATGAAAGTAACCACTTGAACTTTCTCTTGTTCACCAAAAATCATAGAACCTGATTGGTGAATACCTTCAGCGAATTTACCATGGCTAGCAATAATAATACCGATACCCATTAGTGTTCTTCCTCCTTTAATATAATGTTTCTTAGGAATAGAAAAATGATTATTGGTATTATCATCCCTAAGTATGAAAATGACAACAATATTTTTTAGACCCTCGAAATTAGAACAGATTAATTGTAAAACGTTTTCATTTATATGTCAATGACTTCTGTGCAAAAAGTGTCAAAAAACTTAAAAAAACGTCAAAATATTGCAAATTATAATTTGAATCAGACTAAAAACAATCACATATAGTTAATAACTATATCTAAATAGAGAAAATGGGATTATGTGAAATGACAATAAACACTTGTAACGTCTAGTTGTGACTGCTATAATAGCTCCAATTAACTATTTAATGTTAAATCTATAAGAAAAGAGGACCTCCTTATGTCAGATTTACTAAGTATTTATAATGAGTTGCAAGCTAAAAAGTGGGTAGACTTGACCCACAAGATTAATGCGGCAAGTCCACACTTTCCAGCTCTTCCAGCCTTGAAACAAGAAGATCTCTTCACATTGAAAGATGGTTTTCATGTTCAAAAATTCACGGTGGTAGGGCAGTACGGAACCCATATCGATGCACCGATTCACTTTGTAGAAGGCGGTCGTTGGTTGGATGAGATTGCCCTTAAAGACCTTCTCTTGCCACTTTATGTCATCGACAAATCGAAAGAAGTTACAGCCAATCCAAACTTTATCTTGAGCAAACAAGATATCTTAGACTTTGAAGAAGAGCATGGACAAATTGCTGAGGGGGCTTTTGTCGCCTTCCGTAGTGATTGGTCAAAACGTTGGCCAGATCAAGATGCCATGCGTAACCTGGATGAAAATGGGGTTCAACAAAGTCCAGGGTGGAGCCGTGAAGCTCTAGAATTCTTGATTCATGAACGCCATGTTAAGGCTGTGGGTCATGAAACCTTTGATACCGATGCAGGTATTCCAGCAGCAGAGCATGGCTTCGTCAATGAATATTATCTCTTGGAACAAAATATCTATCAAGTAGAAGTTTTGAACCAATTGGATCAAGTTCCAGCTGTCGGTGCCTTGATTTCGATTGCCTTTCCGCATTGGGACAAGGCAACTGGTTCACCAGTGCGTGTAGTGGCTATTTTACCTTAATCATCAGAAGAAAAGACACCGAAGAAATTTTCGGTGTCTTTGTTGTTTATAGGAAGAGTTCCTGAAGTTTGCGGGCAACGCCGTCTTCTTCATTAGTCCACTTAATTTGTTCATTAGCGTGAGGGAGAAGAATAGAGCTGGCGTTTTTCATGGCATAACCCGTTTTGGCAAGAGCTAACATTTCGGTATCGTTGTGCTCATCACCAAAGGCAATCAAATCATCTGTCGATTTGCGCATGGTTTCTATCAAATAGTTTAGGGCATAGGCTTTGTTAATGCCTTTAGGTGAGAACTCTAGAATGTTATGTGGCCCACCCCAAGAATCAACTTCAATTTCCCTGTTAAAGTCCTTTTTGATGTCATCAGCCAGTTGATACTTGTCTTCATGACGTGTCTGTATAAGGAGTGCATTAGGGTTACTCGTGATTTTATGAGGTTCTAAACGCATGGACTCAATGATTTTATCAACGCCAAAGAGTTCCGGTTGAATACGTTCTGGATATTTCATGGTGATATAGAAATGCCTACGGTATTCACTCGCAAGAAAATCCATTTGTAGCTCATCTTGGCGTTTTAAAAGGTTAATCAGATATTTTTTATCTAATTTAACAGAGTGTTCATAATTCCATTCTCTGTCAGGAAGGTTGGTTAAGGAGCCATTAAAGGTAATGAGTGGTGTCTCCAACCCCAAATCCTTGTAGTAGTCAATGGCCATACGATAAGGACGACCAGTAGCAATGATGATTTGGTGTCCTTTTTCTTGTACATCTTTAATCGTTTTTTTTGTAAATTCTGAAATAGTCCCGTCTGGGCGCAACAGCGTCCCATCAAGGTCTAATGCAATCAATTTCTTAGTCATATCCTTATTATAGCAGAAATCTATGCTTTGTTGGAAGTTAAGAAAAGTATCTAAAAGAATGTTCGGTTTTTCATAATAAAACTCTTAGGAAATAAACCTTGCACCGTCAAATGATTTTCGGTAGAATAGTAACGTTGCATTCTATGAGAATGTTCCGAAATTATTCGGATTTTGACAATATTTTTATTAAGGAGTCTAAACTTTCATGGAAAAGTTTTTCAAATTGAAAGAACATGGTACTGATGTCCGTACAGAAGTTACTGCCGGATTGACAACTTTCTTTGCCATGTCCTACATCCTCTTTGTTAACCCTGCTATGTTGGCGCAAACAGGGATGCCTGCACAAGGTGTCTTCTTGGCGACAATCATTGGTGCGGTTGCAGGGACATTGATGATGGCCTTCTACGCTAACCTACCTTATGCTCAAGCACCTGGTATGGGACTTAACGCCTTCTTTACCTATACAGTAGTCTTCTCACTAGGCTACACTTGGCAAGAGGCTCTGGCTATGGTCTTCCTATGTGGTGTTATTTCTTTGATTATCACAGTAACTAGAGTACGTAAGATGATCATTGCATCTATCCCAACAGCGCTCAAGTCTGCCATTTCAGCAGGTATTGGTATTTTCCTTGCCTATGTAGGGATTAAGAATGCTGGTTTCTTGAAATTCTCAATTAACCCTCATACTTATACAGTTGCTGGTAAAGGTGCTGATATGGCCAATGCTTCTATTACAGCCTCGTCATCAGCTACACCAGGTTTGGTAGCCTTCAATAATCCTACGGTTATTGTAGGTCTAATTGGTCTTGTGATTGCTATTATCTTTATTGTTAAAGGTATTCGTGGGGGTGTTCTTCTTTCAATCCTCGCAACAACAGTCATTGCTATTTTTGCAGGTGTTGTTGATCTTGGCGCAATTGACTGGCATGCGGCTAGCTTGTCATCTTCATTTAAAGACCTTGGTAAGGTCTTTGGTGCAGCGCTTGGCTCTAAGGGCTTGGGGTCACTCTTCTCAGATATCTCTCGTTTGCCAGGTGTCCTAATGGCTATTCTTGCCTTTTCATTGACTGATATCTTCGATACTATCGGTACCTTGATTGGTACTGGTGAAAAAGTAGGTATCATTGCTTCAACGGGTGATAACAATGAATCAAAAGCTCTTGACCGTGCTCTTTACTCGGACCTTGTTGGTACAAGTATTGGTGCCGTTGCAGGGACTTCAAACGTTACAACCTATATTGAATCTGCAGCAGGTATTGGTGCTGGTGGACGTACTGGTTTAACAGCCCTTGTGGTTGCCGTTCTCTTTGCCATTTCAAGCTTCTTTAGCCCGCTTGTTTCAATTGTTCCTAGTGCAGCGACAGCACCTATCCTTATCATTGTAGGTATTATGATGTTGTCTAACCTTAAGGGTGTTGATTGGGAAGATTTGTCTGAAGCTATTCCAGCTTTCTTCACGTCAATCTTTATGGGATTCTCATACAGTATTACTTACGGTATCGCAGCTGGTTTCCTTACTTATACTTTGGTGAAAATTGTTAAAGGTCAAGCTAAGGATGTTCACCTTATTATGTGGATTTTGGATATCCTATTTATCCTTAATTTTATCAGTATGGCTGTGCTCTAAAGTTTGAATCATACAAAAGTCTGGCACTTGTGTCGGGCTTTTTTAGTTCTCTTGTGAAGCACGATTTTCCTATTTTTAAGGCTGTTTTTTAAAGGAAATTGAAATCAAGACAAATAGATGTTTGGAATTTAATTTTATGAGCACTAAATAAAGCTAAGATAAGTTTTTAATTAACACTCTGTCTCTGCACTTGCGGTTGAGAGGAGTCATTATTTGCATGATTTTACTGGAAATTTACAGCGGATTCTAGTCCATATTTTTATTTTTT
>OFCQ01000637.1_pt1 | contig 10376 bp, 9 predicted proteins | sample 1520861 | NCBI WGS metagenome assembly OFCQ01 (sample SAMEA2699036, study PRJEB24076) | metagenome | biome: Human gut stool | place: Spain | collected 2012-11-21 | reverse complement strand
AAGCCGGATAACCCCGTCCCCAATGGCCTCTAAACCCCGTCCCCAACTGGCACCCCGTCCCCACCGGCACCTTCCACTATTGAATTTCTTCTCTGAATCCTTCTCCAAGCACTTCATTTGACTCCATTATAATCACAAATGCTTTCTCATCAGCCTTTCTGGCCATTTCGCAAATCGCATACATTTCCTTATTATTACTTGCACACATTACAATATCTTTCTCAACACCTGTATAGCTTCCGTATCCCCTTAAAATTGTTGAGCCTCGTTCTACATGTTCGTCTATCATATTTGCTACTTTTTGCCCTTCGTCCGTCACAATCAATGCAATCTTACCTGAATTGATTCCATATGTGATCTTATCAATTACAACGGTCAGAAAATAGGAAATGATCAAACCATAAATCGTGGCGTCTACGTCTTTAAATATTGCTCCGCCTAATAATACAACTGCACAGTCGATTAAGAATACAATTTTCCCCAATGAAATATGCGGATATTTCGAATGGATTGCCACGCATACGAAATCCATTCCGGCTGTTGAGGAATGATTCATAAATATCAGTGCGTACCCAAGTCCTGAAAAAATGCCGGTACATAATGCAGCAAGCATACGGTCACCGGAATATACCGGCAACAATGTAACGACATAGTCTGTAATCAAAGATGAAATAATAAGTGAACGTATTGAACGTGCAAAAAACTCTTTTCCTAATGTCTTGAAACATATAATTACAATCGGTATATTTAGTGCAATTGTTCCCCATCCGATTGGAATATTGAACAAACGATATAAAATTAATGCAAGACCTGATACTCCTGCCAATGGGAATTCTGCATTTGCAGCAAAATTGTAAATTCCAAGGCCGATCAAAACGCCTCCCACAATATCTATAAAAATATCATATGAAAATTTTTTTATATTCCAGTTACTTTTCATTGTGTAATCCCTACCTTACATCTATTTTTATTTATCTATTTCCTCGAAAAAAAGAAGATCATTTGCAAATCATATCAATTATAATCCGCAAACGCTCTTCTTTTTATACTTTTCAGTATTATCAGAATCTCAGGCAATATGAATTATATTTTCCCAAGCTTAAACATCTGTATCATCTCATTTGTTAAGCTTTCATCTGATGTTACCTCCGGTAAATCTTCTCGCTCAAACCATTCTGCCAGCGCAAGCTCATCCTGATCTAATGTAATCTTATCTTCTCCGTCAAGATCGCAATAAAATCCCATCAATAATGTATCCGAAAATGACCACGGCTGGCTTTTATAGTATTGAATATTCTTTACTTTCAAGCCAACCTCTTCCATAACCTCACGCTTCACCGTTTCTTCTATCGTCTCGCCAATCTCTGTGTATCCTGCAAGCAGGGCATACTTTTTGTAAGTTCTTCCTGCATACTTTGAAAGAAGAAGCCGATTCCCGTCTCGTACAGCAATAATCGTTGCCGGACAGATTTTTGGAAATTCCATTGATCCGCATTTTTCACAATAAAGCATGCGCTCTTTCTCGTCTTTTTGAGTCGGCGAACCACATCTTCCGCAAAACTTGTGGCTTTGATACCAGGAATACAGCTGATATCCTGTGATTCCGGCAAATGCCAGATACCGCGGCTGTATCGTCCGAAACACTTCCGTATTCTCCATAGTGTAAGCTGATAACCTCTCACGATTGATATCATTTACAAGATAAAAAGGCTTATCATCAATAGAAAATAAATATGTGTAATTCTCGTAAATATCTTCGTTCAATCGTTCTAAATCTGCAAATGTCGGAAATGTCATCCCCTCTTCGCTTTTTTTCATCAGACATGTTCTCTTTTCATAATAAAGAGCAAAGCTGTCTTTCTTTGGCGGCACCGGCTTATATGCATTATTGTACTGATGTGGTGCGATATCCTGTATCATCTATCTCTTCCTCTGTTTCTGTTAAGTATTCGTCTGCTTCATTATATCTTCTCGTCCTGTAAATCTTCCTATGAAGCAGCCTTTTGTTATATCTTCTTTTGAAGCAATATTTTATTATTTCTTCTTATGAAGCAATGAACCAAGAGAAACAATAATTCCTCCTGCAATCAAAAAGAAATCTCCCAGATTCCATGTAATCTTTTCGATTTTTTTATTCTTATTTTCAAATCCGATATAGTCAATCACATATCCGCGAAGCCACCGGTCAAATGTATTACTCCATGCCCCTGCTGTCATAAGTGACAAACCAATCTTCTTCAGTTTGCTTCCCTTTTTACGCATCAGCTGAATCAGCTGTGTGATCGTCAAAATTATCGTAGCAAATGAAGATACATATTTTACCGTATCCGGATCGTTCTGCAATACATTCAATCCAAACCCACGATTATATACTTTTCGTAAGATTACTTTCCCTTTTAAAGTTTCCCGTTCTTCTTTTCTCGTGATGCCGTTCTCTATACAGGATTTGATAGTGATATCAAGCATAGCCAGCACTGCTGTCACGCTGATTAATACCAAGATTCCCATTCTCCTCTCACCTCTATTCTTCCGGTGATTCTGTCACATTTTCTTCTGTCTGAGCTTCCGGCTCTTCTTTTAATTCATCTGCCTGAACTTGTGGCTTGTCTTCTGGTTCTTCTTTTTCCTGTGTTGCTGTTGGCTCTTCTTTTACTTCATCAACAGTCTCTTTGACATCTACAACAATATCTTCTTCATCTACAAAATCTGCATCTGTCGGAACAGATGTTGAAACCTTCTCTCCGCAATATGGACAATATGCCATACCTTTCGCAATACTCTTGCCGCATGCTGCACAATTTGTATCGCCTCTAAGTTCAACAATCTGTTCATTGTATTCTTCAATACTTTCTTCACGATCTTGAATTGCCTCGCACAGTGCCTCTTCTTCTGCTTCTAATTCTTCCCCGTTTAGGAACTTTTCGTATAAGACTCTTCCTAATTCTGCTAAATCATCTTCGTTATTTCTCTCTAATGTACGAATCTGATTTTTCAATCTCTGAACTTCCATTGCTTCATTCGCTTTATTACCTACGAATTCCGCTGTCTCTCCAAGTCTCTTTGTTAAATCTTCAAAAAATGTCTTCATAATATAAGTCTCCTTTCCCCGCCGGTTAAAATCATATTTTCATTATAACCTATTATGGGGGAACTTCAATGTTGTTTTGAGAAATTTTATGTTTTTTATGGCTATTTCATTCATGACAGCCCACACGCAGGAAAAAGACTATGCACTCCTGCGGGAGCTTCGTCGGGCAAGCCCGACTCCAATTCGCTGGATTGCATAGTCTTTTCTTGCTTTGCGTTGTACCGTGATTGAAATAGGTGGAGCGATGAGGGATTTACTTTTCTGGTGTCTGATATATCTATATCATGGGGTTATTTGCTTATGCAGATGTCTTTGTGGCAACCGTTGTATCTGCACTGACTTAATATTCGCTGTTGCAGATGCTTTTTTTGAGACCGATGTATCCGCGCTGGCTTAATATTCGCTGTTGCAGATGCTCTTTTTGGAATCAATGTATCTGCAACTTACTTTTCTTTGAACTTGCAGATACTTTTAAGCCTGCCTGTCATGTACAATTGCATCTACATCTTGCCTTTTCTATGACCTGAGGATGCTTCCCGCAGAAATTTTGCATCCTCAACCTGTTCTTTCCATAACTTGTAGATACTCCCCGCAAAAATTTTGCATCCGCAACTTGCTCTTTCCATGCCTTGCAGATACTTCCCACAGAAATTTGGCATCTTCAATCCCCAAAAATCCACTATCGCAGATATCTCCCCCCTATTCTTTGAACTCCATGGTCTGAGCCAATACATTACTTACAAAAAAATTGATATAAGAAATTCGAGCGAATATGAAATGGGCGCTGGTGACACTTAGAGCGTAAATTTTTGCGTTAATGAATTTGAACGAACGTGTTTGAAGCTGCGTAGCAGCAAGTTTGAGTTCAAATTCATTTGCTTTTAGCAAAAATTTACGCTCTTATGTGTCACCCGCTCATGGAATCTGAGCAAGAATTCTTATATCAATTCTTTGTAAGTAATGTATTGCCACTTCGTGAATTAAATAGCAACCTACATCTTCTTAATCCGCTCAATCGCAGCCACTGTATTTTCATAGCTTCCAAATGCAGTCAGTCTGAAGTATCCTTCTCCGCTTGGTCCGAAGCCTGAACCCGGAGTTCCGACTACATTTGCATTTTCAAGAAGATAATCAAAGAATTCCCAGGAAGTCATATTGTCCGGTGTTTTCAGCCAGATATATGGAGCATTTACACCGCCTGATACAGTATATCCTGCATCTTTTAATCCCTGCGAAATTACTTTTGCATTGTTCATATAATATGCGATCTGTGCTTTAAGCTGTGCCTTTCCTTCTTCAGAATATACAGCTTCACCGGCTCTCTGCACAATGTATGGAGCACCGTTATATTTTGTTCCATGACGTCTTGCCCACAGTGAATGTAATGTCACATCGCCGCATTTTACATCTTTTGGAATAATAGTTGCACCGAGACGTACTCCTGTAAATCCGGCATTTTTTGAAAAGCTTCGAAGCTCGATCGCACATGTTCTTGCGCCTTCGCATTCGTAGATTGTATGTGGCACGTCATCTTCTGAAATGTATGCTTCATAAGCTGCATCGTAGATGATAACTGCACCTACTTTATTTGCATAGTCAACCCATTCCTGCAGCTGTGCTTTTGTGATTGTAGAGCCTGTCGGATTATTTGGGAAACAAAGATAAATGATATCCGGTGTTTCTTTTGGAAGCTCTGGTGCAAAGTTTGTCGCTTTAGTACATGGCATATAAATTACATCACTCCATGTTTCCTTTGTTGGATCATAGACTCCTGTTCTTCCTGCCATCACATTTGTATCCACATATACAGGATATACCGGGTCACACACTGCGATTTTATTGTCGATGCTAAAGATTTCCTGAATGTTTCCGGAATCACATTTTGCTCCGTCAGAAATAAATACTTCGTCAGCTGCGATATCGCATCCGCGAGCCTGATAATCATTTTTTGCCATCGCACTTCTTAAAAATTCGTATCCGAGATCTGGTGCGTATCCGTGAAATGTCTCTGCATGTGCCATTTCATCTACTGCTTTATGAAGGGAATCGATGATTGCCGGTGCAAGTGGCTGTGTGACATCACCAATTCCAAGTCGGATGATTGATTTATCCGGATTTGCCTCGCTAAATGCAGCAACTTTTTTTCCTATTGTTGAAAACAGATAACTTCCTGGTAATTTTAAATAATTTTCATTTACTTTAAACATTATTGGGTTCCTCCCTATTTTTCTTTCCACACTCCGTCAAATGAGACTTCTGCCGGGCCGGTCATGTAGACAGTATTTTTTTCACGGTCCCATTCAATTTGAAGGTCCCCGCCTAACAATTTTACTGTCACAGTATTTTCTGTCAGTCCATTTAAGATGCAGGCAACTGCAACTGCGCAGGCACCTGTTCCGCATGCCAGTGTTTCTCCCGAGCCTCTTTCCCATACTCGCATTTGAGCTGTATGACGGTCTATTACATTTACAAATTCTGTATTTATTCGATTTGGAAATCTTTCATGATTTTCAAATAATGGTCCTATCTTTTCTATTTCCAGATTTTTTATATCATCCATAAATACCACATCATGAGGATTTCCCATAGATACTCCTGTCATATGATATTCTTTTCCTCCAACCATAATTGGTTCGTCGATCACAGTCTCGCCTTTTGCAACGATTGGAATTAATTCCGGTTTTAAAATCGGGGTTCCCATATCAACTTTTACAAGTGTAACTTTTCCATGTTCTACTGTCAGGTCAAGGTATTTTATTCCGCCAAGCGTCTCTACTGAAATGCTTGTTTTATCTGTCAGGCCATAGTCGTAGACATATTTTGCTACACAACGGATTCCATTTCCGCACATTTCCCCACGCGAACCGTCTGCGTTGTACATTTCCATTTCAAAATCAGCTACTTCGGATGGTTTGATCAAAATCAGTCCGTCTGAGCCGATTCCGAAATGACGGTCGCTTACTTTGACTGCCATCTCAGATGGGTTTTCTATTTTTTCTTTAAAGCAATTTACATAGACATAATCATTGCCTAATCCTTGCATTTTTGTAAATTCCATAACCAGTTACCTCTCTTATTCATCCATAATTGTTAAAACCATCTGCGCGGTTTCCAACATATTGGTCCCGCTATCCATACTGCTTTTTTGTAAATATCGATGTGCCTCTTCTTCTGTCATATTATTTCGTTCCATCAAAAGAGACTTTGCCTTCGCAATTAATGCTTTTTCTTCCGGACTGCGCTGTTTTGCAGCTTCATGACGTTTTTTCCTTCGTCTTTGCATATTTTGCAGCATCATTTCCACTGTATTTATTAAATCATGTACTTTTATCGGCATTGATAATCCGATAACACCCTGTACACTCCCATCACTCCATTTATCGGGAGATGTCACCAACAATATTTCAAATTCTTTCGGAAGATACTCTCGGATATCTGTGTACATCATATCCTGCATACGGTATCCGCAGATTATGATTCCCTCATCCAATGTATCTGCCATATGAAGCACCTGCGCCCCAGTCGTACATACTCCATATACATCTATTCCACCACGCACAAGGATATTTCGAATATTAATTGCAATTTCTTTTTTAGGAAATGCTACAATAATTTCGTTCATATTCTACACCTCCTGCATCCCATACTGTAAACAGTACTACTTTGTTACCTTTGAAAGCGGAATCAGATTTTGTGTAGATAATTTGCAATTTCCCAATCTGTAACTTGCATGCAATATTCATGATATGCTTTTTTATGCGAATCGATCATCTTTGTTGATAATTCTCTTCCAAGCACATCTTTGATAAATGAATCCTGTTCCAGTTCATTTACAGCTTCCGGAAGGCTCTGTGGCAGCATATCAATGTGCAGTGAAGCGCGTTGCTCATCTGTCATTTTCTGTGCGTTCAAATCTATGCTTCCTATCGGCTTGATGCTATTTTTAATTCCATCCAGACCTGCTGCCAGAAGTACTGCCAGTGCCAGATAAGGATTTGCCGAAGGGTCCGGGCTTCTAAGCTCCAGTCTCGTATGTTCTCCTCGCATAGCCGGAATCCGGATAAGCGGTGAACGCGATTTGCCTGACCAGGTAATATAGACCGGTGCTTCATACCCAGGCACAAAACGTTTGTAAGAATTAACCGTCGGATTGGTGATGCATGTGATTGCCTTGATATGCTCCAGAATTCCACCCATAAACTGATATCCTTCCTGACTCATACCATTTTTATCTGTATCATCCCTGAAAATGTTTTTGCCATCTTTCCAGAGTGACAGATTCATATGCATTCCTGAACCGGCTGTCTCGATTTTAGGTTTCGGCATAAATGTCGCATGCAGGCCATGTCTCTTTGCAATGGTTTTTACTACCATACGAAATGTTACGATATTGTCTGCTGTTGAAAGTGCATCATCATAATGAAAATCAATTTCATGCTGTGCCGGAGCCAGCTCATGATGTGATGTTTCTACATTAAATCCCATATCTTCTAATGTCAAAACCATGTCTCGTCTTGCATTTTCTCCAAGGTCCAGAGGTCCTACATCAAATGAGCTTCCCTGCTCATGTGTGATCGTTGTCGGAATTCCATCCTCGTCTGTGTGGAAGAGGAAAAATTCGCACTCCGGACTTGCTTTCAGCGTATACCCCATTTCTTCGGCTTCTTTTACAACCTTTTTCAATATATAACGCGGATCCAGTTCAAATGGTCTTCCATCCGGATAATGCACATCACAGATCATACGTGCAACTTTTCCTTGTTGTGGCCTCCATGGGAAAATCTCAAATGTATTCAGATCCGGATATAAATACATATCTGATTCACCGAGTTCTGCGAATCCTTCTACCGATGAACCATCAAATACGCATCTGTTATCCAATGCTTTTTCCAACTGACTGACAGTGACTGCCATATTTTTTATCGTTCCATAAATGTCTGTAAATTGCAGACGGATAAATCCTACATCTTCTTCCTCTACCATTTTCAGAATATCTTCACGTGTATAGTTGTGCATTATCGAACCCTCCAAACATACTTCAATATTAGAAACGAAACGGACAAGTCCGCTTCGAATTTCCTATAAAGTGAAAAATGGGCGTTCTCTACCTTTAGAAAACGCCCTTGTTCTTCGTTATTATAGCTTTGATACGGTAAATTGTCAAATTGATTTTATTTATTCTTAGAAAACACTATGGAAATCCGTGTTCCTTCCCCGACTGTACTATCTACGGATACCTTTGCCTGGTGAAGCAATGCTCCATGTTTTACAATAGAAAGCCCCAGTCCTGTTCCTCCGATTTCTTTGGAATGGCTTTTGTCAACCCGGTAGAATCTTTCGAAAACTCTCTCCAGATGTTCCTTTGGTATTCCGATTCCTGTATCCGTTACGCTTACCTTTGGACCTTCCAGTGTATTACCAACCCAAATGCTCACGCTTCCTCCGGGATGATTGTATTTTATTGCATTCTCGCAAATGTTATAAATCATCTCATCTAATATCTGACGGATACCTGTATAAGTCACTGACTCTCCTTCCAAAATCATCCTGACATGCTTTGCAGATGACTGCATAGAAAGGCGGCTTACGATTTCCCTCGTCATATCATACAGATTGACTTCTTCTTTCTCTAACTCTACGGATTCTTCATCAAGTTTTGACAGTTTGATGATATCTTCTACGAGGGTGATAAGCCTTCTTGCTTCTTTGTAAATGCGCTCGGAAAATTTCTGGATATCTTCCGGTTTTACAAGGCCATTTTTCATAATTTCTGCATAACCGGATATTGAAGTCAGCGGTGTCTTTAGCTCATGGGAAACGTTTGCCGAGAATTCTTTTCTCATATTTGCCACTGCATCTTTTTCTTTGTTCTGTTTATCGATTGCCTCTAGAAGTGGATCCAGCTCCTCATAAATTTCATTATCCAAAGGATGCTCTATATCCAGCTCATTGATCGGACGAATGAGTCTTGCTGTCTGCCATCTGCCGAGTATATATACAAATGCAAGCACGATTGCCGCGATCACTGCCATCGCAGGAAATATCTGAATTGCCGTGCTTATCAGACTGTCCATATTTCTTGCCACACGAAGGACTGTGCCATCGTCTAAAAGGACTGCATAATAATAGAGTTCTTTTCCAACGGTATCGGACATACGGATATCCTCACCGACTCCATTTTTCAATGCTTCACGTACTTCCACCCGGTCTTTGTGATTATCCAGTGTACTCTCATCACCCCTGGAATCGTAAAGCACCTTTCCGTCTTGTGCAATCCTTGTGATGCGGGTCCTTGCATCTACTTCATCGAGTTCCTCCAGATATTGTGTCCCGGTAATCTCTATTGCTTTTTCAATATACTTCGCTTCCTGGCACACATCTGTTTCCAAAATTCCCAGACTTTGATTATATACAAAAAAGGAAACAAATCCATATGAAATAATAATGGTTATTGCCAAGATAAAAATCATACTTTTTTGAATCTTATCTCTCATTCGTTTCTCCAATGCGATATCCCACTCCTCGAATTGTTTCTATCATCGATCCGTACTCTCCAAGCTTCTGTCTGAGTGTTCGAATATGTACGTCTACCGTTCTTGTCTCGCCATCAAAATCATATCCCCAGATATCTGTGAGAAGCTGATCTCTGGTCAGCACGATATTTTGATTCTTCATCAATTTCTCTAACAGCTCAAATTCTTTTAGTGTAAGAACAATTGTCTTACCGTCTGCTGTAACTTCATGTTTTTTTAGATCCATCTTCACTCCGTTTATCTCAAGTTCAGAAGTATCTGTCTTTATTCTTCCGGTACGTCGCAGGACAGCTTTGATCCTTGAGACAAGCTCCATCATGCCGAATGGTTTTGTCACATAATCGTCTGCTCCGGAATCAAGTCCTATTACCTTATCGTATTCTGTTCCCTTCGCAGTCACCATAATGACCGGAATATCTTTTGTTTTTGACGAACTTTTCAGTCTACGCAGAATCTGCATTCCGTCCTCTCCCGGAAGCATGATATCCAGCAAAACGAGCTCTGGTGTATCAAACGCCAGAGCCTCCAAAAAGGATCTGCCCTCCGCAAACCCTTTTGCTTCCAATCCTGTTGATTCCAATGTATAGACTACCAGTTCGCGAATGTTATCATCATCTTCTACGCAATAAATCATCGCAAGCTCCCTTTCTTTTTTTGATTGTTGAGGGTTGCTGGGGACGGGGGTTAGTGAGCCATTGGGGACGGGGGTTAGTGAGCCATTGGGGACGGGGTTTAGTGGCTTTTTTACAAAAGAG
>OFCQ01000595.1_pt1 | contig 11890 bp, 11 predicted proteins | sample 1520861 | NCBI WGS metagenome assembly OFCQ01 (sample SAMEA2699036, study PRJEB24076) | metagenome | biome: Human gut stool | place: Spain | collected 2012-11-21 | reverse complement strand
CAGCTGACGGTCAATTCGGTAGAGACGGTGCGTGTTACTATAAAGCCCGGCGAAATGCCAAGGCTGCCTTCCACCGTCAAGGTGCAGTACAATAACGGAGCCTATGACAATGTCCATACACAGGTAGAGTGGGGCGAGATTCCGGAAGAGTACCTGACCGAACCAGGAACCTACACTTTAACTGATTTGGGCGCACTCATTGTCAAAGAGAATGTTCTGGCCAACGATAAGGCGGCCACACTGATTTTGAAGGTGACCGGCGCACTCAAAATTACGGTGGAGAACGGCACGGCGGATCAGGAATCGGCCGAGGCCGGGGAAACCGTGACGATCACTGCCAATCCGGCTCCCACAGGAAAGACCTTTGACAAATGGACCAGCGAGGACGGTATCGTATTCGCGGACGCGTCCAAAGCGGCCACCACCTTCCAGATGCCGGATCAGCCGGTAACAGTAACGGCGGTCTACCGCAGTAAAGGCGGGTCTACCTCGGATGATGATGATGATGATGATGATGATGATGATGATGATCGGTCCGGTTCCTCTAAACCGTTGCCCACCTCTCCAACTGATCCTGGTTTGGGCAGGGTTTGGAATGGTGAGGTAGGCCCTACGGGTGGTGCGCTGTATCTGGATACCAAGAGCTATTCCATGGCTCCTGGAAACATCTATGACATCAAAGCGGTCCTGAAAGGCTATCCTATTTCTAGCCTGAAAGTCTATTCCTCCCGAAGCGGGATTGCCAGGGTGGAACTGTTGCCCAGCGGCAATTACCGGGTGACAGGGCTGCAGTCTGGAACCACCTATATTATGTTTGAAGCCTTCGGCACGGACGGCTCTCTTCTGAACCACGCCTCCGTCAAGGTGGACGTGGCGCCGGGGGTTATTCAGGGCGGCGTGAGAAATGCGGCGGCCAGCCTGTTCTAAAACAGATATTTGAAAGGCTAAAACTGTCGGATTCAATCAGGAAGGTTGAAAAAGTGCAAACATGTCCCCGGAATGTGAAGGCAGGAAAACTGCCGGCACAGAAAGGGGGCATGTTTTCTGTTTTGCCAGTCCGGCTTTCCCAATCTTTTCCGATCCTTTCTGGATGCAGCAGGCGAAAAACCTAACTGCTAGACTCCTTTGATTAAAATTTCCTGCTTTTGAATATGCTAAATGGTGGGAGGGTTTAGAGATGAGCAAATGGGTTGCGGTGCTTTTCGCCTCTGAACCCTTTCGCTATTTTTATTGGGTGCTTTTTCGCATCATAAAAGTCCGTCTGCCTGATGATGATTTACGGAACTGTTGGAATTTGCACACAGGCAAGAGCTTGGGCAGCGAAAATTGTGCCAAGTCACGTTGTATATAAGTGAAAGAGAAGCAGGTGGTTTCAAGCCGCCTGCTTCTCTTTTTCAGCCCCTTTCGCGATTTTGTAAACGTTTGACATCCGCTTTTCATAGATCAACAAATTGGCGTATTGGCGCCAAAAAGCGCATTATCTCGTATATAGGCACAAAAATAATCAACTTTAATAAAAAATAGTTGACATATTGATGTTTCTCGATTAATATATTAACAGAGTAAATCAATTAACGCCGTGTATCCACACAGAAGCGAGAAAAGGACGGCAAGCGAAAATGACAGGTGCGATTGGCAAAAATAACAGTGATTTGACCGAAATGAATCGCTCCGCTGTTGTGAGAATATTGCAGCAGCAGGAGGTATGTTCCCGAGCGGACATTGCCCGACAAACGGGTCTTACTCAGGCGGCTATTACCAAAATAGTTGCGTCGATGATGGAGATGGGCATTGTATCCGAGGTGGGAATCATAACGGGCGGCGACAACCGCCGTTCCATAGGGCTTAGGCTGAATCCTGATAAGCATCAAATCATTGGGGTAAAGTTTGCAAGACAGATGTTTGCGGTAGGCGTGTTCGATATTTCAGGTAAGATATACATACACACGGAAACGAAGTTTCCATTTGAGGAAGATCCCCAGAAGGTGCTTTCTGCCATGAAAGAGCAGATACACGACATGCTGAAGAAATATGAAAATGTCGTTTCCATTGGCCTTGCCGTTCCGGGGCCTTACTTAAGGGATGAAGGCCGTATTGCGGTCGTTACCCAAATGTCCGCCTGGCACACAATCAATTTTATTGAGGAATTCAAAGAAGAGTTTAATAAGCCCGTTTTTATAGAGCATGACGCAAACGCGGGTGCATTGGCCGAATGGTTATTCGGCGGGCATACCCAGCCGCTGCACACGCTGGCATATTTTCTGGTGGGCGACGGTGTGGGTGCCGGTATCATTGAACGCGGCCGACTTTTCCTTGGGGTACAGGGCACCGCATGTGAAACCGGGCACATCAGCGTGGATGTCCACGGCCCGCGCTGTGAATGCGGGAACTATGGCTGCCTTGAAATGTATTGTTCGGCTTCGGCCATCTTGAAAAAAGTGCAGGAGCGTGTGCCGGAATGCCTTCCCTGTGAAAATCCGCAAAGCAGCGACGCCTGCATCGCCGTTTTTGAAGCGGCTCGTGCCGGCAATCAAAAAGCGCTGGATGTGGTGCGGGAGACAGCGGAGTATATCGGTTACGGCTGTGTTACGCTGATCAACGCCTATAACCCCGACATTATTATCCTTGGTGACGTCGTATCTCAGGGAGGGGATTTGCTGCTGCCGATTGTTCAGGAAGTGGTAAGGCAGCGTGTCATTCCCGAGCTGCACACCAAGGTTCGGATTAAAATATCGAATCTCAAGGTAGACCCTACTCTTTATGGCGCAGCCGCCACAGCAACGGATAAGGTGTTGCAGCTGCCCAGTAAGTTTTCGGCGGCAGGCAAAAGGGGGTAAGACAAATGATTGCTCCCGAGCCAACGCAGTATCAAATGGTCTTTTGCGATATTGACGGAACGCTCCTGGATTCAACACATCGTATTTCCCCGGGTACCAGACAAAAAATACAGGAGCTGGATCGGATCGGCATCCCTTTTATCCTTGTTTCGGCGCGCATGCCCTCGGCAATTTTTCCTCTGCAGCGCGAATTGGGGATCAAAGCACCCATTGTTTGCTACAGCGGCGCACTGATCCTTAATGAACACGGGGACCCGGTCAAAACGGTCGGCATCGATCGGGGAAAAGCGATTCTGATCGATGACTTCGTGAAAAGGGAATGGAAGGATGTTTGCTGCAGCGCCTATTGTCACCGTGACTGGATTTCAGACAATATTCATGACAGATGGATCATGCAGGAACAAAGCATCACGGCTTCGGTGCCGAAAGAAGGCAAAATTTCTGATTTTGTCCCACAAAAAGGGCAGGTACATAAGCTTTTGTGTATGGGGAAAGCAGGGGCGATCGCAGACCTTACTCATGCACTGAAGGAAAGCTTCTCCGGGCTTTCCGTTTACTGCTCCAAAGACACCTATCTGGAAATTATGAACGAAGCCGCTTCAAAATCCGGGGCGGTCAAGCATCTTTGTGAGGCGTATGGCATTCCCATGGAGGCTACCGTATCTTTCGGCGACAATTTCAACGATATCGATATGCTGCTTGCCACCGGTACCTGCTTTGCGATGGGCAACGCGCCGCCGGAGGTAAAAAGACAGGTGCGGAATGTGACGGAAGACAACGACCATGAGGGTGTGCTCGCGGGACTGGAACAGTTGAATTTTGCAGAAAATCGTATATAAATTTTGCTTGTGAACATGCAAGCGTATGGGGAGTGTAGTTATGGAACGTCCCTTGATCCTGCAGATGCAGGGTATTACCAAACTCTTTCCGGGTGTGCGTGCACTCGACGATGTGACGCTGGAGGTGCGTGAAGGCGACATTCACGCAATCTGCGGCGAGAACGGAGCGGGAAAATCGACCTTGATGAAAGTCCTTTCCGGTGTGTATCCCCACGGTTCCTATGAAGGCAGGATCATTTATATGGAAAATGAAATTGCCTTCAAGGACATCAAAGAATCGGAGAAAGCCGGCATCGCGATCATTCACCAGGAGCTGACAATGATTCCGGAGCTATCCATTACCGAAAACATTTTTTTGGGAAACGAAACCGTCAATCACGGGCTGATCGACTGGGATGCCCAGCGGCGCCGCACGGTAGAGCTGCTGGAGAGGGTGGGGCTGACGATCGATCCCGACACCCCGATCAAGCACCTGGGCGTGGGCCAGCAGCAATTGGTAGAAATCGCGAAGGCGCTTTCCAAAAACGTCCGGCTGCTGATTCTGGATGAGCCGACCTCCGCGCTCAACGAGACCGACTCCGCGAACCTGCTTGAGCTCATGCGGGGCCTGAAAAGCCGGGATATCACCTGTATCATGATCTCACACAAGCTCAACGAGATCGCGGCGATCGCCGACGCCGTCACCGTCATCCGCGATGGCCGCACGGTCGAAACGTTCTATGTTGAAGCGGGACAAATTGATGAGGACCGCATCATCCGCGCCATGGTAGGGCGCTCCATCGAAAACCGCTTTCCCACCCACGAATCGCATCCCGGCGAGGTGATCTTCGAGGTGTCCGACTGGCGTGTGGAAGATCCCAATATTCCGGGCCGGATGATCTGCAAGGACTCCAGCTTCTTTGTCAGAGCCGGAGAGATCGTCGGCTTTGCCGGCCTGATGGGCGCGGGAAGAACAGAGCTGATGCGGTCCATCTTTGGCCGAAACTACGGCGTGTACCTGGGCGGCTCTATCAAAATCCGGGGGAAAGAGATTCGCGTCACCTCAGTTGCCTCCGCCATCCGTCAGGGCATCGCCTATGTTCCCGAGGATCGCAAGACCTTGGGGCTCAACCTGCTGGACAGTATCCGCATCACCACCGTGTCGGCAAACCTAAGGGGCATTCTGCGCGGCAGACTCCTTGATTTGGATAAGGAATTTCAGGTTGCCGAACACTACCGCGACTCCTTAAATGTCAAGACGCACAGCGTGAACAGCGGCGTGACCACCTTGTCCGGCGGGAACCAGCAAAAGGTTGTTTTGGGCAAGTGGATGTTTACAGAGCCGGATGTTTTGATTCTTGACGAGCCTACCCGCGGGATCGACGTTGGCGCCAAGTACGAAATCTATCGCCTGATTCAGCATCTTGCGGATCAGGGGAAAGCAGTCATCATCATTTCCTCCGAGCTGCCTGAGCTGCTGGGTATATCGGACAGAATCTACACCGTCTTTGAGGGGAGCATCACAGGCGTGTTGGACCGTCAGGACGCCGATCAGGAAAAACTGATGAGAATGATGACAAATACCTCCAAATTGGAATCTAACGCGGAAAGGACAGAAATGCTTTATGAGGTATCTTAAGAAAGTACTTGGCGGCGGATTGCGGCAGTACAGCATGGTGATTGCCTTAGTGGCGCTTACCATCATCTTTAATATTGCTTCGGGAGGGAGAATGATCACCTCCTCCAACTTTCAGAACCTGATTTCCGGGAATGCGTATGTGCTGGTGCTGGCGATCGGAATGCTGATGGTGATCGTGATCGGACAGATCGATCTGTCCGTCGGTTCAGTGGCCGGATTCGCGGGAATGGTAATGGCCCTTTCCGCGCGGGATTTCGGCTTGCCGTGGTGGCTCGCGGTGCTCCTCGCACTCGCGATCGGTGCGGCCGCCGGCGCGTGGCAGGGGTTCTGGCTCGCGAAGCTCGGGATTCCCGGTTTTATTACAACACTCGGCGGCATGATGATTTTCCGCGGCGGCGTCATCTGGATTTCAAGGTCCATCTCGGTGCCGGCACCGCAGGAGCTCAAGGTGTTCGGTTCGGGATATTTGCCCGACTGGGGCCCTGCTACAGGAATAAATAACTCGACTCTGCTGCTGGGGATCATCGCGATCGTCGCTTTCGCCTTTGCGCAGCTGCGCGGGCGTACGCGTTCGGCCAACCTGACCGGAAAAACAGAGGAGCTTTGGCCGGTGGTGGTTCGGATTGTTCTGGTCGGTGTGATCATCGGTTACTTAACCTGGGTTTTCGGCACTGGCCGCCCCGGCACATCCTTCCCCGTACCGGGCCTGATTCTCGTGATTTTGATCATTATCTATCACACGATCACCCAGCGCACTAGATTTGGCCGGCATATCTATGCTGTCGGCGGCAACAAAACCTCGGCTGCATTGTCTGGCGTCAATGTCCAGAAAACCTATTTCCTCACGATGCTCAATATGTCCCTGCTTGCGGCTTTGGCCGGAATCATGTTTGTGGGCAGATCGACCGCAGCAGGTCCGTCGGATGGTACCGGATGGGAGCTCGACGCCATTGCGTCGGTCTTTATCGGCGGCGCGGCTGTTTCGGGTGGTGTCGGTACCGTTTTTGCCACAATGATCGGTGGACTGGTGATGGCCGTTCTCAACTCCGGGCTGATGCTCATGGGCGTTGGCGCTGACCGCACTCAGGTCATTAAGGGCCTGGTGCTGCTCGCTGCGGTTGCTTTCGATGTGTTCAACAAGCAGCAGGGCCGCCCCTCCATTACAGGAAGACTGTTTCCCACAAAGGAAGGCAAACTCCAGGATGGCGAACCTCAGAAAGGTACCCCTGCCAGCAGCGATTCCTGACAGACTGATGGCCGGGCCTTGCATATTAGTCGACGGACTTAAAACAGGAGGTTAATATGAAAACGAAAAAGCGTCTATCTCTGTTACTCGCAGCAGCACTTACCATGACAACAGCACTGACCGGCTGCGGCGGAACACAGCAAACTACTTCTTCCGCTGCGCCTGCACCCGCCTCTTCCACCCCCGCTGAATCCGGCGCCGCCGGATTCGCAGCAGACGCAACCATCGGCGTTGCACTGCCCTGGCTGGGCACCCAGAACTGGAAAGAAGCGGATGAGATGTTCCGGGCCCAGCTCGAAGCTGCGGGCTTCAAGGCAATCGTCCAGCACGCTGACAACAAGGTTCCCCAACAGCAGCAGCAAATCGAGTCTATGATTCAGAACGGCGCTAAAGTGATCGTCGTCGGCCCTGTCGACGGTTCTCAGCTCGGAGCGGTTCTGGAAGAAGCGAAGGCGGCCGGCATCAGCATCATCGGCTATGACCGCCTCATCGAGAACACCACCGGCATCGACGGCGTGGTGCAGTTCGGCAGCATCAAGACCGGCGAACTGCAGGGGCAGGCTCTGCTCGACGGACTGGCTGCTCAGAAGGGCAAGGGTCCTTACAACATCGAATTGTTCGGCGGCGGACCTGCCGACCCGAACGCTCCCAACTTCTTCAAAGGCGCTATGAAAGTCCTCCAGCCCAAGATCGACGACGGTACGCTGGTTGTCGTTTCCGGCCAGACCGATTTCACCCAGTGCGCTACCATGGATTGGGATAACTCTAAGGCCCAGGCCCGTATGGATTCCCTCCTCTCCGGCTTCTACTCCAATAAGGAAATCGACGGCGTTCTCTCTCCCAATGACGGAATCGCCCGCGCGATCATCACCGCATCCGAGCAGGCCGGCCAGAAGATTCCCGTTGTTTCGGGCCTTGACGCTGAGAACGAGTCTGTTGAGTGGATTTGGTCCGGCAAACAGTATTCTACCGTAGCCAAACCGACCGATGTTCTGGTAGGCAAAACGATTGAGATCATCAAGTCGCTGCAGGCTGGCAAAGGAATGCCCGCCCCCGATACAACCGTAGAAAATGGCAAGAAAGACGTCACCGGCGTATAACCGTCGATAAACGCACCAATCGCGTTTTTTTAAGAAGTATTCGCGAATGATTCCGGCCGTATGGCTCTCCTGAAATAAGCAATCCGAAGAACCTGTATTGGCAAGTGAGAAATACCGCTAAGATGATTCTTTCAGGATACGAATACAGGTTCTGAGCTCTTGCAAAGGGGACGGCGGAGGATATTCCTTTGCCGTCCGATTTGCAGACGCGAAAATTCCTGCTGAATGGAACATTCATATGAAATTGTAGTTGATGTGAAATGACATTGCTTTGGACGCGGTGATGAAATCGCTGGAGAAAGCAGTGGGAACATAATTGAAATCAGCACTCCTTTTGTGCTAAAATAAGACAAGAATTTTCATTGGTAATTCGTATTTAAGAAGCTCGGCGGAAAATTCATCGCCAAAATGGTTGTTTCGAGCTGTGAAAGCAGGTTCTAAGCTTGGTGTTTATAATGCGGTAATCATGGCGTTCATGGAAAAGCCAGGGCAAACCAGCGACAAAATGTTCACACGCCACGCAAATATTGAGTGTAGCCTGAGAGCCATAGTCAAACAACTTAAAAATGAACATTCATTTTTCAAGCAGTGGGTTTTGTCCGAGGGCACGCAAGGCGTGCATTTGACGGTGCAGTCGGAGCAATGGCCGCTGCTTGTGGGCTTCTGTGGCGAAACCGCTGCAGACTTCAAAGAGACTGCTGCTTTTTTGAAGTTGCTCGACTACAAATTTTTTTCGGGAGTGATTGAATGTTCGATATAGTCGCGTTGGGTGAGCTACTGATTGACTTTACATACCACGGCAGAAGCGAAAACGGGATGCGCCTGTTTGAGCAGAACCCCGGCGGCGCGCCTGCGAACATGCTTTGTGCCGCTTCGAATTTAGGATCAAGCACTGCGTTTATCGGCAAGGTAGGCAGGGATATGCACGGGGATTATCTGCGCAGGGTGCTGGAAGAAAAGGGCGTCGATACCGGCGGACTGATCAGCGCGGAGGATGTGTTTACGACGCTTGCGTTTGTTGAGCTGTCTGAAACGGGCGAGCGCAAATTCTCGTTTGCACGCAAGCCCGGTGCAGACACCTGTCTTACAGCGTGCGAGGTGAAGCGTGAGTTGTTAGAGGGGTGCAGGATTTTCCATTTTGGTTCCCTCTCACTGACCGATGAGCCTTCGCGTTCTGCCACAATAGAAGCGGTGAAAGCCGCAAAAAAAGCCGGGGCAATCATCTCTTACGACCCGAACTACCTTGCTCCTTTTTTTACCTTCTTACTAACGATTTTGGCCTTTCAATTATTGGCTAGTCTTTTAGAAATCTTCATTATTGGAATTCACTTTAATGGCATTACAGTGATTGTTTATGAAGTTGCGCCTAGTTTATTATTGAATTTTCTATTGTATATTGGACTTCAACCATTACTTGAAAAGGTTTATTTATAAAGTCGAAATAAAAATGTAACAATAGCGTAACATAAAATTTGAAAAAATTTGTTATACTAGTTAGTGTCTTATTTAAGAAGGGAAAATTTTAAATGAAGAAAAAATTATTTGCCACAATCTTATTGAGTACTGTTGCTTTAGCACAAGTAGCTGTAGTAGCTGGTGTGTCAGCAGACTCTACAGACGATAAGATTGCTGCTCAAGACAACAAAATCAATAGTATTAATCAACAACAACAAAGTGCGCAAGCTCAAGTAGATCAAATTCAAGGCCAAGTATCTGAAATCAAGAAACAACAAGCAGATCTTCAAGCTGAAAATGATCGTTTGAATGACGAATCTGAAAAATTGTCTGCTGAGATTGATGAGTTATCAAAAAATATTGTTGCTCGTCAAGAATCACTTGCAAATCAAGCACGTAGCGCTCAAACAACTGGAACTGCAACAAGCTATATCAATGCGATCGTTAGCTCTGGTTCTTTGACTGAAGCTATTTCACGCATTTCTGCTATGAACGAAATTGCTGATGCTAACAACAAAATGTTGCAAGAGCAAAAACGTGATAAAGAAGAGATTGCGAAAAAACAAAAAGAAAACAACGATGCGATCAACACTGTAATCGCTAACAAGCAACAATTAGATGATGATGCGCAGGCTTTGACTACAAAAGAAGCTGAATTGAAAGTTGCGCAACTGAACTTGGCAGCCGAAAAATCAACTGCTGAAAATGAAAAAAATGCGTTAGTACAACAAAAAGCTGAGGCTGAAAAAGCAGCGGCAGCGGCGGCAGCAGCAGAAGCGGCTTACCGTGCAAAACAAAAAGAACAACAAGCAGCTGTGAAAGCTTCGGCTAACACAACTCTTCAAGCACAGGTACAAGCGGCAGCTCAAACTCCTGCAGCATCTGGAGCTCCAGTAGCTCAAGCAACGACTCAAACAGTAGCAGCAGCTCCAGCAGCCACTACTTCTCGTCCTACCTACAGCTCATCTGCGTCTTCTTACCCAGTAGGTGAATGTACTTGGGGTGCGAAAGTTTTAGCTCCATGGGCTGGCGATTACTGGGGTAACGGTGGTCAATGGGCAGCAAGTGCAGCAGCGGCTGGATTCCGTACAGGATCTCAACCACAAGTTGGGGCTATCGCATGTTGGAATGATGGTGGATATGGACACGTAGCAGTCGTTACTGCTGTTCAATCTACAACAAGCATTCAAGTTTCTGAATCTAACTATTTAGGAATTCGTAGTATTGGAAACTACCGTGGATGGTTTAACCCAGTCAATGCTCAAGGTACTGTTACTTATATCTATCCAAATTAAGAATTATCATGAAGCAGAACAAAGGTTCTGCTTCTTTTTTTGATAGCTTCTTTCTTTTGTATTTTCCATAAATTAATATTTGAATATTTGTTTAAAAAGCGATAAAATGGTGGTAGGAGAAATTTGTGCTGACTGTACAATATGGTTTTTAGATTTTACTGGAGGAAATCATGTCATTTTCTGATTTAATGCTCTTTGCTTTGTCGTCAAATCAAGAATTGGCTCAACGTGTGTCTCATGAAATGGGACTACCGCTTGGAAAGTCAACGGTTCGTCAATTTTCTGATGGAGAAATTCAGGTTAATATTGAAGAATCAATCCGTGGGAAAGATGTTTATATTTTGCAATCCACTAGCTCACCGGTTAATGATAATCTAATGGAAATTTTGATTATGGTAGATGCGTTGAAACGTGCGAGTGCGCAATCGATTAATGTGGTGATGCCGTATTACGGCTATGCTCGTCAAGACCGGAAAGCTCGGGCTCGTGAACCAATCACTTCTAAGTTGGTTGCGAATATGCTTGAAGTTGCTGGTGTAGATCGCCTCTTGACCATTGATTTGCACGCAGCACAAATTCAAGGCTTCTTTGATATTCCAGTTGACCACTTGATGGGAGCTCCATTGATCGCTGACTATTTCGAACGTCGTGGAATGATTGGAAAGGACTATGTTGTGGTCAGTCCTGATCACGGTGGAGTGACTCGTGCTCGGAAGTTGGCGGAATTCTTGAAGACACCGATTGCCATTATTGATAAGCGTCGGAGTGTCGATAAGATGAATACGAGTGAAGTCATGAACATCATTGGGAGTGTTGAAGGCAAGACTTGTATTTTGATTGATGATATGATTGATACTGCTGGTACGATCTGTCATGCAGCGGATGCCCTTGCAGAAGCAGGAGCTGTAGAGGTCTATGCAAGCTGTACGCACCCAGTTCTATCAGGACCTGCCATGGACAATATTCAGAAGTCTGCGATCAAGAAGTTGGTTGTTTTGGATACAATTTATCTGCCGGAAGATCGCTTGATTGACAAGATCGAGCAAATTTCGATTGCGAAGCTTCTTTCTGAAGCGATCGTTCGCATCCATGAAAATCGTCCTCTTTCACCTTTATTTGAAACGGGAAATGCGAAAAAAAGTTAAGAATGAGGAGGCTGGGTTTCTGGCCTCTTTTATACAGGAGAAATACAAATGGGGATCAAACAGTGGTGGCAAAAAGTTAAAAATGAAAAGAAGCGAAAAGAACTGATTCAAGCGGCTCAAAAACTAGAAAGCAAGGCAGATCCAAGTTTGCCGAAGAAGACTCTGCCCAAAAATCGTGCGGTAAAATAGGGAATAATTGGAGTGAAAAAGAAGAGGAAACTGGTGAAATTAGGGAAGTTCGGTCTATTTCATAGAGAAACGATTAAGTAAAAGTTTCCAAAAACCGAACAATTCTAATAGATGAGTATAATATGTTACTAAATCGTAATTTTAGAGATCAAATAGACCTAATTTT
>OFCQ01000584.1_pt1 | contig 12210 bp, 13 predicted proteins | sample 1520861 | NCBI WGS metagenome assembly OFCQ01 (sample SAMEA2699036, study PRJEB24076) | metagenome | biome: Human gut stool | place: Spain | collected 2012-11-21 | reverse complement strand
ACTATGATGCAGATATGCTGGCGGCGGGTGTGGCGCTCCATGAGGGCTTCACCTATCAGCCGGACAGCACATTGTTCTGGAAACAGGCTGTCGGCAATGAAAGCTCCTATCTGTTCGTTACCACGCGCCATTTGAACAGTGCGTACCTCGATTCCATCAAGGACACGATGGAGGACGGCGAGTACCTTATTATCGCTTGCCGCTCCTTTGACCGCGGCCTCGAAAAAGCGTATCCGAATATCACTGTAAAGAAAATCCCGCAGATGCTCCTCGACCATTGCGAGTTTGGAAAAGCCGACTACAATCTGAATATCGTTCACCCGCCCGTATATGAGGATGAGGAGGTTGATTGCGATGAGTGATAGATTCCCGCAGTACACCACCGACTATATTAGCGGCGTCATGTCGCTCCGTAAGCCGCAGGAGGCTTCTCTGAAAATATTGGAGGAAATCATCACCAGCGTTTCTCTCCGAAAAGGCATGAATCTGAAAGCAGCCCTCGGTGCAGTTCACGCCATGTATCCGATATGCTCGGATTTTGAGCGTGAATTCATGTCGCTGACATTTGCCCTTGCTACTGGTGTGGGTAAAACCCGTCTGATGGGAGCCTTTATCGCATATCTGTATACCCAGCATGGCATAAAGAACTTTTTTGTTGTGGCACCGAACACCACTATATACGACAAGCTGAAAAAGGACTTGAGCGATTGGAACAGCCAGAAATATGTATTCAAAGGTCTCGGCTGCTTTGCCACGCCTCCGCAGATAATCGCGGACGATGACTACAGGACAAAAACCATAGATATTTTTGAATCCGATATTCATATTTTCGTGTTCAACATTGACAAGTTCAATAAAGAAGACGCGAACATGAAAAAGGTCAATGAGCTAATTGGCGATTCCTTCTATCAGTACCTGTCCAGCCTGCCGGATTTGGTACTCATTATGGACGAGTCCCACCATTATCGCGCTGAAAAAGGCGCTGCGGCGCTTAACGATCTCCATCCCCTGCTTGGCTTGGAATTGACTGCCACGCCGCTTGTTTCGACTGGAACGAGACAGGTACCGTTCAAAAATGTGGTCTATGAGTATCCGCTGTCGAAAGCCATTGAGGACGGATATACTCGCACTCCGTTTGCAGTAACCCGGTCGGACATTGATTTTTATAATTTTGGTAACGAGCAGCTTGATAAAATGATGCTCTTGGATGGTATCACCTGCCACGAAAGCGTCAAGCAGAAGTTGGAGATGTATGCTGTCAACCACAGCACGCCTGACCATCCTGTTGCCGTTGTAAAACCGTTTATGCTCGTTGTTTGCAAGGATACCGACCACGCGGCATGGGTAGAGAGCTTTATCCGCAGCGACGAATTCAAAGGCGGCGCATATCGCAGCAAAACGATTATCGTCCATTCAAAGCAAAAAGGTGCCGAAAGCGAAGCAAATATGCGGCTACTGCTTGATGTTGAAAACCCGGAAAATCCGGTGGAAATCGTTATCCATGTTAATATGCTCAAGGAAGGCTGGGATGTGAATAACCTCTATACCATCGTGCCTCTGCGTACTGCTGCATCAAAGATTCTGCGCGAACAGATGGTAGGTCGCGGTCTGCGTCTGCCGTATGGTGAACGCACCGGTAACAAGGACGTTGACGCCGTTATGCTCACGGCACACGATAAATTCAATGATATTCTGGAAGAGGCACAGAAGGGCGATTCTATTTTTAAGGCCGGTAATGTCATAAAGGTAGAGGATATCGTCCCGGAGCAGGTTACCTATACGCAGATTACGATTGAGACTGAGCCGGATAAGACGCTGGAAACAGCATACGAGCTTACGCACATAGAAAAATCCGATACGGCAGACGCTCTGCTGAAGAAGGCAAGTGAGCTTATCAGCCAAGAGGTATCTCACCATATTCAGTCCACTCCCGCGCACACTGTTACCCCGGCGCAGACGCAGGAAATCGTGGATACCGTCACGGAAATAATTGCGGAAGATAAAGACTTAGGCGATGTTTTTAAGGACAACGAGATGCCGCTTGCCGCATGGCTGCGTTATCACACCGAGGAAACGCATCGGGCTGCACAGGCCAAATTCATCCCCATCCCTCGCATAAAAATAACAGACGCAGGTGTTGAGGAATATGGTTTCGTAGATTTCGACCTCGACTTGACCGAGTTCACCCATGTGCCGATAAGGAATGAGCTGCTCATTCAAAACCTTGAGGACATGAATGACCGCCAGCGCATCAAGGGAGATGCCATTGACTTTGATGGATATAATCCGAAAAAAATCATTTTGGAGGAACTTCGTAAAAAGCCGGAAATCGATTATGAGAAATGCTCTACGCTCCTTTTCAAGCTGATTTCACAGGTGTGCGACCATTATGAGCGTCAGTACGGCATGAACGGTATGCAGAACATCACAATGATGTACAAGCGCAATATAGCGAACAAAATTTATACGCAGATGCTTCAAGATAACCACTTTTTCTGTGAAAATGGTTTTTTACAAGAGGAGGTTATCGGCACCCGTAATTATAATTTACAGCAGTCATACGGTTATGCTGAGCGTGTCGGCCTTTATGATACTTACAAAGAAAAGATACAGTCTGTCCTCTTTGATGGTATCAAAAAGGGTGTATTCAGCACAGCCAAGTTTGACAGCTATCCAGAATTGCTGTTAGCGCGGGTATTGGAAGTGGATACGGATGTGCAGAACTGGCTGCGTCCTGCCCCGCAGGAGTTCAATATCACCTACAACCACGGCAGAAATTATGAGCCGGATTTTGTGGTGGAAACAGAGAACATCATTTACCTTGTTGAGGTCAAAGGCGAAGATAAGTTGACCGATGCGGATGTTGTCGCCAAGAAAAAGCGTGGTATCCAGTATTGCGAGGTAGCTTCTCGCTGGGGCAAGGCCAATCAATACAAGGAATGGCGGTATCTGTTCATTCCTTCAAAACAGGTTATGCCGAATTCTTCATTCATGCAATTGGCAAAACAATTTATTGCCTTATAATTGCCGCTTTCAATTAAGCACACAGACCACACTGGGATTTTTCTCGGTGTGGTCTTTTTTGTGCCAAAACGCATGGAGGGAGGTGATGCTCATGTTTTGCATATTTCAAGAAGGAAGGAGGGTATTTATTATGGGAATGCACAGCGATTTGAATACGGAGGATGGCTAAATGGCAAAAAAGTTAGATGCAAACCGCATCGAACAGGCTCGTAAAAAGAGCCAGACCACCGACCGCCGTGAGGAGGAAAAGCGCCGTATTCAGGATACCATTGCGAAAAACCGCAGCGGTGAGCGAAAAGGTCATGTCATTATGCCGGAGCGGAAAATGTATGCGTATCAGGAAGCGCCGAGGGTGCGCGTTGCTGCTTATTGCCGTGTCAGCACAGCGGAGGAAGCGCAGGTCGGCAGCTTTGAGATGCAGGTGCAGCACTTCAAGGCTGTTATAGAGAATAATCCCACTTATGAGCTGGTGAAAATCTATACGGATGAGGGTATTTCCGGCACCTCACTGAATAAGCGAAAAGGCTTCCAGACAATGATTGACGATGCAATGAACGGCAAAATCGACCTCATTATGACGAAGAGCATCAGTCGCTTCGGACGCAACATAGTAGACATTCTGACTACGCTCCGAAGCCTCAGTGACTTGGAGCCGCCGGTGGCTGTCAACTTTGAGTCTGAGGGCATTTTCACCAGTGACGGCAAGAACAAGCTGGTGATATCCATCTTGTCGGCGCTGGCAGAGCTGGAGAGCCAACAGAAAAGCATCGCAATCAAAGAGGGCATCCGTTACCGTATGCAGGAAGGTCTCTACAAATTTCCTGTAAAAAACCTGCTCGGCTACTATCGGGACTACAGCGGCATGGTAAAAACCGAGCCAGCCGAAGCGGAAATAGTGCGGTACATCTTCGATAGTTTTCTTGAAGGAGCATCTCCTCAGGAGATAGCAGCGTCCCTCACCCAGCAGAACATACGCTCGCCAATGGGCATGGCAGCATGGCGTCAGGCAACGATACGCAGTATTCTATCCAATGAAAAATACTGCGGCGATGTCCTGTACCAGAAAACATATTCAAAGGATTATCTATCGCACAAGACTGTGAAAAACAAGGATGTTCTCCCGCAATGGTTCTGGGAAAATAACCACCCGGCTATCATCAAGCGTGAGAATTGGGCTAAGGCGCAGGAGCTGCTTGCGTCCGGTAAATGGAGTAGGCGCGGCAACCCGCTGAAGAACATGAAGCGCCAATTTATTGTGGCAAAGGTGAAATCCGGCGTATTACGCGGTTATTTTCTGTTGGATATGACTTGGACAAATGACGAGCGTGAGCAGTTTATCAATATCATTCAAGACATTAATGAGCTTGGCTAAAGCCAAGAAGAAAAGGAGTAAAATTATGGCTATCAATTTTTCCAATATCAATCTGGAGGTACTCGACCTTTCTACCAATGCGACTCCTGATATTTTCATCAATCAGAACGGCATCACGTTCAGTAAGCGCGTTCTGGAGGATTTGAATTATCCGCAGAACGTGCAGTATTGCACTGACCCGGCGAATAAGGTTTTTGCTATACGCGTCTGTAAAAGTAACGAAGCGAAAGCGGTGGCTTTCTCCAAGTCGAGGAGCGAGCAGACAAATACGCTTAGTTGCAACAATAAGAATCTGCATGATGTGCTGGCTATGGTCATCCCGGATTACCAGGCGAAAAAGCGCTATAAGGTAACAGGCGAGTTCGATGCTGAAAATCGCGTGATGTATTTTGATCTGTCCACAGCGGAGATTTCGGAGTTCCGCGCAGCAAAGGAATAAGACAAACTCCGCGTCGGTGGTGTAGGGCCATCGACGCGGTCAGCCTTGCAAATTCGGAAACGCAAAAAAGCGACCATGCAGGAGCGTAATGCTCTTACATGGTCGTTTTCCTTTTGCCCCGCTTGAAACTGTCACTCAAGTTTTTTCATTAAATCCCTGTGTGAACGCTCCAAAAGGGGTCTTTTTTCTTTTGGTCCGAGTGACAGGGTTCGAACCTGCGGCCTGATGGTCCCAAATTGCTGTCCAAACTTTTTTCTACTCATTTGTAGCCATTTATAGCCGTTTCTGCTCGGTTTTGCTTACTCTTTGGCACTCTTTGAAGCACTGTTTCCGCGTGTTCCGCGTCTGTCTGTGGTAATCTATGTGGTCAAAAACCATTGCAGCACAATGGTTTTCACTGTCCGCATTATCAAAAAATAGTAATTGAAGTGGTCAAAACGCTTCTTTCCGCAAAGTTGGTGTTTTTCACCAACTCTGGGTTGGAAGCGTTTTGCGTTTCAGCTTTTTGTTTCTGGTCGGTCGAATTGTAACTCTGCGGCCGAGGCTATGCAAGGATTATCTACCAGGCAGAGCGCTCAAAATTTGCGGGGTTGTAAACAAAGAAGAAGCAAAGAGCCGCACCGTGTCAGTCGTTTTCATACGGCACCTTGAAATAGTCCAGGTATTTCTTGAACTTATCCTGCGCCGAAAGGCAAGTGTCACGCAGATATCCCGGCTCAGACTTCCATTCATGCAGTCCCCGATCATAGAACATTTTCAGATCTTCATCAATGATAAATGGAACGATATTATATTTCAGGCATTCCTTGAACAGAATCAATCTGCCGACACGCCCGTTGCCATCCTGAAACGGATGGATCGTTTCAAATTCATAATGAAACGCAATCAGATCATCCAGCGTTTTGTTTTTGTTTTCAAGATAGCTTTTTAGAAGCACAGCGAGTCGTTCCGAAACTTCTTCCGGCGCAACAGTATCTTTTCCGCCCACTTCGTTGGGAAGTTTTTTATACTCGCCAACCGCAAACCAACTCTTTCTGGAATCACTGGTTCCGCTTTTTAAAGTACGGTGAAGTTGTTTAATGAAGGCTTGGCTGAGCGGCTGTGCGGCCTGCTCAATAACCATATCGATGCACTTGAAGTGGTTGGCCGTTTCTATAATGTCATCCACATTCACAGCATCCTCACTCACGCCAATGGTGTTTGTTTCATAAATGTAGCGGGTCTGATCATGAGTAAGGCGACTGCCTTCGATGTGGTTGGAGTTGTAGGTTAGCTCAATCTGAATTTTGTGGTAAATGCCACCGCTGACTTTTGCTGTTTCTTCAAGCCGCAGACATTCCAACAGTGTCTTGGGCGCATCGTCATGCCGGTTGCTGCGCACAGGGCGCTGCGCATTTTCGGGAATATTCCAGGTCTTTCCCGTCAGAAATGCCTCTGGAATTTTTCCGGCAGCACAATAATTCCGAACGGTACGCTCGGATAGATTCCATTGTTTTGCGATTTCCGCTACCGAACAGAACTTCATACGCATTCACCCCTATAGGTTTCTTAGCTATAGTATAACCTGTTATCGGCAAGAATACAACATTGACATGACATCCAAAACGGCAGAGCTTGCCGATACCGGCAAGCTTTATGACCAGCTCTCAAAATCTGCGGGGCTGTAAACAAAGAAGAAGCCACCAGAGACTATTTCATTTTTGGCTAAAATAAGATTGCATCGGATTTTAGTCTTGCTTTGTATACTCGCCACGTTGAATATGCATTATGGATTTCGTGTCAAAGTGTACAGTTTTCGCACAGAGGACATAACAGTGTTCCACGGCAAATCTGACGCATAGGAAAACTTCTTCTGGTAGGCGTTCCAAAGTTTTTGCATGGTCGCATCACGCTCTATTTCATCAAAAATGAAAGTTTCATTCTTCAAATTGGCTTCTGTCCCTCTTTTACTGGCAGTTGCCTGTAATGCCTGCTGCAACACGCGCCCGTCCAAACGCTCACCAAAATGTGAATATCATAGAAATCCCGCATTCGGGTGTTGGTGACGGTTCTGGTAATCACCGTTTCCAGTTTTTCAGCCAGAACAGTTTCAAGATTATATGCCCACACCTCAATGAAGCGATCCTCCAGCATCAGGCGAAAACGGTATCGTATCTCGCGGGGCGTGATGGCATCACCCGTAGAGATGTCAATTTTCAGCGGTGTAATCACATGGTCAAATTCGGTTTCCAGACTTACACAAACACCAGGGTAATCCGCATCGTCCATGATTTCTGAAATCTGTTTAATACGAAAGCTCACACCATCATCCAGAGGAGTGGAAATAATGCTGACAACCATGTTTTCAACATCTTTCACGGACACAGTCGCACCCTTAACCGTGGCATCCATATCCATGGTGGAACGCACATCCAGACCCACCATAGCAGCCACCAGCATACCACCTTTGAGAATAAATATGTCCCAATACTCAGAAAGAGAAATGCGCTCTAAAGCGCTCCATCATATAGTTTCGCATGAGAATTTGTGCGTCAGCGGCGTTTTTTCGGGACAGGTTTCGAATTAAATCCTTGAGCTGCCTTGCAGTTTGAATCATAATAGAACCTCCAAATATCGCCGTAACACTTTTTCTACGCGGAACTGCGCTGCGTACCGCATCAGAGTACTCAGATTTTTGTCGGTTCGTTTCGTATATCGTTTCAAAGCATCTTGAAATGTCTGTGCTTCCGTATCGTTCCGACACCGAATCAAATCACAGATCGTGCGTTCCATATCGTAGGTCGGTACGGTATGCCCAAAAGGTGTTTTGGCACTGGTAATGCCGATGGGGTACAACTCCTTTTTCACTGTATAAACGGTAATTCCGTCCGCTTTTAATCGTGTCGGGCTATATCCTCTTTGAACCGAAACGGAATAAGGCGACGGCTCGCGGTCAGTCAGGTCATGGAAGAACAGTGCACTTTCATGGGAGAACACTGCCTGTACACAGCGCAGGTGCAGCAGATACATTCCATCGACCCAGGCGTCTCTGGAAACATAGATTCCATGTGCAGCCTGCTCTAAATCGTTTTGTCTGATATATTGGTAAAACACCGGCTTGGGAACGCCTGCGGCAATCACAGCCGAAGTTTGGAGAATCCCATCACCTTCGGCAAGCAGTTTGTCGAGCTGCTCCTGTCTATTCATTCAGATCACTTCCTTTGGTGCTACAATTATAATCCAATGTAGCACCAAAGGAAACATAAGAATTGAAAAGAGAAGCATACAAATCCACCCCACGTACCCGCTCTTGTTCACCAATAAGTTCAAGACCTACCCGGCTGTGAACAAAGGAAAAGCCGCTATAGACTACCTGATAAGCCTGAAATCTTTAAAATTGTCTCAAACATTCTAACTATACTTACAATCATTGCTGAAAGTGTTGAAGATTTGCGCCCTAAAATTCTATCACAGGTGGTTCTTAATCATGTATTGATGTTTGCTTTTCTGGCCTGTGACATCAGCTGACGGACAGGAAGCTGATACAGCTTGCCGTCCTTAATGAAATTACTGCCGCACTGGCGGAACTCAAACTTCACACCCTGCCGCAGGCACTGCTCCCGAACGTCCAAGACCCATGCGTAGTCCAGGGGCCTTGCGTTGCGGTCGGACTCGCCGCCCACCACCACAAGCTCCACATCGTCCAAATGCCGCTCAATGTCCATTGCCTCCAGCATGGGCTGAAGAATGATGTTTTTGTGCTTGATGGGCAGCGTATCAAAGAGCGCCAGCCGCTTATCTGCCTCCGTCTGATTTTCTACCGTGCAGCCAACGGTCACATTCTCGTATCCGTCGCCCCAGTCGTCGGGAACGCAGTCCACAAACCTCTCAATGCGTTTCGTCAGAAAGAGGAACCGCAGGTCAGACCGATCTCGCATCATGCGCCAGCACTCAACCCGCCACTCATCCGCGTCGGGCAGCAGGAAGTCGGAGGAAAAGCAGAGATAGACCGTTTCACCGGACTTTATCTTGTATTCGCCCTTCTTTTCGCCCCGCTTATACCGCTCTACGGGCGCACAGAAGTTGTCCGCTTTCGCCACCACATTCGTGTCCACGCCCCGCCGGGCATCCCCCTTGTGGATGTAACAAAACCGACAGCCGTCACTGTATTTGTGACAGCCCCGCCACGGATTCCACATTGCCATGAAAAACCTCCTGCGTCTATATGCCCAGCTCGTCCATTATTTTCTCAAATTTCTTTTCCGACTGGATCTCGTGGGTCAGAAAAGCGCCGTTGTAGTAGAGTGCGAAGGTGGTGAACGGCGACGGCGCACTCTGCGCCTGCTCTGCGGTTTCGATGTGAATCGCCTGAAGCGGCACGTTTCTTACCTTGGCAACCTGCTCTAAAAGCGGGACATACTTTGCCGTAAAGGGGCATTGGCTGGTGTAATAGAGCGTAAACCCCTCGGGTATTTCCGTGTGCTGCGGCTCCCCCACCTGCGGGCGGAAGGACGGCTTTTCCCCGTCCACTTCAAAGGGCAGCGCCAGCAGCTCAAAATAGGGCGGCGCGGAATCCACTGCCTCAAAGCCCTTGTACTTGAGATATTTGGGGTCGGCAAGAAAGCCCAGCTTCTTCGGCGACGACAGGATCACAAGCCCCTTTTTGCCCTTTGCCCGACTGTCCCGGATGCATTCGTCCAGCAGAAGATTGGAGTAGCCGTGCCCCTTAAACTGCCCAGACACCCACAGGCAGTCGATATACATGTAACCGTCCCCGCGGATGGGCGCCCACGCCTTTTCTGCCGGGAGGTACTCAACGAAGCACTTTCCCCGAACGTCGCCCTTCAAAAAGACGAGGCCGTCGTCCAGCCGGTCGCTCAGCCACGCCTTCTTGGACGATACCTGTGGGTCTTTCTCATTGGAGATTGCGCAGCAGATATGCTCTTTGGCAAGATTTTCTTTGGTGATTCGAATCAGGTCCATGGTTGCTCCCCCTTTATGATGAATTGAGTTTGCTTACAGCCAGACCGCCCAGTCGCCGTAGTCAAACGTGCCGCTGCCGTGATTCAGCTTGCCCTCAGCGTCAAGTTCGCGGAATGCGTCCCGCATACGAATCAAAATCTCGGGCTGGATATCCAGCGTGTGGTGGGCGGGAAACACCTGTTTCACCGGCAGCGCCGCGACTTTTTCAAGGCTTTTAAGATACGCCTGCGGTTCGGTGGAGGGATAGTAGGCAAAGAGCGTGTCCTTATAGACCAGGTCGCCGGTGAACAGATACCCTGTCGCGTCTTCCCAGAAGCACATATGTCCGGGGGAGTGCCCCGGTGTGTGGAGCACGGTGATTTCCCTCCCGCCAAGGTCGGTGGTATCGCCGTCGTGCAGAACCCGCGTCGGCATTCCCTGGAAAAATTCATAAGTACCCACATCGTAGCCCTCGGGCAGGTCGCAGCGGTCAACCACCATGCCGTGAATTGTCTCCATGCTCAGGGGAAACTCGCCGGAAAGCCAGTTCAACTCCGCTTCATGAGCGTAGAAGTCGGAGTAATATTTGTGGCCGCCGATATGATCCCAGTGGATGTGTGTGGCGACCGCCGTCACCGGCTTGTCCGTCAGCTTTTTCACCTCCGCTGAAATATCGCAGATGCCAAGGCCAGTGTCGATCAGCAGCGCCCGGTCGTCTCCCTCCAGCAGATAGCAATGGGTCTCCTCCCAGTGGCGGTATTCGCTGATGATGTGCGTCTTTTCATCAATCTGGTCGATGGTGAACCATGGTTTCATATGATAACCCCCTCGCAGTGGTCGATTTCATGCTGAATAATCTGAGCTGTCCAGCCGGCGAAGGTCTTGATACGAACCTGAAAATCCCGGTTCTGCCAGCGTACCTTGATGGACTTCCAGCGCCGCGCCTTGCGTGTACCGATTAGCGACAGACAGCCCTCCTCGGCATCATAAGGCTGAGATTTTTTGATGATTTCAGGATTGAACATCACCATGTATTCACCGTCATTATCAATGGCGATGATGCGCTTGGAAATACCGATCATATTCGCCGCCATGCCCACGCAGCCGTCCTTGTGGGCGATCAGCGTCTCCAGCAGGTCGTCCGCCACCGGAATGTCCGCCTGTGTTGCAGGCTCCGAGACATGCTTCAAAAAGTTCTCATCTCTCATGATTTCACATACCATTATTCATCGCTCCTTTTGTGCTGCCAAAAAGTCTGCCTTTTGATAGAACCCTTTGCAATTCCGATTCAACATGGGTGAGCTGACGGTGATTGCAAACTCCTCCACGGAGGAGAAAAGCGCCGCCACACAAAAAATCACACCGGACGCGGTCAACCCCAGCGCCGCGTACAAAATCGGGAATGCAAAGATCAGCGCACCTGTCGCCTTATTCGCATAAGTGTGCAGGGCGGAAAACGTGAGGTATTTTATAAAGCCCACGCCATACCCTGCAAGCCGCACCGCCGCAATGCACCCGGCGCATACCCAGAGCCATGCGAGAAGCTGAACATTTTGCAAAACCACAACGGCAATTGCCGCCGCAAAGACCAGATCGGCGGCACTGTCCAGCGTTGCGCCGACATCGCTCTGAATGTGCAGGGCGCGGGCAACCGGGCCGTCCAATAAATCGCTGACCCCGCCGCCCAGATAACAGACCCAGAACACGGGAGAAAACGGGGCTGCCAGCACCATTCCCACGGCAAACAGAAACCGCGAGGCGGTCAGTATATTCGCAATACAGTTCATCACTGACATCACCGCCCCTTTTTATCATTTTATCACACTTTGCCAATATCGTCGTGAAAAATCCTCTATGTGTATGGGCGCACAATATTCTCTATTCCGCTCCGCGTTTTCTCCCCGCTCGGACGTGGGACAACTCTGGACATTCCAAGAAATCGCCAAGGTTTAATTAAGCGTTTAAAATCTGCGGGGCTGTAATCAAAGAATACGGCGGCGAATGAACGGCGCACCGAGATAACAAAAGGCACAGAACCGGAGCCATCACTCCATTTCTGTGCCTTTCGTCTGTTATATGCTTTTGAGTTTTCCGGCTTGCGGGTCACGGGGTTCAGGCCGTACCAGCTGCCGCGCCGTGCAGCGTTCCTCTTTTGCTGCTCCTTCTTGGAGAGCTTCTCAAAGGGAATGAATTTTTCCATATCCGAACTCCTTTCATGGATGGGTGAAGCAGATGATAGCAGAAATACAGTTGCTTGTCAAACGCAGCGTTTGAACGCCACCGTCTGCGCCTTCATGGAGATTTTGCCCACCTCGTAACCGTAGGCGGGCAGCTCCTTCTTGAAGGTCAGAAAGGCGTGGTCGATGGGAAAGCCCAGGATCGCCTCAATCTCGGCGTAGGTCAGCGCGAAGCTGTCCTCCGTACGCCCGCCGAT
>OFCQ01000576.1_pt1 | contig 12483 bp, 17 predicted proteins | sample 1520861 | NCBI WGS metagenome assembly OFCQ01 (sample SAMEA2699036, study PRJEB24076) | metagenome | biome: Human gut stool | place: Spain | collected 2012-11-21 | reverse complement strand
CGCTTAAGGTCTTTCGCTTTCTTGGCCTCCTGGTAGCAGACTGAATACACCGCTAACTTGCTTTGTAGGACCGCTTTTTCATTTTGGCTCATGTCCAGACCCCCATCAATATATTTGTTAACATAATATCAAAAAAGTATGTCTCAAGTATGAACGCCTATGTAATAAAAAACCGCCCCATTAAGGAGCGGTGGAGCATAGACTTTCATTGTAGGATACTGCAATTGGTCTGCCGCCTATTGACGCAGTAATTCGCATCAATCAGCAAAGCAGTAAAAGAAGACTAATAGCAGTGTATGCCACGCAAGGCAGAAACATTACTAAAATTAATAAATCTGCCTAATTGTCGGAAAGAGCCTAATGATTTAGGCTACACGTACGTTAGCAGCACGCAGTTTGCGGCTGTTTTTGGGATCCTGTTCCGTATCGAAAGTGACCTTGTCACCTTCATTGAGGCTTTTATAGCCTTCGGAAACAATTGCAGAGAAATGAACGAACACATCGTCACTGCCGTTATCGTTGGTAATGAAGCCGAAGCCCTTTTCGGAATTGAACCATTTTACTGTACCATTATTCATATAATTGGTACCTCCATAAATTTATTAGCACTCATGGTATAAAAAAACTCACATCTTATGTAAACCATCACAATGTGAATGACTTACAAAAAATGTGAGACAATCGTACACTTAGAATACTTATTTAATATATCACGCATTTACAAAAATGTCAAGAAAAATTATTGATAAAAATAGAGGTGAATGGTGTTGACCAAAAAAAAGAACTATCCCAGCTGCGCGATCTGAGGCGTGAAATCCAGCTTTTGAAAGAGCAGCGCACTGAAATCCGTAACCGTATGCGCAGCATGAAAACTCCGAATTGTGTGGAGGCGTCGGGCAAATATCCTCCGTACCAAAAGCACAGCGTTACGATATGCGGAGTATCTCCTACGGAAACCGAAGCGTATCACGATGGTGATGCCCGTCTCCAGAAAATCCGGTTAGCCATCGCGGAACATGAGCGCCGGTGTCAAGACGAGCTGGAAGACTGGATCGGTTTATAGCCAGTATTGAGGACAGCGAAATACGGCAGATTGTCACTTTGTACTGCATATAGGGGATGACCTGGCAACAGGTGGCTTTTAAAATCGGGCACCACGATGAGCAGTACCCTAGAAGAAAACTTGACAGATTTTTAAAATTGTATGAAATGTACGGATTTAAAGCTGTAAAATAGTATTATGGATAAATGTATTCAAGGTTCATCCCCGGTATCGCCGAGACTCCTTTCTGAAATTGCTCCGTGGTAATGCACTGCGGAGCAATAAACCGATTTAAGTAGACGCTATTGACATATGAAGAGAAATATAGTATAATAATTTAATTGGAAAAATCCAAAAAGCCTATCTTTTCATGCTAAGCCGAAAGCATTGATTTCGGTGTTGTAGTCATTTTAAACTGTTCTATAGACTAAACAACAAAAGCAGGTATAGCAGTCGATAACCCGGGCGTTACACGGGACAAAATATTATGAGGCATCCGCTTATTGCGGATGCCTTTTTTAGCGCCTTGCTTCGGCAGGCGCTTTTCTTATGTTATTTTAGTCCCCGCAATTTGAAACGCTCCAAAATTCGTTCTCGCTGTGGCTGTAAGTTTGTTGCCGTCTACCGAACCTTTGGCGTTATAACTCAAATTGAATAGCCCTAGGTTGAGATTGCCCGAAAATCCAAACATGTTTCCACTTGCTTTCCCATTTTTGAAATGATTAGAATTTCCCATTGCACGGATTACACCTTGTAAAGCTTCGCCTTCTTGCACAAAAGAAATCGTCCCATTTTGAAGTCCGATTGGAGTACGCAGAGAAATTCTGTAATTTCCAGTCATTCATTTGCACCACATTTCTATAAGTTTAATTCTACTATATGCAAATAGAGAATGAAATGTTTCAACACTCTCAACCGGCTTATCAACATGTTGTGTTATAGATATCAAATATATACAATTTATTGAATTTAAATAGAGGTGAGCAGCATGCAATGTTGTACAGATTGCCCATGGAATGATTATCGCAAGGCTGGGTGCCTTACTGCATGCTGCCACGATTCATTTATCAGATAGGGCGAGATGGTGGAAGATGTGGCGAAAGGTAAATATCAAAAGTGGCCGACGCCGGACGGCAAACTGTTGCTGGAAGTATAGACGCTGGCGTCCTCTTTATGTAATGTGGCGCCCGATATGGGCGCCACACCTATTACCAGCATCTACGACAGCAGCAACCACGACAACGGCAACAGCCGCGCCGACTACCGCATCCTGCAATAGCTATAAGTGGGATCAACCAGCACATGTTTGTTCCCCCTTTCATTTCAGTGGACGATTCATACTATGATTTCAGGATAATGCTTGTCAATGTTCAGTATTAGAATGCTGTTGAAGAATGTCATAAAAGGGATTAGACGACCCATTCCGGGCCGTCCTTTTTGTTTGGAGACGAAACGGATGGACTGTGAAAGCTGCGTGTGGAATAAAAACAGGCTTACAGAAGTACCGTTCTGCATTTTCCCAAATTGCATTTATAAGCGAAGTGAGAAACAGGATGGCAAGGCCGTTGAAATACAAAACCATCGAAGAGTTGCAAATAACGATTGATGAATATTTCAAAGCGTGCGAGAGTGAAATCCTCAAAGACGAAGACAGCCAGCCAATTTTTAATAAATTTGGTCAACCTGTTATCATCAATCAGAAGCCGCCTACCGTTACCGGATTGGCGCTTGCCTTAGGCTTTACTAGCCGACAAGTGCTTTTGAATTATCAGGCCAAGAAGCAGTTTGTTGACACGGTTACGCACGCAAAGTCCCGCTACGAGGATTACGCCGAATCCCGGTTGTCTGATCGTGATGGCACGATGGGCGCCAAGTTCAAGCCTTGCTAACAATTTCAAAGGATGGAGCGAGAAATCACAGAGCGAGGACGATGTCACAGGCCAACTTGAATCTCTTATAAAAGGGCTGCGGCACAGCTCTCTGCTCCGCCTGTGGCAGCAGAACAAACTGCGCCGAATCAATCTGCTGGAAGGTTCCGTCCGCTCTGGCAAAACATGGATCAGCTTGGTGCTGTGGGCCTTTTGGGTTGCCACGATGCCTAAAGACGGGAACTACCTGATGGTCGCCAAGACCCTTACATCCCTACGCCGTAGCTGTCTCGACCTACTGCAAGAGCTTGTCAGTACAAAGTATTTTACCTACTCCCTCTCAAAAAAGAGGGCCGGTTGTTTGGCAAGCTGATTTATCTCGAGGGCGTAAATGTTTGCCCGTGCCGAGAGTAAAATCCGCGGTATGACACTGCAAGGTGCTTACTGCGACGAGTTGACACTCTTCACCGAGGACTTTTTCTCGATGCTACTGTCCCGCCTCTCCTGCCCCGGCGCGAAGCTGATCTCAACGACCAACCCTGACAGCCCTATGTATTGGCTCAAGGTCAAGTACATGGATCAGGCCGATAAGCTCAATATGCTGTCCATGTCCTTACGTTATGGCAGGCAAGTTCCCGTTCTGGCGATATCTGGTGAAGTTCGAAGGATGTTCCGTGGATGACGCAAAGGCTATTGCCTCGGAACAGCAGACAAATCTCGGAAATCCATACGACTTTCAGGATGGTGGTGCCTGATGTTTCCGCCTGATTATTTTGATTATGCGGCTGATGATCTGCTTAAACTGTATAACAAACTGGATGAAACCATCACCCGTGACATTATGCGCCACTTGGTAAAGACCGGCAAGGTTACGGCTACCGCTGACTGGCAAATTCAGCGTTTGCAGGAAACCGGCCTGCTGCTTGACGATATTATCCACGCCGTAGCACAGCTGACCGACGCCAGCGACCAGCACGTCAGAGTGCTGTTTGAGGATGCCAGAGTTCAATCGGTAGAGTTTGACAGCGAAATCTACCGAGCCGCTGGCCTCTCTCCCCCGCCGCTGCGTCAATCTCTGGGGGCTATGCAGATTCTGCAAGCAGGGGTACAGAAAACCGCTTTCCACCTGCGCAATTTGTCCGGGACCACCGTCGTCGCAACTCAGCAAACATATATCAATGCTGTCACCCTCGCTGAAATGCAGGTGGAAAGCGGCGCTTTTGATTATGTGAGTGCGATTCGGAATGCTGTGTGCTCAGCGTCAGAATCAGGCGCAGAAGTGCTTTAACCTACCGGGTACCGCGATTAAGTTGGACGTGGCAGCAATACGCCGGGCGACGCTGACGGGGGTATGACAGACCGCGTCACAAATATCCGAACGATACGCTGACGATATGGGCTGCGACCTTGTAGAGACAACAGCTCACCCCGGGGCGCGACCGGAACACGCGGTATGGCAAGGCAAGGTGTTCAGCCACAGCGGCGAACATGAGGATTATCCTGACTTTATAAAATCTACCGGCTACGGCACCGGTGAGGGCCTCTGTGGATGGAACTGTCGGCACAGTTTTTTCCCATTCTTTGAGGCTCTTTCCTCCAGCGCTCATACCCGCGAAAAGCTACAGGAATACGAGGATCAAACCGTCCAGTACAACGGCGAAACTATCAAGTATTACGATGCTACCCAGATGCAAAGGGCTGCGGAACGCCAGATCGGAGCCACAAAACGCGAGTTTGCCGGGTATGACACCAGAATCAAAGCCGCGGACAGTGAGCCGCTCCGAAACGCCCTGAACGAACAGTTTCAGGCCGCGGCGGTGAAACTGCAGCGCCAGAAATTGCATTTGGACGATTTTATTGACCAGACCGGGTTACTCCGGCAAGACGAACGTGAACAGATGCTTGGATTTGGACGCAGCCAAGCGCAAAAAGCGATTTAGGCTGCAAAGAAAAAACCGCCCATCTGAAGATGAACGGTGTAAACAATTTCAACTTAGAATCAGCTGGTCGATCCCTATAAAATACTGGGATTCTCGGATAATGTGATTTATCACGGTCTGCGAAGGCTGGCTGTTTCGTACCGCGCTGCTATTCTGTAACAGCTCTTGCAAAAATATGACAAACATCTGGCTGCTCTGAATACATTCCTTGATAAGGCTTATCATTCCCGCCTTTAAATCGCGAGTGAGTGCAAATTTTGAACGGGTGACGCTTTCGATTAGCAATACAAGTTCGGAATGCAGCCGGCGAAATTCAAGTTCAAACTGATGCAGTTTATCTACGTATTCCTGCTCCAGTCCGGGCGTCGTCAAAATAATGACGGTGGTGTGTTCCGCTTCTTGATTTTTCCAAAACTCTGCTTCATCCAGCGCCCGATAAATATTCTGCTCTCCGTAATAATACTGCACAGTATTACCTCCTGCTTTAGCACATTCGTAATTAAATGTATATGATAGCTTCTTGGCAAATATGCTGAGCATGCAATTCTTTTCGACGTTCATATAAAACCCTAAAATTTATTGATTGGCACCCGTAAAAATTTCGGGTGTTTTTTTCATACTCAAATTGGCTTACCTGCGGGCCTATATCTGCATGGCAGCGGGTGACAGCAACCACCTAAAACGCTTAGCTGAACAGAGGAAACATGAAAAAAGAGGAATTGACCGCCCTCAGCCTGATGCTCGACATCGGCAGCAAAGACCTGGCAACTGGTGCAAAGTATACTGCTAGCCCGCTACAAAGATAAGCCCGCTGTATTCACCACCGGCCGGGATGTGATCGTCGTATCGGAACCGCACCTTGACCCGAAAGGGCGCGGCTGGCTGATCGACGTGCAGGGCCTGCCGCCGGAACCGGTGGTCAGGCATGGACATATCCCCTGAGCGCTGCCGGCCAGACTGCGCAGTGCAATTTCAACGTGAAGTGAGGGCTGTAAATGAGCGAGATTGACGATGAGCGCCAGAAGCGGATGGATGAGCGGTTTAACTGTGATAAAGAGCGACTTGACAAGCACGATGAAAAGATAGACAAGTTGACCAAGCTATCCACACAAATGGGCGAGATATTAAAAAATCAAGAGAAGCAACTCGAGGACCACGAAAAGCGCATCAACGACATGGAAGTAAAGCCCGCTCATAAATGGGAGCTCATCGTTAATGCTGGCCTACAATGATTGGTGTGACTGTAATGGCCGCTGTTGTTTATTTCAAATGAAAGAGGTGTACTTATGAAAATCAATTGGGCTCAGGAATTTACCTCCTGCAAATTCTGGATGGCCGTGGCTGCTTTCGTCATTGGCATGCCGGCCCTGTTTGGGTCGGACACAAACACTACGCAGCAAATCAGCAGTGTGATCATGTCGCTGGGCGCAGTAGTCGCCTACATTGCCGGTAAGGGCTTTGTCGATGCAGCGGCAGCCGGAGAAAATAAAACCGAATAAAAATGACAAGGTGGCGCACTGGAACAATTTTCCGGTGCGCCGCTTTTGTTTTTGTGATATTATTTACTGAAAAGAGAGGTGTCGCTATGGGCGAGGTTATTTTTATTATAGTCTTTGTGATGGTCTTTGCCTTTCTATGCTATTTAATTACAGAATGGACAAACGATGACATAGATGTTCAATTTGTATGGAATAGAAATGTTCTGCGTATTAGTTTTGTGGTTGCATTTATTATTTGGATAATTAAAGTTATTAAAACATATCAATTATTTGAAATGGATTATTCGGCATTGGTAGTAATTATGGTTTCTTTATTCTGGCTAATCAACTTCTCGCTAACTAAACTTTTTCACAAACGATTTAGCCGGGAGAAAAGAAGATGGTATTTATCTGATCCAATGGTACCAATGCAGGGTAAGCGATTTCCAACTATATCAATTATTGTAATATTCGGGCTTCCTGTCTTTTTGATATATGATATTTGGTATCTGATTTCTTCCTATTTTCTATAAATACATACCTACGGAAACAAAAATCCCCGCTGCTGGTTAATTCCGGCAGCGGGGACTTTTGTTTGTAGGCGAAAAATAATCGTGCCCTTGGTTCGCCGGTTATCAAAGGACCATATAAACCATTTTGTTAATTTCCGCTCGCTTTGTCAACCGAATAGATACCCCGGTCTTCAAGAGAACCTTTTAGCTCCTTAAATGATTCTACTGCATTTGCTTTTTACATATGTATTCTAGAGGGTGAGGGGCTTGTTTTTAATTATTAAAAAGAGAGTTGTTTTATATTTTATATTGCTTTTATTCATTTTAATATTCACTCTTAGTTGCAGCTTTTTGATTACGAAGGCTCATAATATTAAAAATACCATGGATAGCCGGCCTCAATATGCTATTCTCATTGAGATAGATGAGAAAAAGTTGTACTTATTAGAAGACGATCAGCCCATCAAGAGATACCTAATAGCCTCAGGAATGCCGAATATGCCTTCCCCCATCGGCACATGGAAAATAATAAATAAGGGGGAATGGGGGGAAGGCTTTGGAGGTTATTGGATGGGACTTAATGTACCATGGGGAACTTATGGAATACACGGAACAACAAGAGAGGACTCCATTGGATGGGCCGCCAGTCACGGATGTATTAGAATGTTCAAGAAGAATATAAGCGAATTATATAATATTGTCCCAGTGGGCACTCCCGTTATAATAAGGAATGGTCCTTTTGGTCCTTTTGGAACTGGGTTTAGAAATTTAAAGCCCGGAGACAGGGGCGCTGATGTTATGGCCGTTCAGGAAAAGCTTAAAGAAGTGGGTTATTATAAAGGCAATGTCTCCGGTATATATGGAGAAGATTTAAAAAATGCCATATACAGGTTTCAGAGAGATAAAAATCTTAAAATTAAAAATACGATTACTCGCGAGGACTATAACGCGATGGGCTTCATAGAATTTGAATAATCCGTTTGTTAGGGTTCTGGATGTGCGTTCTACCGCTTCCCTACGAGCAGAACGCGGGACGATGGGTAGTATACATACATTCTATCCCCTTTTTTATATTCTGAAATAACGATCCCCGTAACCGGATTTACTCCGGCTACGGGGGACTTTTTTATTTTAATTTCAATTTATATTGACGTTTATCGATTTGATACATATAATATTCATATCGAAGTTTATGAATGTGAGGAACCGATATGGAAAACTATTCGGATTATACAAAGGTGTTTAAAGCGCTGGGAGAAACCAAAAGAGCAATGATTATAGATATGCTCTCCTGCGGGGAGCTTTGTGCTTGCATGATTTTAGAGAAGTTTGAGATGTCCCAATCCACACTGTCTCATCACATGAAACTTCTGTGCGAGTGTGGACTTGTCAAAAGCAGAGAGGAAGGCAAATGGACGTACTATTCGCTGAATGCGGATACCATCAGTAAAACAAAGCAATTTTTCTGTCATATCACATCTGATAAGGAAAATTGCATTTGCAAAGAAAACATCGATTGCTGCAAAGGCTGTGATGAAAACGAGCAAAAAACCTCTTAATTTCTACTGCAAAGCCTGAAAACTGAATCTAGAATGGAGTTGCTGTTATGAAGAAAATGAAAATATTTGAACCGGCCATGTGTTGCCCTACTGGACTTTGCGGAGTGGGCGTCGATCCTGAACTGCTGCGTATTTCCACTGTGCTGGACACACTGAAAAAACGCGGGGTAAAAGTAGAACGCTTCAATCTTAGTAGTGCACCGAGGGAGTTTATCACCGATCAAACGATTAACGCTTATATCAATACCAAAGGGCCGGAAGGCTTGCCCGCCGTTGTGGTAGATAGCAAAATTGTGATTACAGGCCGATACCCCACCAATGAAGAATTTACGAAGCTGCTCGATCTTCCTGAAGGTATGCTGACAAAACAGAGCGAGGCTGCAAAAGTAAAAATCACCAGGAAGAAGTCTGGCGGCTGCGATTGTAAGGGAGGTTGCTGCTGATGGAGCTTTTTCATCCCTTGACGGTCCCCTTGACTAAATACCTCTTTTTTACCGGAAAAGGCGGTGTTGGTAAAACCAGCATCGCCTGTGCTACTGCCGTATCTCTTGCAGACAGCGGAAAACGGGTATTGCTGATTAGTACCGACCCTGCCTCCAACTTACAGGATGTATTTTCGATGAAACTGACGAACAAGGGAACGCCCATCCCCGACATACCGAATCTGGTCGTGGCGAACCTTGATCCCATACAGGCTGCGGCCGAGTACCGGGAAAGTGTGATAGCACCCTATCGCGGCAAACTGCCCGAGTCGGTCATCGTCAATATGGAAGAGCAGCTTTCCGGCTCCTGTACTGTGGAAATAGCAGCTTTTAACGAGTTTTCCAGCTTTATTACAGACGGTAAAGCACAACAGGAATACGACTATATTATTTTCGACACGGCCCCTACGGGCCACACGCTGCGGATGCTCCAGCTTCCATCTGCGTGGAGTAATTTCATCAGCGAAAGCACACATGGCGCGTCCTGCTTGGGCCAGCTTTCCGGCTTAGAAAGCAAGAAAGCAATTTACAAACAGGCTGTGGAAACACTGGCAAACAGAAACCTGACCACGCTGATTCTCGTCACCCGCCCCGAAACTGCACCGTTCAAGGAGGCAGAACGGGCTTCCGGTGAGCTTTCTGCGTTGGGCGTTCACAATCAAATATTGGTTGTCAACGGCGTACTGACGGAGCACAGTGATGCCTTATCTTCCAGCTTATATGAAAAGCAGCAGACTGCTCTCACTGCGATGCCTGAAAGCCTACAAGCGCTTTCGCTCTATATTGTGCCGTTGCGGGCATATAATGTCACGGGACTTTCTAATGTGCGCGCCCTGCTGAATACCGACCATGTTACCGCGCACACGGAAACGTTGAACGCTGCCGGTATCCCTTCGTTGAACGACGTGATAGATGAACTGGCGGCAGACGGGAAGCGTGTTATTTTCACAATGGGTAAGGGCGGTGTAGGTAAAACTACTGTTGCCGCTGCTGTTGCGCTGGGACTTGCAAAGCGCGGAAAGAGAGTCCACCTCACCACCACTGATCCCGCCGCACATCTTAAATTTGTGCTGGATGAAACGAGCGGCGTTTCCATGAGTCATATTGACGAGGCCGAGGAACTGAAAAAGTATCAATCTGAGGTACTTTTTAAGGCGCGCGCTTCGGGCATGAGCGATGAAGATATTTCCTATGTGGAGGAGGATCTGCGTTCTCCCTGCACACAGGAAATCGCCGTATTCCGTGCCTTTGCGGAGGTGGTGGAAAAGGCCAACGATCAAGTGGTAGTAATCGACACAGCGCCCACAGGTCACACCCTTCTTTTACTGGAATCTACGCAGAGCTACAACCACGAAATCGAGCGTACCAAGGGTGAAATCTCTGAATCGGTAAAGCGGTTGTTGCCCCGGTTGAAATCCAATGAGACCGAGGTTGTCATTGTGACTTTGCCCGAAGCAACCCCCTTCTATGAGGCGTTACGTTTGGAAGACGATTTGAAGCGGGCGGGGATTGATGCAAGATGGTGGGTAATCAATCAATCCCTTTATGGTACGAACACCACCAACCCCATGCTGGCGGCAAAAGCATCAAACGAAGTAGAATGGCTCAACCGTATTGATGCACATGCACATGGTCAATTTGCAATGATCGCGTGGAGTGCCGATGAGATCAAAGGCGATCGCCTGTTAACTCTTTAAGGGGATAAATATGGTTAAAGTCGCATTTATCTGTATCCACAATTCTTGCCGCAGCCAAATTGCAGAGGCATTGGGCAAACATCTTGCCGGCGATGTATTTGAAAGCTATTCGGCAGGAACAGAAACAAAGCCGCAAATCAATCAGGATGCAGTTCGCCTGATGAAACAGCTTTACGGGATTGACATGGAAAAGACACAGCGTTCAAAGCTGCTTTCAGAACTTCCACCGATTGATATGGTTGTTACAATGGGTTGTAATGTCGATTGTCCCTATCTCCCCTGTAAGCACAGGATGGATTGGGGGTTGGATGACCCGACGGGAAAAAGTGATGAGGAGTTTGTTAGCACCATTGGAGCAATAGAAGAAAAAATCAAAGAGCTTGCATTAAAATTGATTTCGTCCAAAGAAACATAAAGGCCTGGATGATTGTTTGGAGCAGAGCATAAAAAGTAGCGCCCTCATCTCCCGGCCAGGAATGAGGGCGTTTTTCATGTTGTATTTCGTGTTGCATGTGTTGCATTTTGTAATGGATATTTGTATTTTAAGTAATTCTAAAGTCCGATAAAAAAGACTTTATAGACATGAAAAAACCGCATGAATACTGGATTTTCCAGTAACCATGCGGTTTTTCGTTTGTGTCATTAGGTCAAAATAGATGCACCCTTTATCATATAATTATTGTTGCACAATAAAGATATGTATAATCGTCGGCATTCTTTTAATTCCAATCAGGCGATTTTTTCAGAAGAAATAAACTCTTCTAACTGCTCCATATAAAACTGAGGTATACTGAAATATTTAAAAGGATCTAATTGAAAAAGATAATCATTTTCCACATGGTTTGTTTCATTAATATATTTGCATGCAGCAGGATATTTCTTACGCAGTTTTGAAAGCAATCCATCATATCTTTCAAATAACAATCTTATAGAAATTATTTTACCGTATGTATCAGTTGATTTAATAATCTCTATTAGTTTATCAATTGTTAATTCATGGAGAATATCACTATAAGATAAATCTCCAAAATAAGTTTTCATTTCTTCACACCCAGCGCTTAATATATTTGGATCTAACGCTTCTCCTGTATTAGATAAAGCAATATCTCTGCCATGAATAAAATTTGATAATACTTCATAAAGCGGAGTTTCCGAAAAATTCGGTTTTATAATTTCAAGATGTTTTCTAAGGTTTACAACACGCACAGCCATTTTCTTACTATTGTCTTGCGCTATTTTCTTTGTAAGTTCGACCGTATTAAGTAAATCGGTACTTTGAATATCATATTCTTTTATTAACCCATTCTCGTTTTGTAGCCACTGTGCTTTTACAGGCGTTGTTAATCCGAATCTATTAAAAAACCCACCATAAACATAATCTATTATTGGTTGCAAATCGTGAGTAAGCATAATAACAGTTTTATCTCTAAAGCTGGCTCTCTGATTATCAAACAATCTTCTAACCACTGCAAATTTCTTATCCTTATCAAAAGATGTTATTGGATCATCCAACACGATTAAGTCGGCATCATCGCTTATTGCTTCAAACATAAACATTACTAAAGAGAATGCATTTTTTTCACCCCAACTCAAATGCTTTTCAGGTTCTGGAATGCGATTCTCATCTTTAGCTTCTACAGGAATTAAATATGAAACAGCTTGATTTTCCCCATTAGTTTTTATTATAAATTTATATGGAAATCCTGCCAGAGATAAAAAGTGATTTATGTCATCTTTCCTATCCTGAATAAGTTTTCCTATTTTCTGTTCATGTTGTACAAATAAGCCTTTTAATTTCCCTGTATTCTCTTTTAATGCAAGAACTTTTTCTTTAATTTCCATGATCATTTTTGATACAAATTCTGTAGAATAAAACTTAGAGGATATGATTATTGATGAACGACA
>OFCQ01000568.1_pt1 | contig 12702 bp, 9 predicted proteins | sample 1520861 | NCBI WGS metagenome assembly OFCQ01 (sample SAMEA2699036, study PRJEB24076) | metagenome | biome: Human gut stool | place: Spain | collected 2012-11-21 | reverse complement strand
CCCTTGTTTGCGACCAGGTCCAGCATCGCGGGTGCGGCGGACGGCGACCCGGAGGCCTCGAAAACCATATCGTAGCCCCGCTCCTGCGTGATCTCCTTACCTCTGGCAACCGTATCCTCCGTAAGGGGGTCAACCACGTACTCCGCCCCCAGTGAGAGAGCCAGCTCACGCTTGGAGGCGACCGGCTCGAACACCGTGACCTTCGTGCCGCCGTGCAGCAGAAGCAGATTCAGCAAAATGCTGCCGATCCCTCCTGCGCCGGAAAGCGCTACGGTCGCGCCCGCCGGTATCTCCATCAGGTCAACCCCGCGCAGGGCGCAGGCACATGGCTCTGCAAGGCAGTACGGCAGCATGTCGTCCCCGTCGGGAATCCGGAAGATCATATTGGGGCGTACCAGCGCGTATTCCGTAAAGGTACGCACGCGCCACCGGTGTTTGCAGAACATATCGTCCCCGCGCTTGCAGTCGTCGCACTCGCCGCAGGGGGACGCCCCCGCGCAGGCGACACGGTCGCCAAGCTTCCAGCCCAGCTCCGCCATTCCCTTGCCCAGTGCGACGATGGTGCCGCAGGACTCATGCCCCAGCAGATGCGGCGTTGGCACATTGTCCATTCCGTGGTCGACCACATGCAGGTCCGACCCACAGAATGCGACGTAATCCACCCGGATTTTGATCGTTCCCGGTTTTACCTGCGGTTCCGGCAGCTCGCGCAGCTCTACGCGTCCCGGTTCCGTATACATCAAAGCTTTCATGTGTTCCCCTTTCCTTTAACCCTTGACGGAGCCCGCCGTCATGCCTGTCACCAGATGCTTCTGCACCAGCATAAACAGCAGAACGACCGGGATCACCGCCGTAATTCCTCCCGCGGAGATCATGTCCCACCGCACGTCGTATTCGCCAATGAAGGAGAACAGCGAAACCGGCAGGGTTCTGGTTTCGGAGGAGGTAAACATCACCGCGTAAAGATATTCGTTCCAGGAATTGATAAAGATATAGCTTCCGGTAGCGACCATGCCCGGCTTGAGCAGCGGGATGATGACCCGCAGAAACAGCTGTGGCATGGAGGCTCCGTCGATTTTCGCCGCTTCCTCAATCTCCTGCGGAATTTCATCCATAAAGCCGGTCATCAGCCAGATCGCGAAGGGAATCGTAAAGGTGCAGTATGCGATCACAAGGCTGACCCAGCTGCCCAGCAGATGCAGGTTCCGGAAGGTGATGAACAGAGGAGTCAGGAACAGCACCTGCGGGAACATATACAGCAGCAGGATTCCGCTGAGCGCAATGTCCCGGCCCGGAAAGCGATACCGTGAGAAGGCGTACCCCGCCATAGCCGATACGATGATCGCGATGCAGCTGGTGACGGTGGCGACCAGAGTGCTGCGGAGCATGCTGGGGATAAAATCCGTATTGGTAAACAAAAAGCGATAATTATTGAGCGTGGGCATCTCTGGAAGGTAGTGTACGGTCTTGGTATACAGCTCGCTGGTGTTTTTCAGGGAGGTGAGAAAGGTCCACGCATAGGGGAAGATGATGAACACCAGCAGCAGCGCAAAAGGCAGGTAAAACAGGAAGAAATTTTTTCTCTTTTTCATCGCTCATCTCTCCCTATTTTTTCTGGTGAATTTCAAATAGAAGGTCATGAACAGGATCATAATGAGGGTTCCATACACCGCGATGGTGGAACCATAGCCAAAGTTCAGGGATTTCTGCGCTTCTATGTAAGCGTTCAGGGAAAGCGTCAGCGAGCTGTACCCCGGTCCACCCTGAGTCATCAGATAAAGCACCTCGACGTTGTTGAATACCCAGATAATGCGAAGCAGACTGGTAATTACAATCGTCGGGAAGATGTGCGGCCATGTGATATAGTAAAACTTTTGCCAGATATTCGCGCCGCTGACGTCGGCGGCCTCATACAGATCGATCGGGATGGACTGCAGGGAAGCCAGAATCATGATCGCGAAGAAGGGCGTACCCTGCCAGACCATCGTCAGAATTTGGGCGTTCAGCGCCGTATGAGCGTTGGAAAGCCACGCGACCTTATCCCCGAGGATTCCCGCACGCATCAGCAGATCGTTGAGGACCCCGAAATTGCCGTTATACATCCACATCCACATCAGCGCAATTACCACGCCCGGGGTGACCCATGGGATCAGAGAGATGGAGCGGAGAAAGCCCCGGAATCTGAAATTCTGGTTCAGGATCAAGGCGAGGATGAGGCCGAGCAAAAACTGCAGGGATACGGTGACGATCACCCAGCGCGCCGTATTGGACAGGGACGCGAGGAACGCATCGTCGTGCCAGACCTGGATGTAGTTTTGCAGCCCGACAAACCGCCGGTTTGCAAGGTCGAACATCGCGTAATACTGAAAGCTGGTGAACACCGCGTAAAAAATCGGATAAATAATGATGCAGCAGATCAGCAGAAGCGCCGGCGCCAGCATGATATACGGCGTATAATCCCGTTTCTTTCGAACGTTTTGTACACTATTTGTCATAGAATCACCTTTTCTGAAAAAGCGGAAAGCGCATGCTTTCCGCTTTTTCCCTTTCACTCTTGCCGTGCGCATCATGGCACATAACATCAGATTTGCAAAGGGGCAAACCACAAAAGTGCTGCGGAAAGCATAAGGTTTGTGTCTTTGCCTCGCCAAAGGAGGGGCAAAGACACGGTTTCATCTCTTACAAGCAACCGCTGCCCGGATTATTTCAGTGAGTCGCTGAGGATCTGCATCATCTGTTCGCTGCTGATTTCGCCCAGAAGCGCACGCTGCATGGTCTGCGGCCAGATTTTTTCGGTAAACTGCCCCATGTTCGGCACGGGCGGCAGCATTTTGGAATCCGGCAGGCTGTCGATCGAAATCTTCATGAACGGATCGCTCTGATATTTGTCGAGCTTCTGAACCGATTCCATCCACGGAACCATGTCGACATTATCGGAGATGATGTCATGGATTTCAGGGCTGGTCAGCCATTTCGCGAACTTGAGAGTAGCCTCTTTCTGCTTCGAGCTTGAGTAGACGCCGATGCTGGACGGGATGCTCGGTACATATTTTCCGCCGTCGCCGGTGGGTACGGGCACTACCGCCAGATTTTCCTTGCCGACTGCTTCCAGCATACCGGTGGAGGAGCCGACGTGGTGGATCAGCATCGAGGCAACGCCGGATTTGAAGTTCTGAACGGTCTGCTCAAAGCCGTCCGTGGGAGCGGAGGGCGGAGCCCAGCCGTTTTTGAAGATGTTCAGGTACATTTCGTTCGCCTTTACCAGCGTGGGATTCGTGAGCATCGGTACGTCGTTTTCATCGACATAGTCGGCGCCCTTCAGGCTGTTGAGCACCAGAGAAGCCCACATGTCCTGTCCGCCTTTCGCACCGCGCATGCTGAAGCCGTAGGTGTCGATTTTTCCGTCACCATTGGTGTCGCGGGTCAGCTTTTCGCAGGCCTCATAGAATTCCTGCATATTGGTGGGATAATTGAGCCCGACCTCTTTGAAGTGGTCGGCGCGGCAGTAGAGATAGAGCACCACGTTGCAGAACGGCAGGCTGTACAGCCGATCCTGTCTTGCATAGGCCGTATCCATTTCCGCTTTCGGAATCTCAGGGAGCACTTCCCATTTGCTCACCTCGTCCGTGAGGTCCTCGAGTGCGTTCATTCCCTTTAGTTCTGTCAGCCAGGAAGGATACATCTTGAAAACATCGGGGCCCGTGTTGGAGCTCATCGCGGTGATCAGCTTGTCGTGGTAGCTGCTCTGTGGAATGGATTCAAATTTGACATTGATATCCGGAGCATATTCCTTCCACTTGCTCTCCAATATGTCTTTATGCATGCCTTCCAGATCTTCCCAGTACCAGAATGTGAGATTTACCGGCTCTCCAGATGTTCCTGAAGCCGCAGGTGTGCCGGACGATGAGGAATTGGGTGCGCAGCCGCCCAGGGCCGATAAGGCCATCACAGCGGAAAGGGACAATGCCAACCATTTTCTCTTCATTTCTATACCTCCTAATCATTATTTATAAAAACAGCTTCCTGTTTTATAGGTCATTCTCGAAACAGTCCTTGATGTAATGGAGTCCCTGCCGCAGCAACTGCATACGGCCCAAAAAGGAAACGTCCTGTTCCAGGTTCCTCCAGATTCTCATGTTCTGAGAGGCTTCACCCAGAAACATCAGAAAGCTTTCGATCGTGACGGAGCCGTCGTAGCCGGTTTCCCGCAGGGCCTTCCCGATTTCGGGCCAGCAGATGCGGGCTGTATGATACGGGATTTTTCGGTTTGGCTCGCTCACATGAAAATGCCCGATCTTTCCTTTTGCGGCGCGGATCGCCGCCGGGATGTCGTCCTCTTCTATGTTCATGTGGAACACGTCGGCCAAAAGCTTACAGTTGGGGCTTTCCACATACCGGCAGAAATCCAGGCCCTCCGCCAGCGTGTTGATGAGATAATGCTCAAAGCGGTTTACGACCTCTAAATTAACGGTCACTCCTTCGCTTTCCGCTGTGGGCATGACGCTTCGGATGCCTTCGATGCTGCGCAGAAGGCGTTCCCGCTTTACTGTGGGATCAATGCGAAGGCTCTGGTAATCGGCCGGCCACCGGGAGTAAACGATTCCCCCCAGCATGGTTCCGCCTGCTTTGGCAATCCTGCGGATGGAGAGACGAAGATAATCCTGCGCGAGCTGGCGCGGCTCCTCTTCCGGCGCGCTCATTTCATAGCCCTCTGGAAAACGGAAGGTATAGATTGCCTGCACGCCCGTTTCTTTCTGCGCCTGCCGGATCTGTTCGCAAAACCGCTCGTCACCCGCCAGTATGCTGTCGGGGATCCGAGTTTCAAAGGTTTGTGCGCCAAGCTCCGCCGCCTGTGCCAGATGCAGGGCCAGCTGCTCTGCGTCGTACTCCGGTCCCCAGCATCCAAGGTGTACGCCATACCGCATTCCGGTTCCCTCCCCGCGTGTGTTTTCCTCTCTTGTTCCACATTTTATCTATTTTTGCGGACTTACACAATGAAATTTTACTGCATCATTGACAACTATTTACACGAATCAAAATTCGGCGGCGAGCAAACAGGAACATTTTTACGAATTTGCGTGACTATTTTCCGTTTTTTCTATTCACCTTGCTTTTTTTTCACCGAAATCATATAATGATCGGTAGAAAGAAATCACGAAGCGATTGGAAACGGAACAGAAAAAGCAACCGTTTCTTCCGCAAAGGAGGGTATGGTACCATAGCCGCAGGCGGCCTTTGTACCGCCAATTGATAAAATATACCACAACGGCCGATCTGTGCCTGTGGTATAGTCAATACAAAACGCAGAAACGCTCAGGGTGGGTGCTTCACCGCCGGATTTACCGTAAGGATTGGTGCATATGTTCGCAAACAGAAGCCTGAAAAGCAAACTTTTTTTCTGCCTGTTCGTCTTTCTTGTGCTCCCGTATTTAGCGCTGAACGCTGTCTTTTACGCCGCGGCGGAATCGATCATCCATGAAAAAATCGTCAACTCCACAACCAAAGCGCTCAAGCAGACCTGTTTGAACATTGAGGGAGTCGTTTCTTCCATTGTGACGGGCTCGAATGTGATCGCGCGGACAGACTGGGTCGCACAGGGATTAGTCAGCCCCCCCGCCGACGCTTTGGGCAGAACCCGCCTGCAAATTGAAATCAACACCTTGTTTCAAAGCGTGCAAACCAACATTCTGCCGGTGGAGAGCGAAATTTTGATGGTGTCCGCCAGCGGAGAAATTTATTCCACAGCGCTGCGGGATCCTGACCGCGCCGACGCTGCTCTCTCCTCCAGCTGGTGCGGCCAGACCCTGGAACGCAGCTATTTTTATAACTGGCATCAATTACATAACAGGGATTTGGGGCTGATGGGAGGAGAAAATGCAGAGGTGATCGTCATGTCACGCGCCGTCAGAGATTCCTCCGGGAAAGTCTGCGGCGTTCTGGCCATCGCGATCGATAAGAGGGTCTTTTCCGAAATCTTTTCCAACCTCGCTTCAGACCGTCAGGAAAGCTACATCATTACCGAAGCAGATGGCAGCATTGTGCTTTCTTCACGGCAATTCTCTGTTTCCGAAGCCTTCGCGCCTTATTTTCAGCAGATTTTGGACAGGCGCAGCGGTTCTTTCTCTTATTATGACAGCTCCGATCAATATCTCGTGAATTTTATGAGCATCGATCCCCTCAACTGGAGAATCGCCGTCTTCTCCCCGCATCGGTATGTGTTTTCCGAAATCGATCAGCTGCGCACCAAGACCATTTCACTGCACATCCTTTTCCTGGTTCCCTTCTCGGTTATCGTGATTGCCTTGTTCTATCGCTTTCTGCGTCCGCTTTCCGCGCTCATGACATTGATCCATCGGGTGCAAAAGGGAGACCTCTCCCGGCGGGCCCCCGTCACATCAAAGGATGAGCTTGGCGTTTTGACCGAGCACTTCAATACTATGTTGGATAACGTCGGCCGCCTGATCGAGGAAAATCAGCAAAAGCAGCTTCGTCTGGCGGAGCAGGAGAAGGAAAAAGAGGCAATGCGGTACCTGGTTCTGTATTCCCAGATCAACCCGCACTTTTTGTTCAACACCCTGAACAACATCAAGTGGATGGCCCTGATCAACCACGACCGTGTCGTGGCGGACAGCATTTCAAAGCTGGGGCATTTGCTGGAGGCCAGCATTCGGAACACCCAAGACGAAATCACGCTGCGGGAAGAGCTGTCTTATCTGGAAAGCTATGCGCACATCATGCTGCTGAGCCAGCCGGGCAAATTCAAGCTGCATTTCGACGTCGCACCAGAGGTAATGGAGTGCAGAATCTTAAAGCTTCTGCTGCAGCCGCTGGTAGAAAACAGCATCATACACGGGTTCCAGAACAAGGCGGAGAACGGGAAAATCATCATCACCGCCGCGCGGCGCGACGGTAACCTTGTCATTGAGGTATCCGACAACGGGGTAGGCGTGCAGGAAACGGAGCTGGACGGCATTTTAAGCCGGAAGCTGCCGATGAACAAGCTTGGCGTCAACAACACCAATCAGCGCATCCGCCTGTATTACGGAGAGCAGTTCGGTATCCAGATCACCTCAAACATGGACGGAGGGACCCTTGTGACTGTTACTCTGCCATTCCACATCCAAAAAGAGGAGGCGAATTCAGATGTATAAGGTATTGATCGCTGATGACGAACCGTTGGTGCGGATCGGGCTGGCTTCCTCGATTCCCTGGAAGGAGCTGGATCTGGCGCTTGTAGGGGAGGCCTCCAACGGAAAAGAGGCGCTCGCGCTGATCGAAGCCTATGAGCCGGACATTTTGCTGCTGGACATCGGAATGCCCGTCATGGATGGAATCCGCCTGATGGAAATCCTCAAGGAGCGCAAGTATGCCGTTCAAACGCTTGTGCTGAGCTGCCACAATGAGTTTGAATATGTCAAACAGGCCTTGAAGCTGGGCGCTTTTGATTATATCCTCAAGCTTTCTCTGGACGTTGACGAGCTGACCCGTCAATTAAAACAGATCAAAGAGAATCTGGGAGAACATTCCGCAGATACCTTCCGCCAGGATAAAAAAGTGATCAACGATTATCTTTATCGGTTCCTGAACTATCTTCCGGAAGCCTCTCCTCTTCCTGCAGAGGTGCAAGAAGCCCTCGCGCAGACGGAGCAAAACGAAAATGACCTTTTGATGATCGAGATGCGGCGGCCATGTGAGCGGTCAGAGACCTACTCCAATATCCTGCGCGAGGTCGCTTTGCAGACGCTTGGGCCTGAACAGCCGTGGTATTACTGCATACTGGACGCCTGCAAGGTGCTGTTCATCATTCCCGGGCAGCCCGAAGCCCAGATCGAATTGTTGATCCACCGTATTTTCGATATGCTGCACGCCTATCTCAGCAGCCAGTTTCATATCGGCGTCAGCGCGCCCTTTACAGGAATTTCGAAAATACATGAAGCGGTGCGGCAGGCGGATACCGCGCTGCGCCACGGCTTTTACACCCCGAACCAGAGCGTTTTCTTCTTTACGAAGGAACCTCGATACGTCATGAATTCCCTGATCAGCAGTTCGCTGGAAAAAAGTATTTATCAGCAGATAGAGCTTGGGAATTTCGATGAGGTAAAGAGGATGGTGCTGGAGATCATCGATGAGAACCTGGAAAAAAAGACGCTGCACCCCAGTGTTCTACTGGGGAATATGATCGAGATCACGGGGCTTTTCGCAAAGTATCTGCGCACGTTTGATCTGATGCTCCCGGACCTTTCCGAAGAATACGAGCACTTTTTTGAGCAGATTCTGAAATATCGCAGCATCTTTGCACTTCGGGAGGGTTACGAGCGGTTTCTGGACTGCTATGCGCAGCGGGTGAGCCAGCTCAAAAAGAGCGGCAACCGCGACGATATTGTAAAAGCAAAGGTCTATATTCAGGAGAATTTCCGAAAGCAGCTTTATCTGGAGGACGTCGCGAGATACGTCAATATGAGCAAGAATTATTTCAGCTGCATCTTTAAAAAAGAAACCGGCTTCAGCTATGTGCATTACCTGAATTCCCTGCGGGTGGAGGAGGCCCAGCGGCTGTTCCAGACCGGTTCGTTCAAAATTTACGAGGTGGCCGAAATGGTGGGCTATAACAATACCAATTACTTTTACAAGACCTTTAAAAAATTTACCGGCTATAACCCGAACGATTTTCGAAATAATCTGAGCAGATAACATGCTCTGCGGCAGACAACCAGATTTAACAATCATTGCGAAAAAGGCTCCCGGCCATAGGAGAAATCCTATGGCCGGGAGCCTTTTTCGGGCTGCCGCGGCGCTGCTTCTGGGGTCGGCTGCACTTGCGGAGTTCAGTCGCATCCGGCGAATGCGCTCCTTCTTTTTTTGCTGATCCCGGCAACATATCGTACAAGCGGCCTGGCATACGCTGTAACGAATATCCAAAAGGGAGTGGCGCGAATGCTAACGGTAAAACAGCTCGAGGAAATGAGCCGGTTAGAGATGGATCAAATAGACAGAAATCAGCTGGCCGACATTCAGGGGATTGAGATCGATCCCGCGATGCCGCTGGAAGCGCGAATGGAAAGCTATCTGGAGCAGGTCAAAAATCCGTATTGCTTTTTGTGCGGGAATACCGTCGTTCGCGTGCAGTTTGCCCCTGAAGGCGACACGCTGCAGAACAAGCTGGAGCACTTTTTCGTCAGCTTGAAAAAAACCTGAATGCAGAAGCCGAAAAAATGATGGAAGGGTTCGCTTTTACGATGGCTTGATAATGTGAGACAGAGGAGGGAGGGATCATGGCCCGCATCAGAAAAAACAGTGCCCCTAAAGACCGTGTTTTATGGAACGCCGCTTTGTATATCCGGCTCTCCAGAGAGGATGGAAACGACGAAAGCTACAGCGTAAAAAACCAGCGGCAGCGATTGATGGAGTATTTGGAAAACCGCATGCTCTGCGAAGAAATGTGCCTGGCCGGCATCTATGTGGACGATGGCTGCACAGGCACGGACAGTGACCGGGAAAGCTTTCAGCGCATGCTGGAAGAGATTGATCAAGGGATCGTCAACTGTGTGATCGTCAAAGACCTGTCGCGTCTCAGCCGTAACGATTGGGAATGCAAAAGATACCTGCAGCATCTGTTTGTCGTGAAAGATGTGCGGTTTATCTCTCTGGAGCTTCCGAAATTGGATAGCTTTGAAAACCCGGATGAAGTTTATGAAATGGGTGTTTCGATCCAAAGCATGTACAACGAAAATCACTGCCGGGAAACCTCCATCAAAGTTCGGGGAACCTTCAACATGAAGCGCGGTAAGGGGGAATTTATCGGGGCCTTTGCGCCATATGGCTACAGTAAAGACTCGAATGACAGGCACCGGCTTCTGGTGGATCCTCCGGCTGCGGATATTGTCAAGGATATTTTTTACTGGTTTGTGCGGGACGGCATGAGCAAAATCGGGATTGCAAAAAGGCTGATCGGCATGGGAATCCCCTGCCCCGCTGCCTATAAGCGGCAGAACGGGATGAAATACCACAACCCTGCCATTAAAAACAAGGAGCCGTTGTGGTCTGCCCGCAGCATTACCGCGATCCTTACCAACCAAATGTACTTAGGGCATATGGTGCAGGGCAAGCAGAAGGTAAAGAGCTATAAGGTGCATACACGCATCAACATACCCGAAAATGAATGGTTTATCGTGGAGGACACGCATGAGCCGATCGTAGACAAGGAAACCTTTGATCAGGCGCAGATGCTGATGCAAAAAGACACGAGAACCGCCCCGGGTGCCGGGCGGCTGTACACCTTTTCCGGGTTTCTGCGCTGTGCCGACTGCGGCAAAGCAATGGGGCGCAGAACCTCTAAACATCTGGTGTACTACGCCTGCAAAACGAATCTCACGCAGGGGCAGTGTACCCGGCATTCCATCCGGGACGATGTCTTGGAAAGGGCCGTTTTGAAAACCATTCAAAAACAAGTCGCGCTGATCGACGATATGGCGCAGCTGATCGACGACATCAACAATGCCCCGGCTCCGCGTGACGTTTCCAATCGGCTGGCTGCTTCTCTCAGGCTGCAAAAGCAGGAGCTTGAAAAGATTTCGGGCATCAGAACAGGGCTTTATATAGATTGGAAAAGCGGCGATATTACCCGCGAAGAATACCGCCGCATGAAAAAAGAGTTTGTGGATAAGGAACAGCAGCTCAGGCGGGATATAGCCGGCCTGGAGAAAGAAAATCAGGGTATGGCGCAGGGTGCCGCCGAGCCCTGCTTTGATGCTTTCCGCAGGCACAACAACCTGAGTCACCTTGATCGTGGTATTGTCGCCGGGCTGATCAAAGCGATTCATATTCATGAGGGCGGCGGCATCACAATCAAATTTAATTTTGCAGACCCATACAAGCGCATAGCGAAGCTGGTTGAAAACCGCAGAGAAGAATAAATCGTTGTAAAGAACTACAGCAGCGGAGAAGTACACGGTTTGATGGATTCTCGTTTTGATTTGTCCGGGGTTGTCATAAAATACAGGCGGCCACCGGTGCCACGGGCGCAACAGGCGCTACCGGACCTACAGGTCCTACCGGCCCTGCGGGCCCCGCGGGCGCAACAGGTGCCACGGGCGCTACCGGTCCCACCGGACCTACCGGCGCAACAGGTGCAACAGGTGCTACGGGTGCCACAGGCGCAACAGGTGCCACCGGACCTACAGGTCCCACAGGCCCTGCGGGCGCAACGGGCGCCACAGGTGCTGTTGGCCCCACCGGACCTACCGGTGCAACAGGAGCCACGGGAGCTACCGGACCTGAAGGTCCTACAGGCCCCACAGGCCCTGCGGGTGCAGCAGGCGCTGTCGGCCCCACCGGACCTACCGGCGCAACAGGTGCAGCGGGCGCGATCGGGCCTGAAGGTCCTACAGGCCCCACAGGCCCTGCGGGCGCAGTAGGCGATATCGGCCCCACCGGACCTACCGGACCGACTGGTCCCACTGGACCTACCGGACCCACCGGCCCGACAGGTGCTGGTGCGGTTATTCCCTTTGCTTCGGGTATTCCCGCAGTATTGACTACAGTTCTGGGTGGATTGGCAGGTACGACCACTGCCGTTGGGTTCGGTAACTCAGCCACGGGCTTGAGTGTGGTTGGTGGTACAATTGATACCACCGGTGTTACCAACATGGCCTTCTCCGCCCCGCGTGACGGCACAGTAACGGCCATCGCGGCTGACTTCAGCCTTTCTGTAGCGGCGACTCTGGTTGGTTCCACTGTTACGCTCACAGCGCAGTTGTACTCTGCTCCCGCAGCGAGCAACGTCTTTACGCCGGTAGCGGGCGCGCTTGTCACACTGGCTCCCCCGCTTACTGGAGTGGTTGCCATCGGTACGAACAGCAGCGGCTTGGCAACTGGTCTTGCCATACCGGTTGTAGCTGGCACCCGCCTCATGCTGGTCTTCTCGGCAGCGGTAACTGCAGGTATCGACCTTGCCACGGTGATTACTGGCTTTGCCAGTGCTGGGCTTACAATCGAATAACACGCAGACCTTTTTTCTGGAGGCTCGGATTTTTCCGGGCCTCCTTTCCTTTAGGAATCCCCCGCCAATCCGACTCTCTGCAGCCGGATGAATTTTCTTTTCCGTAACAGAGAATTTGGAAGCCGATCAGGCTGATCACACAATCTTTTTCAGCAGCCAAAGACCCCGCCGGGACGGTACCATCCGCCGCGACAGGGTCTTTTTTCTGTGCAGTTTGATTATTTCTTTGATTCCTTGTTTTAGAAGAATTTAGAGAAGCAGTTTCTACAAAATATTACACAGATGGATTTATATTGGTAGCACCTTAACGCGAAATGCAGGTTATAAAATTTGCAAAACCTGTTATTTAAAGTTTTAGTGAGCAGTTTTGTACATCCTCCTTAAAAAATCAGGCTTTTTATCAGATCTTTCTTCTGGGGTTTTGTATATTCCACAATATACTTTTTTTCATCCAGGCCTTTTTATTATCTCTGATTAAAAAAAGTATATTGTGGAATGATTTTTTACGTTATTTTTTGCCGTAAAATTTCTTTGGAGAGTCGATCAGCTAGAAATTTCACAAACGGAAGAATGATGAATTTATTTTATGCAAATACCATAAACTATATTTCTGTTATCAAAATTTATTAAGGCAATAATTTTGTTTTGATTCCTTTATTATGTGAATAGAACATCATTTGTATATTTAGTCTTGATGGAAGTGA
>OFCQ01000542.1_pt1 | contig 13456 bp, 14 predicted proteins | sample 1520861 | NCBI WGS metagenome assembly OFCQ01 (sample SAMEA2699036, study PRJEB24076) | metagenome | biome: Human gut stool | place: Spain | collected 2012-11-21 | reverse complement strand
GTATTTACAAAGATTTTGTGACGGTGCGGGAAAACAGCCGCGGCTGGAGCCGAAGAGAAGCAAGGAAAGTATAGAACATAAAAAACAAATGGCTGGGAGGAGTTCCGAAGAACCTCTTCCCAGCCATTTGTTTTTTTCTTTATTTCTCAGCGCTTGAACAGCGAGAGCAAACCGCCCCAGCGCTTTGCTTTGCTTTCCAGCCGCTTCAGGGCTGTTTTGGCGTTTTCATATCCAAGCTCTGCCGCCTGCCGGTACAGCTCAATCGCTTTATCGGTCTCCTGCTTGACGCCGGTTCCCTTTTCATAGAAAACTCCGAGACGATAGCAGGATTGAGCGTCTCCCTCTTCCGCCGCCTTGCGATACCATTCCGCCGCCTGCGCAAAGTCCTTCGGCACGCCCATGCCGTTTTCATACAGGTTCCCGATGCTGAACATCGCGCTTTCGTCCCCGTGCTCCGCTCCCAGCAGGTATAGCCGCATTGCCTCGGCAAAATCCTGCTTTACGCCCTGGCCGGTTTCGTAGCAGTCCGCCAGATTGCCATAGGCGACGTCGCGTCCCTTTTCCACGGCCTGCCGGAACAGCGAAACCGCTTTTTCCAAATCCTTTTCTACACCCTCGCCATAGCGATATGCCCGGCCAAGATTCACCAGCCCGGCGCTGTTCCCTGCTGCGACTGCCCGCTCATACAGCTCAAAGGCTTTCTTGTAATCCTGCTTTACTCCGTTGCCGTCTTTATAACGGTTCCCAAGAATATTCAGGGCAATTCCGTCCTCTTGCTCCGCGGCCAGCTGATACCAATGAATCGCTTTCTCTATGTTCTTTTCCGTGCCGTGGCCGCGTTCATAGCACCGACCCATCCAAAACTGAGCGCGGGGATGCTCCTGTTCGGCGGATTTGGAGAACCAGTAAAACGCCTGGTCCTTATCCTCCTCTATCCCGGTGCCGAAATAATAGCAATCCCCCAGATTTGACTGTGCGCGGGGATAGCCCTGCTCCGCCGAAAGACGGTACAGCTCGACCGCTTTCGCCTCGTCCTTCTCTACGCCGACGCCGAACTCATAGCACCAACCAAGATCGCACTGCGCCACCGGGTGATTCTTTTTCACAGCGAGCTGGTAAAGCTCCACCGCCCGCTCCGGGTTGCGTTCCACGCCCCAGCCGTGCTCATAGCACACGCCCAGCAAATGCTGCGCCCGGGTATAGCCCTGCTCCGCCGCTTTTGAATACCAATAAACGGCCTGCTCGTTGTTCTACTCCACGGCGATGCCATGGTAGTAGAAAAAACCCAGATTGCACTGTGCGCGGGCATTTCCCTGTTCCGCGGAAAGACGGTACAGCTCCATTGCCTTTTCCTTGTCCTCTTCCACACCTTCGCCGCATTCATAGCACAGGCCCAGATCACACTGCGCATCGGAGTCCTTTTTGGCGGCGGCAAGCCGGTAAAGCTCGACTGCGCGCGCCTGATTTTCCTCTACGCCGTAGCCCTGCGCGTAGCACATGCCCAGCATTCGCTGTGCGCGGGGATGCCCCTGATCTGCCGCTTTGGTAAACCAGCGAACGGCCTCCTCGTGGTCAACCTCTACCATGACGCCATAATAATAGAAATTACCCAGATTGCACTGTGCCGGGGCATAGCCCTGCTCCGCGGCCTTGTGATAAAACTCCCTCGCACGCGTCAGATCCCGCTCCACGCCGTACCCGTTCTCATAGCATTCGCCCAACAGATTCTGCGCGCGCGGATAGTTTTTATCCGCCGCTTTGGTGAACCAGCGAACGGCTTCCTCGTTGTTTTCGTCTATTCCAATACCAATATAGTAGAAGAAACCCAAATTGCACTGCGCGGGCGTGTGGCCCTGCTCCGCCGCCAGGCGGTACAGCTCCATCGCCTTTGCCTTATCCGTTTCCACACCATAGCCGTTTTCGTAGCATTCGCCCAGCAGGCACTGTGCACGCGGAAAATTCTGCTCCGCCGCTTTGGAAAACCAGCGCACAGCCTCTTCGTTGTCTTCTTCCACGCCGATCGCGCTGTAATAGCAATACCCCAGATTGCACTGCGCGGGCGCATACCCCTGTTCCGCCGATGCGCGGTACAGCTCTACCGCTTTTTCCTTATCCTGTTCCACGCCCATCCCGTATTCATACAGCACGCCCAGCGCGCACCGCGCGTCGGGATACTCCTGCTCGGCCGCCGCCTGATACAGCTCTGCCGCGCGGGCCGGATCCCGCTCCACACCATAACCGTTTTCATAGCAAATGCCCAGCAGATGCCGCGCACGCGGATATCCCTGCTCGGCTGCCTTGGAAAACCAGTTTACGGCTTCTTCGTTGTTTTCTTCCACCCCGACGCCGGTATAATAGAAATAGCCCAGATTGCACTGTGCGGGCGCATAGCCCTGTTCCCCTGAAAGGCGGTACAGTTCTGCCGCTTTGGCCTTATCCTCTTCTACGCCATACCCATTTTCATAGCACAGGCCGAGCAGGCACTGCGCGCGGGGGTGCTTTTTTTCGGCGGCCTTGGAAAACCAGCGGGCGGCCTCTTCATTGTCTTCTTTCACTCCGGTGCCGGTATAGTATAAGTAGCCCAGATTGCACTGCGCGGGTGCATAGCCCTGTTCCGCAGAGAGAAGATACAATTCCCGGGCCTTTTCCTGATCCTGCTCCGTACCCCATCCGTTTTCATAGCACTCACCCAAAACGCACCATGCCTGCGGATATTCCTGCTCCGCCGCTTTGTTGAACCAGGTGACGGCCTGTTCCGCATCCCGCTCTACGCCGAGCGCGTAAAGATAGATCAGGCCCAGGCGTGTTTGTGCGGGTGCAAAATCCAGCTCCGCCGACTGGCGGTACAGCCCGACTGCTCTGTCAGTGTCTTTTTCCACACCGTATCCGTATTCGAAGCATTCACCCAGTAAAAACTGTGCACGGGGATATTCCTGCTCCGCCGACTTGGTGAACCAGGCGACGGCCTGGGCGTCGTCCTCTTCCACCGCAATCCCGTGATAATAGAAAAATCCCAGATTGCACTGTGCCGGGGCGTAGTCCTGCTCTGCGGACAACAGATACAGCTCCATCGCCTTATCTTTATCCATTTCAACGCCCTGCCCGATTTCATAGCACAGGCCCAAAGCGCATTGTGCGGACGGAAAGTCCTGATCCGCCGCTTCACGGTACAGGGAAACCGCCTTTTCATAATCCTGCTCCACGCCGATCCCGTTTTCATAGCACGCGCCTAAATTGTACTGCGCAGAAACATCACCCTGCTCCGCCGCCTGCTGAAACCAATAAAAGGCTTTTTCGTAATCCTGTTTTGCGCCGCCCGTTCCACGGTAGTAGCAGAGTGCAAGCTGATGCTTTGCCTCCAGATCGTCGTCCTCCGCTCTTTCAATCAGCTCCTGCAAATCCTCCTGCTGCTGTTTTACTGTTTCCGCAGCGCTGCGGATCAGCTTTGGATCGATAAAAACAAATTTATATGGGTCCTTCGGTTCTGTTTCACTGTTTGGCGCCTGGTTTCTTTCGTCCTGCATAAAAAAACTCCTTTATTCCCCATTCATAAGACTTTTGCTCATGAACGATTATATGTTTTTCATAGGCCTGTTTATCAATATCCATGTAGGTTCAAGCTGTTATAATCTTTTTCAGTATAGCACGATTGTCGTATTTTGTCATCATTGAGCATTTTTTACAGCTTTGAGATTCCCCCCTGTCCCCAAAGGCTTTTCAGCAAAACATTGTTGATTTGCCGTCCCCAAAAGCGCATGGCGGGGAATGGAATAATTACGTCTGATCCATACCGCAAAAAAACAAGGTACTGTTCAGCCGGAACAATACCTTGTTTTTTAAGTTTGGGATGTACCTATTTCATTTTATTTCATGGGAACATCTGAAAAGCGCCTTTTTAAAATCCATCAATCTCTATTTTTTACTCCAGCTGAACTCCGGGCAGGCGCTCACCGCTGCTTCGGCAATCAGGGTATCTTCCTCCACGGTTCCGCCGCTGATTCCGACTGCGCCGACCAATCTACCGGCCCGGAACAACGGCAGGCCGCCGCCGAATACGCAGTATCTGCCGCCAAACATCGTGTGGAGTCCGTACAGCTCCCCTTCGGGAACAGTTCGCTCATGCAGGCTCCCGGTGGGAGACTCCAGAGAAACCGAGGTATACGCCTTGCTGAAAGCGGCGTCAACGCTGATCAAAAGCGCGCCGTCCATCCGCAGGTGTACAATCAGGTTTCCGCCTGCATCCACAACGGCGGCGGAAATCGGTACCCCTACCTCTTTTGCTTTTTCGCAGGCCGCTTTTGTGATCTGCTCCGCCAGATCGAGATTGATTCCGCGCTCACCGTACTCCGCCAGCTGGCGCAGGATTTCTTCCTTTAATTCTTCGTGCAGCATGTTCTCCCTCCTTGTTCACACTTTCTTCTGGGATAATCATAGCTGATCCGAAGACATCTGTCCAGCAAAAAACAAACCAAATCAGTGCAAATCTTTGACCGAATCCGTGCGGTAAAATCCCTGCGGATATGCACCGGCCTTTGTGATACTCTTCCGGTCTTTGCGGTAAAACGGCTGCGGCTGACTGTTCCACAGCTGCTCCATCGTCTCCTGCTGCGCCGGGCGGTAAAAAGCCTGCACCGCAAAACGTTCTTCTTCGCTTCTGTTCTTCCAAGCATCCATTTTCTTCACCCTTTTCCTGTTTTCCATAAGATGCCCATATCAATTGATTACTATGAAAATACCACAAAATCAGGAACAAATGAAGACCCATTTAAAAATAATCTTCACGGCTGATCAGAAGCAGAAAATCTTTCTCAAAAGAAAAAGGGTATGCGACAGCGCCGCATACCCTAAAAAATCACGCTTATTTAAATAGAAAAGAACGTTATCGCTGCACTGCCGGCTCGGCCACACAACGGCCATGATAAAACACGTACAGCACCAGCTCAATGCAGGATCGAATCGCAAAGAACAGTTCGGTTTCAAAGTCCTGCCCAAGCTCGTATTTTTGATGAACGCGATCGTGCATATGTTTATAAATTTCCTGTACCGTCAAGGGAACCTCTATTTCAGGCACGTAATCAAGACCTTTGAAATATTCCATATGATTGCCCATGTAAAACAACAGATCCTGCTCGTATTGAATATGCTCTGAAAGGGTGCCGCTGAATTCAGAGCTGTGCGCCAGGCAGAAGAAATCGGAATAGTAGTGGCACAAAACTCCCAGTCTTTTGGACAGCTGCCGATTCTCGTCCTGCCATTCCAGGCGGCAGGTACGGCCGATCTTTCTCTTGACCATATCCTTGCAATAGCGCATGCGATGCGGCCTGAGGAAAGAAAGAGAATGATCCGGGCTGGTATTTCCCTTTAGGAAGCTGGCTCTGTCCAGCCGAACACCATATTTTTCAGCTACATACTCATATACAACCAGTCCGATTAGCACATGATTCGGACTATTCATCCCGGGACTTCCACTCCTTTTTCAATAAATCAGGAACACTGTCATTCACTATACCACACTTTTTTCAAAAGTAAAATATTTTTTTCCGTATTCCAAAACTTACTTTATAAAATTTTGAATAAAAAGTTATTTTTTAGTTACGCAGTTCTTCGCTTGACTTCTTTTTCCCGCTCGATATAATGAAAATAGATATAGAATCAGGGGGATCGTCCATGCAAAAATCGCACATACTGCATAAAGAACACCTGCAAATGCTGCCAAGCTACCTTTTCTCTGTTTTAGGGGGAATCATCTGCGCCGCGAACCTGAATACCGTCATTGTTCCGCTCAAGCTGTACAACGGCGGGTTCATCGGCATCGCGCAGGTTCTCTCCGATCTTGCAATCAATGTTTTGCACCTGAATATTCCGCAAACCTTCAATCTGGCCGGCGTGATGATGCTGGTTCTGAACATTCCCCTTCTGCTGCTCGCCTACCGGGAAATCAGCCGTACATTCTTCCTGAAAACCGTGCTGACCGTCGCAAGCCAATCGATGGCGATGACGATCATTCCGGTGCCGAGTGCTCCGATCATTGACGATTACCTGACAGCCTGCGTCATCGGCGGACTGATCGCGGGTTCCGGCATCGGTCTGACCCTGCGCTCCGGCGGCTCCGGCGGCGGAACCGACATCATCGGCGTGTACTGCACCAAAAAATTCCCCGACATGAGCGTCGGCAAGCTTGGCATTTCTGTCAGCAGCATTGTATTTTTGTACTGCCTCTTCCGTTTTGACGTGGAAGTGGTGGTGTACTCTGTTATTTTCTCTGCCGCAACCTCTCTGGTGGTGGACAGAACCCATTATCAGAACATAAAATCGAGTGCTATGATCTTTACGAGGCATCCCGAGGTAGCCGATACCATCGTTCAGCTTCTGCACCGCGGCGTTACCTGCTGGCAGGGCTATGGCGCTTACACACACGAGCAGTCGTATATCTTTATGACGGTGGTTTCTAAATTTGAGATCAACCGCATGAAGCGGATTGTCCGGGATATCGACCCCCAGGCCTTTATCATCATCAACGACCGGTTGGATATCAGCGGCAATTTTGTCAAGCGATTGTAAAAAACCGAAAATGTTACGTTTGGTTGACAGATTTCCAGCTTTTGTTGGTAGAAAGCCTTTCCCGCATCCCTTATCATAAGTAAGTACAAGACTACTTAATAAACCAAAGGGGGCGGTAAAAGAATGTCTTTGGGAAAAAAACTTCTGGAATTGCGCAAAAAAGCGGGTCTGTCGCAGGAAGAGGCGGCAGATCAGCTGAATGTTTCCAGACAAACCGTGAGCAAATGGGAAACTGACCAGACAGTTCCCGATCTGACCAAGGCAAAGCTCCTCTGTGAAATGTACCATGTCAGCTATGATCAGCTGATCAGCGGAAACACAGTGGGCGGGGATTTGACCAGCATGGACAGCGCGGCGGACGAAATCGACTGGACCGCGGCCTGGAGCCAGAAATACCCCATTTTGGCCTCCTATCAGGGATTCAATGGGATCAGGGCTTACCGGGAACAGATTGCGGCTCTGTGCGGCCGCTGCCAAGAGCAGTTCGGCCTGAGCGAAATGGACACATTCCTGATTCTGAAGGATATTCTGTATCAGGAGTACAAAAGCCGGAACGGGAAAAAACCGGCCACATAAAAAAGAGATTCTTCCTAAAGCCGGTGGAAATCACCGCTCCTTAGGGAGAATCTCTTTTTGCCTTTTGCGTACAATCTGCCGCGGAGCACCGGCCCGAACGGGGGGCCGGGCACGGCAGCCCGGCGCTTTGTGTTACAGGGTGCCGAAAATCCGATCGCCCGCGTCGCCAAGGCCGGGAACGATATATCCGGATTCATTCAGATGATCGTCAATATGTGCACAGTAAATCGGCACATCAGGGTGAGCCTTGCTCAGAGCCTCAACGCCCTCGGGCGCTGCGATGACGCACATGAATTTAATGCTCTTCGGATGGCTGCGCTTGATGATGTTAATCGCATCCACAGCGGAACCGCCGGTAGCCAGCATCGGGTCGAGCACAATCACGTCGCGCTCATTGGTATCCTGCGGAAGCTTGCTGTAATATTCCACCGGCTGCAGGGTCTCGTGGTCGCGATACAGACCGATATGGCCTACCTTCGCGGCGGGTACCAGCTCAAGCACGGCGTCCACCATGCCAAGGCCCGCGCGCAGAATCGGCACGAATGCCAGCTTGCGGCCGGACAGCACCTTTGTGGTAGCCATTGCGACCGGCGTTTCCACCTGTGTTTCTTCCAGAGGAAGGTCTCGTGTGGCCTCGTAGCACATCAGCATGGCAATTTCGCCTACCAAGCTGCGGAACTCCTTAGAGCCTGTGTTCTTATCCCTCAAAAAAGTCAGCTTGTGCTGAATGAGGGGGTGTGTCATTTCAAAAACCTGATGTTCCATCCGTTTACTCCTTTACAGCTTTTCTCCGTCTTCAATTTCTTTGATCTGCGCGATTCTTCTTGCATGCCGTCCGCCGTCAAACGGGGTTTCGAGAAAAATCTTGGTCAGCTTAACCGCCATTTCCTCATCGATCACGCGGCCGCCCATGCACAGAATGTTGGCATCGTTATGCCGGCGGGTGGCCTCTGCACAGAACTCGTTTGTGCATACCGCCGCACGGATTCCCTTTACCTTATTGGCTGCGATCGAAATTCCAATTCCCGTGCCGCAGCACAGAATTCCCTTCTCTGCTCTTCCTTCGGCCACATCGTAAGCCACCTTAGAAGCAAACAGCGCATAATCCACCGATTCTTCACTGTAGCAGCCATAATCGTGATACGGAATAGAGTTTTTCTCCAAATAGGCTTTTACCGCTTCTTTCAGACAAAATCCGCCGTGATCCGCTCCCAGTACTACCATGCTTAGCCCTCCTTTTGATTTTCCTGCCGTTTTTTGAGTTCCCACTCTGCCTGAGGCAGGCGCAGGTATACGGGCAACAGCTCAGAAGCAGGTACTGCTTCGCCTCGCTGCCAGGCGCCAAAGGCTGCTTTTCCCACCCCGAACGCCCGCTGATACAGCGACGGCTCCGGCGGCAGAACAGCAGAAAGCTCCTGAAACCCGTTCGTATTATAGCACAGTTTTGCCCCATCTCCAACAAGAAATAAAGGCTGGCTATAATTTTTACATTCTTCGCTGAGCGCTTCCACCGAAATCGCGCGGTCCGGCGTCAGGCGCTCGAAACCACCTTGCCCCAAACGGAACACGGCGTTGTAAACCTGCCCGCGCCGTGCATCCATCACCGCGCAGACCGTGGCCCCCGGCAGGGCAAGATTATAGGCCATCGCCTCCAGAGTGGAAACGCCGACGCACGGCTTTCCCCCGGCCATCGCCATTCCCTTAATGCTGGCCACGCCGATGCGCACACCGGTGAACGAACCGGGCCCGGCCGCCGCCGCGAATAAATCAATGTCTTCGACAGAAATGCCCACACACTCCAGCACCTGCTGCACCATCGGCATCAGCGTCTGGCTGTGGGTAAAGCTGGTGTGAATAAAAAATTCCCCCAGCAGTCGGTCGTCTTCCAGCACCGCGGCGGAAGCCGCAACGGCGGTGGAATCTATGGCAAGTATTTTCATAGCTCTAATCCCTCGATTCGGAAAATGCGCTCCTGCTCCGTTTTCCCGGCAGACAGCTCGATGATGATCGCGTCGGGCGGGAGAGCGCCGATAATATTTTCACTCCACTCAATGACCAGAACCGCATCCGTATCCAGATAATCGAAAAAACCCGTGGATTCCAGATCCTCCCAGCTTTCTACCCGAAACATATCAAAGTGGTAGACAGTCAGACGGCCATGATATTCATTTACAATAGAAAAGGTGGGGCTGCTGATTCCGGAAGAAATTCCCAGGCCAGCCGCAAGGCCCCGCGTAAACGCTGTTTTTCCCATTCCCATACCGCCAAACAGCGCCAGTACCTCCCCGCCCCTGAGCTGCTGAGCGATGCGGCGGCCCAGCTCTTCCGTCTGCGCGGGTGAGTCTGTGACAATCTGCAAAATAGAATCCTCCTTAACGATTCCAAAGGGCCGGCTCCCAAAATAGCATGTCCTCATTACAATCATTTCGATTGAGAACGAGCCATTCTTTTCTTCCCCCACCTGCAGCGAGAGAGAAAAGGCAACTTTTATATTATGCCTTCTTGAAAACGAATAAACAATAGTAAACCGCTGATTCGATTCCGGCGCTCTTTGCAAAGAACAATCGAAAGAATTATACCACATTCAGGGGCCGGATAAAAGTATTTGCTTGAACTTTCGCCCGGTTCCGCCTATAATAGGACTCGAGGTGAAATTATGTCCAGAGCTCTTGACTCGTTCAAATTATATTTTCGACGAACAAACAAGCCCCTGTGGCTGTTTATGATAGCGATTTCCGTTTATGGACTTCTTCTGGTGGCCAGCGTGACCCGCGCGTTCAGTGTCAACTACTTTAAAACGCAGCTGATTGCCGTGATACTGGGGTATATTGCCGCCATTGTCCTGACCCGTCTGAACTACCGGGAAATTACGAATTACTGGTACCTTGTGGCGGGCTTTTGTATTTTTCTGATTATCTACACGCTGCTGTTCGGACAATCTGCCTCGGGCTCCTCCGGCGTTGACGCCAAGGCGTGGATCAAGCTGCCGGGCGGCACGACCTTTCAGCCGTCTGAGCTGGCGAAGATCGGCTTTATGATCACCTTCCCGAAGCATCTTTCCGTTTTGGAGGAACGCGGATTGCTGAGGAATCCTTTGTATGTGATCACTCTTGGTGTACATGCCCTGATCCCCATGCTGCTGACCCATATGCAGGGCGACGACGGAGCGGCGGTGATCTTTTTCTGCATGTTCCTTGCCATGTCTTTTGCGGCAGGCGTACAGCTGCGCTACTTTGCGCTGGTGTTCGGCGCCATGCTGATCGGCGCTCCCCTTGCGTGGAAATACGTTCTGGCGGATTACCAGAAAACCCGTCTGATTAATATGATGAACCCCGAGGCCGACCCGCTGGGTGCGGGCCTGCAGCAGATTCAGGGCAGAATCTCCATCGGCTCTGGCCAGATGTTTGGGCGTGGGCTGTTTGAGGGCCCGCGCGTGGCGCGCAACAGCGTCCCGATTCAGCAGAGCGACTTTATTTTCTCCGTCGCGGGCGAAGAGCTTGGATTCATCGGCACCTCGCTTGTGCTGATTCTGATTCTTGCGCTGCTGATTACCGTGCTGTACTGCGCCAGAAAGGCCAGTGATCCGATGGGGACCTATATGTGCTTCGGCTTTTTCGGCATGATCGCGTCGCAGGCGATTTTCAATGTAGGCATGTGCCTGAGCCTGCTGCCGGTTATGGGCGTTACGCTTCCGTTCTTCAGCGCGGGCGGCTCTTCTACAGCGTGCTTTTACCTTGGCTTCGGTCTGGTGCAGAGCGTGTATATGTTCAAGCACGATACCGACAAGGTAAGATTAAGACTTTAACTATTCCGTTAAAAAGCGGTCCTCCTGAACGAGTTTGTTCAGGAGGACCGCTTTTTATGAAATTTCATTGGAAACCTTTTAAAAAACATTATCGTTGTTTGTTCATTTTTTCGAGAATGGCCCTACTGTACCTTCATGATTTCAGGAAGTTGTTCCCCTGAAAATTCGGTTTCAGAAATGCGATACATTTGATACAAATCAATTACCTGACCTTTTGGTTCCTGATATGTCGCAACTTTCTTGACAATACTTCCGTCGGGATTTTTATAAAGCATCATCATCGTTTTTTGATCATCACTTATATAAACCAGCGGATAAGTGGAGCCAACCGGCGCTTCTTCCTGAATTTGCATATAGGCTGTAGCCATCCAATTACCTTTGAAGGATTCCACAGATGTGCTTGATAGATCGGTGGAATTTGATCTTAAATAAGCACGACCGTTCCCACTTAGTTCGGATAAAGTTGTTTCACTGAATTGGCTGCTGTCAACTGGAACGGTATCACGAATCTCCTGATTGACTAATTCAATTGCATCTTCGATGTCCTCTTGGGTCACAGAAACACTTTGTGTGTCTGATTGCTCTTTATCAGACGTAGATGCCTGATTACTATAAGCAAATACCGCAAAACTTAATGACGTAACCACTACAAATGCAAGAAATAAGATCCGAGTAATACTTTTTTTCATGATATGTTCTCTCCTTTCTCTTCACTCGGGTAATTATTAATTTGAATCACTTAGAGAAAAAGACATAATCGCCCCATTAACAGAAGTCCCATCTGTCATCTTCCCTTTGAGCAAATCCTGAACGTCAACTTTCCACGAGTTACTCCGTGAAGAACTATCAAAAGATTCATCTATTGATATATTAAAAGGACTGGTTTTGTCATACTGCGTGGAGGAGGTTACTTTTGAACCATTTCTATAAATTGTGCGTTTGATTCCTATCTGCGTTACTGACGCAAAGGAACCGGTTACATCCCTTTTTATCTCCATTGAGGTCGTATAATTCATGCCATATGGATATGCGTCAATCGTATCATTATCATAACTGACATAATAATTCGCAGATACCGGTAGAGCAGCAACAGAAAAAACCATTGCAAAAGCTGCCAAGAGTAACATCTTTTTTTTCATGGAATGATTCATATTATACTTCCTTTCTAGCAAATATCAATATTTTCAATATCTTCTTTTTAAGAGGCACATTAAAAAAAATTTTCTGTCAGATTAGGATTAGTTGTATATATTTACAAATTTTAGAAAATTATTTCTATAATCAATATAATCCTTAATATATATTTTGTCAATAACAAATAATGAAAAAAGAAAGTTTTCTACATAAGCAACAAGGTGCGATTGCGGCTGTGATTCTCATTTCAGCCTTCTCCCCCTCTTTCGGCGGAGAAAATGAGATAATATTTCAAGGCAGCTGATAACCCATCCATAACAGCTAAAAAAATCCCTGTGCCCAACTGATCGGGCACAGGGATTTTATTGCTTTGAATCGGAAAGGAACTCCAGCCCTTCCAGATCAAAGGGAGGGATATACGTTTTTTTCGCTGAGGAACGCTCCTGCACAAAGCCGTCCAGCCCGGATTCCATCAGATATTCCTCTACCTTATGGAATTCCCGCGCGGTGATGGGGCGGTTGATTTCCGGGTACTGCTCTACCTTTCCGCAGGGGATGTACTGCGCCATCAGGCTAACCGGCACCCCCTCGGGCAAATGCTCCCGCAGCCAATCGAGCACGGCGATGGATTCGCGCGTATGGCCCGGCAGAATCAAATGGCGCACCACAGTGCCGCGGACAAGCATTCCCTGTTCGTCGAACCGGGCCTAGCCGGTCTGACGCACCATTTCCAGAATCGCCTGCTTGGCGTATTCGGGGTAATCCGCCGCGCCGGAATATCGGGCAGCCGGTTCAGAGCCTACATATTTCAGATCGGGCAGATACACATCTACCAGGCCCTCCAGCAGCCTGAGCGTTTCAACGGTTTCATAGCCGCTGCTGTTGTATACCACCGGCACTGGAAGCTTTTTCAGCCTTAAAGCCTCGGCAATCGGCAGAGCAAACTGCGTGGGGCTGACCAGGTTGATATTGTGCGCCCCTTGCTCTACCAGGCTTTGGAACACCTCGGCAAGCTGGGCGACGGTCAGTTCTTTTCCCACCTGCCGCCGGGTGCTGATGTCGTAGTTCTGGCAAAAAACACAGCCCAGGGTACAGCCGGTAAAAAACACCGTACCTGAGCCGCGCGTTCCGCTGATGCAGGGTTCTTCCCAAAAGTGAAGCGCCGCGCGCGCCACCACGGGATGGCTCCCCATATGACAAAAGCCGCTGCCCTTTGACGGCTCCCTGTGAACTCCGCAGCCGCGGGGACACAGCATACAATGCTCAAGAGTCAAAGGACTGCGCCTCCTTCAGGCACATCATCGCCACCATACCGCCGCGCCTGTCGCCCATCAGACGATGAGAGAAAAACAGCTCCGGGTGGCATTTCGTGCAGACCTC
>OFCQ01000540.1_pt1 | contig 13546 bp, 9 predicted proteins | sample 1520861 | NCBI WGS metagenome assembly OFCQ01 (sample SAMEA2699036, study PRJEB24076) | metagenome | biome: Human gut stool | place: Spain | collected 2012-11-21 | reverse complement strand
ATTATCCATGTGTTTTCTGACTTTTTTTAATTCAGATAAGCCAATTCTTTTTCCGGATATTACCTACTCTTTTTATAAAGTATGGGCTGATTTATATCGCATTCCATATGAATGTCAGAAATTAGATGCTGATTTTCATATTTGCAAAGAAGATTATTATAAAGAAAACGGGGGCGTTATTTTCCCAAATCCAAATGCACCTACAGCAATTTATGAAAATCTGGATTTTGTAGAAGATATCATTAGACATAATCAGGATGTCATCGTAATTGTAGACGAAGCGTATATTGATTTTGCCGGAAAGTCTGCATTGGAATTAATCTCAAAATACGATAATTTGATTGTTGTTCAGACATTTTCAAAATCTCGTTCTATGGCTGGTATGAGAATTGGGTATGCCATCAGTAACCCGACTTTGATTAAATATTTAAATGATGTGAAATATTCGTTTAACTCTTATACAATGAACCAGACTTCTCTTGTTTGCGGAGCAGAAGCAGTAAAAGATGAAACTTATTTCAAAGAAACTGTAAATAAAATTGTTGAATCAAGAGAATGGGCCAAAGAGCAGTTTAAAGAGTTAGGATTTGAATATCCAGAATCTCAAGCCAATTTTATTTTTGTAACTCATCCAAAGCTGGATGCAGAACAACTATTTACAGCTTTGAAAAGAGCCAATATTTACGTCAGATACTGGGGAAGTGAGAGAATTGAACAGTATTTGCGTGTAACAATTGGTACGAAAGAAGAGATGGAAACTTTCTTTTCTTTCTTAAGACAATATATTGCCGAACATGGAGGAAGATAGTAGATGAAAGAGGCATTAATAAATGGATTAATTGCAGGGCTTAGCGGAAAGGTCGGGAAAGAATTCATCATTTTTTTGATTTCTATGGTACCAATTCTTGAACTTAGAGGTGGACTCCTTGCAGCAGGACCGGCACTTTTAGATGTACCTATGTGGCAGGCTATTCCTATTTGCTTTATTGGGAATCTGGTTCCAATACCATTCATTTTGTTATTGATCACAAAGATTTTTGATTGGATGAAAGGAACAAAGAAACTAAAACCTTTAGTTGAAAAACTGGAACATAAAGCGATGAACCAGAGTGCAAATATTGAAAAATATGAATTTTGGGGACTAGTAGCATTTGTAGGCATTCCACTTCCGGGAACAGGAGCGTGGACAGGAGCTTTGATTGCTGCATTATTGGGAATTCGTTTTAGAAAGGCTTTTCCTGCCATTGTTCTTGGTCTTGTAGTGGCAACAGTTATTATGACTATATTATCCTATACCGTTCTCGGAACAATATTTGCTTAATGAAATTAGATTGACATAAAATACGAGAATCCGTATAATTAAAGAAGAACAAATTAGAGGAGAAGAAAACATGCTTGCAAAAAATGATGATCATACAAGAAGTATTATTTGGCGAAGCGTAATGTCTGTCACATCTGTTGTAATTATTTTGATTGCAGTATTTTTCCTGGTTCGTATGTTCACAATGAATCCATTGGAAGGAACATGGGATTACGAGGACAGTGATTTAATTATGACAATCAAAGGGAATAACACAGCAATTATAAAATGGCCGGATGAATTTGATGGCAATCAAATTGCAGTTTCCATGGATTATGATATTGATTCTAAAACCAAAACTTTTAGTTTACGTCTCAATACAGATGCTGTAAAAAAGGCAGCTGATTCGGAAGGCATATCAGAAGATGTGATTACTCAGGCGTTAGATCAGTTAGATGGAACCTATGATTACAATATGGAACAGAATCAACTGACACTGACAGACCGGGAATATGGCAGCCAGTTAATATTTGAAAAAGAGTAAAGATAAACAGGGATGAATATGAAACGTCCCTGTTTTTTCTATCATGAAATAAAACGAGGGATATTTCAAAAAGGAGGAACTATGTTAAGAGAAAAGACAAAGGAAATTAAAATTGGAGATGTAATAATCGGTGGAAATCACCCAATCGCAATTCAGTCTATGACCAATACACCTACTGAAGATGTAGAAGCAACTGTAGCACAGATTTTACGTCTGGAAAAAGCAGGATGTGAGATTATTCGATGTACGGTTCCAACATTAGAAGCAGCAGCGGCTATCAAGGAAATAAAAAAACAAATCCATATTCCACTTGTAGCGGATATTCATTTTGATTATCGTATGGCAATTGCGGCCATTGAAAATGGTGCAGATAAAATACGAATCAATCCTGGAAATATTGGGTCAAGAGATCGTGTACAAGCTGTTGTCGACAAGGCAAAAGAATATCATGTGCCCATTCGTGTAGATGTTTGCATTCATTTTCATGCAGGCAGATTAATAGGTGTAAACAGTGGCTCACTTGAAAAGCCATTAATAGAGAAATACGGCGGTGTTACAGCAGAAGGAATTGTTGAAAGTGCTTTAGATAAAGTAAAAATGATAGAAGATATGGGGTATGACAATCTCGTTGTCAGCATTAAATCCTCGGACGTGTTAATGTGCGTGAAAGCACACGAATTAATTGCCAGTCAGTGCCCATACCCTTTACATGTCGGAATTACTGAAGCGGGAACACTTTACTCAGGAAATATCAAATCTTCTGTAGGACTTGGTATTATATTACACGAAGGCATCGGAAATACAATTCGTGTTTCATTGACTGGAGATCCTGTAGAAGAAATTAAAACTGCAAAATTAGTTCTTCGTACCTTAGGACTTCGTAAAGGCGGAATTGAAGTTGTATCTTGTCCAACCTGCGGACGTACAAAAATCAACTTGATTGAATTGGCAAATCAAGTTGAAACCATGGTTTCAGAATATCCGCTTGATATTAAAGTTGCAGTTATGGGATGCGTTGTAAACGGACCAGGAGAAGCAAAAGAGGCTGATCTTGGCATTGCCGGTGGTATCGGAGAAGGCTTGTTGATCAAAAAAGGTGAAATTATAAAGAAAGTGCCGGAAACAGAACTTTTGAATACACTTCGATGGGAGTTAGACAATTGGAACAAGTAAGTAATGCCAAAAGATTTTTTGAGGTATTTCCAACGTTAAAAGTTGAAAAAGATATACAAGAATTATTTGCAGATGTGCAGATTAAAAAAATTACAACAAATTCTTCAAGAGAATTTTTAAATATTCATCTATTCAGTCTGCATCTAATTCAAAAACGTTATATCAAACGAATGGAAGAACACATTAAAAAGCAGCTGTTTGGGAAGACTTCTGTAGCGATAAAAATTGAAGAGGATTATCAGCTTTCTGAACAATATACGCCAGAAGCACTAATGGTGGAATACCATGACAGTATTTTATTAGAATTAAAAGAAGTCAGTGTGCTTGCAGCAAGCATGTTTGAACAGGCAGAAATTCGCTTTGAAGCAAATTCAATCATGCGTCTTGAATTATTAAATACAATTGTTTCAGAAGGACGAAAAGAGGAAATTGTATCGTTACTGGATGAGATTTTTAATCAACGTTTTCATATTCCGACGGATATTCGTATAGAATATCGGGAAAAAGAAAAAGAAGACCAAAACCTGGAATATGATGAGCAGCGTATTCAGAGGGAAATAGATGCTATCTTTGCAAGAAACCGCAAACTTCATGGAGAAGAGAGGGAAAAAGAGTCTGGTGAATCCAGTCCTGAAAAGAAAGCCACACCTGTTTCTCAAAAGACTGTTGTTGATAAGAAACCAAAGGACAATGGGAATGATAGTGGTGAACGTAAAAGCTTTAAATCTGATTTTAAGAAAGGTTATATACGTCCGTTAAAACAAGGGAATGATCCAAATCTCATCTATGGTAAGGATTTTGAGGATGAACCAATCCGCTTGGATGTCGTCGAAACAGAAATGGGTGAAATTACATTTCATGGAAAGATTATTACTTTTGAAACTCGCGAAATCCGAAATGAAAAATCTATTTTAATGTTTGCTGTAACAGATTTTACCGATACTATTATGGTAAAAATGTTTATTCGTAACGATCAACTTCCGGATTTGCTTGGAGATTTAAAAAAGGGTTCATATATAAAAATCAAAGGTGTAACAACAATTGATCGTTATGATGGCGAATTATCTATCGGTTCGGTTACCGGCATTAAAAAAACCGGTGATTTTACCACGAAAAGAGAAGATTTAAGTCCCGTGAAGCGTGTAGAATTGCATTGCCATACAAAAATGAGTGATATGGATGGGGTATCTGAAACACAGGATATTGTCCGTCGTGCCCACGATTGGGGACATGCTGCAATTGCCATTACAGATCATGGTATTGCACAAGCTTTCCCTGATGCAAATCACTTTATAGAACGATTGGATAAAGATGATCCATTTAAAATACTGTATGGTGTAGAAGGCTATGTTGTAGATGATCTAACAGAAATTGCTGTTGGAGCAGGAGATGAAACACTGGATGATGTTTATGTTGTGTTTGATATTGAAACCACAGGATTTAGTGCCATAAAAGATAAAATCATCGAGATTGGAGCTGTAAAGGTTGTCAACGGCAAAATTGTTGATAAATTCAGTACTTTTGTAAACCCTGAAAGACCAATTCCTTTTGAAATCACTAAACTAACAAGTATTACAGATGATATGGTTATGGAGTATCCAAATATCGAAGTGATTCTCCCACAATTTCTGGAATTTGCAAAAGACGCAGTACTTGTTGCCCACAATGCAAGCTTTGATGTTGGATTCATTGAACAAAACTGTCGTTATCAGGATATTGAACCAAAGTTTATATCTGTAGATACAGTGGCTCTTGCCAGAGTGCTCCTTCCAACTTTATCAAAATATAAATTAAATATTGTGGCAAAAGCACTTGGAATTTCTTTAGAAAATCATCATCGAGCAGTAGATGATGCAGGAGCAACCGCAGAAATCTTTGTAAAGTTTGTTGAAATGTTGAAAGAGCGCAATATAACAACATTAAAAGGAATTAACCAATTCGGTGATATGAATCCAAATGCGATTCGAAAGCTTCCAACACATCATATCATCATTCTGGCAAAAAATGATATTGGGCGTTACAATCTATATCAGTTGATATCAGAATCTCATTTAACTTATTATGCACGACGTCCACGCATTCCAAAAAGTTTGTTGAACCAATATCGTGAGGGACTTGTCATAGGGAGTGCCTGTGAGGCAGGTGAGTTATATCAGGCTATATTAAACGGAAAATCACCACAGGTAATTGCCAGACTGGCAGAATTTTATGACTATTACGAAATTCAGCCACTTGGAAATGATAAATTCATGCTTGCAAGTGATAAGTACTCAAATATCAATACCCTGGAAGATTTGATGGAAATAAACCGACAAATTGTACAGCTTGGGGAAAAATTCAAAAAGCCTGTTGTTGCGACTTGTGATGTGCATTTCCTTGACCCGGAAGATGAAGTGTACCGCCGTATCATCATGGCAGGAAAAGGCTTCAGTGATGCAGATGACCAACCACCTTTATTTCTTCGTACAACCGAAGAAATGCTGGCAGAATTTGAATATTTAGGTTCTGCAAAGGCTCATGAAGTCGTAATTGAAAATCCTTGTAAAATTGCAAATATGATAGAAAAAATATCCCCGGTCAATCCTAACAAATGCCCACCGGTCATTGAAAATTCTGAACAGAATCTGCGTGATATTTGTTATAACCGTGCTCATGAAATCTATGGTGAAAATTTACCAGAACCAGTATCCAAGCGATTGGAGAAAGAATTAAATTCTATCATTTCTAATGGATATTCCGTTATGTACATCATTGCGCAAAAGTTAGTATGGAAATCAAATGCAGATGGATACCTTGTTGGATCACGAGGATCCGTAGGTTCTTCATTTGTAGCTACTATGGCCGGAATTACAGAAGTTAATCCATTATCTCCGCATTATTATTGTGCACATTGTCATTATAGTGATTTTGATTCTGAAGAAGTAAAATCATATGCTGGAGGATGTGGATTCGACATGCCGGATAAAAATTGTCCGGTATGCGGTGAAAAACTAATAAAACAAGGATTTGACATTCCTTTTGAAACCTTTCTTGGTTTCAAAGGTGACAAAGAACCAGATATTGACTTGAACTTTTCCGGTGAGTATCAGTCTAAAGCACATAAATATACAGAAGTTATTTTTGGAGAGGGGCATACCTTTAAAGCCGGAACAATCGGAACGCTGGCAGATAAAACAGCTTACGGTTATGTAAAAAACTATTACGAAGAACGTGGTATGCGTAAACGACGTTGTGAAATAGAGCGGATCAGTCAGGGATGTACAGGTATCCGACGAAGCACCGGACAGCATCCGGGAGGAATTGTTGTACTTCCTCATGGACATAACATTAATGAATTTACACCTGTTCAGCATCCTGCAAACGATATGACTGTAGACATCATAACAACACATTTTGATTATCATTCGATTGATCATAACTTGTTAAAACTAGATATTCTCGGTCATGATGATCCGACCATGATCCGTATGCTGGAGGATTATATTACATCTGATGCTCTGGAGAATGAATACAATGAAGAAAATCCTTTTGTAGCAACCAAAATTCCTCTGGATGATAAAGATGTTATTTCGTTGTTCCATAATACAAGTGCACTTGGTATTAAACCAGAAGATATCAGCGGCTGTCCGCTTGGAAGTCTTGGAATCCCGGAGTTTGGAACAGATTTTGTTATCCAGATGGTGCAAGATGCAAACCCACAATCATTATCTGATTTAATCCGAATTTCCGGTCTGTCTCACGGAACCAATGTATGGCTTGGAAATGCACAGGAATTGATCAAACAAGGAAAGGCAACGATTTCTACTGCAATCTGTACTCGTGATGATATTATGATTTACTTGATCAATCAGGGAGTAGATAGTGCACTTTCTTTTACAATTATGGAGAGCGTACGAAAAGGTAAGGGGTTAAAGCCTGAATGGGAAACTGCAATGAAGGAAAAAGATGTACCGGACTGGTATATTGATTCTTGCAAGAAGATTAGCTATATGTTCCCAAAAGCACATGCTGCTGCCTATGTTATGATGGCTTATCGAATCGCATATTGTAAAATCAATTATCCACTCGCTTATTATGGTGCTTATTTTAGTATTCGTGCCGATGCATTTTCTTATGAACTTATGTGCCAGGGCAAAGAAAAGTTAAATTATTATATGAATGATTACAGAAAAAGATCCGATAGTCTCACAAATAAAGAACAGGATACTTTAAAAGATATGAAGCTGGTTCAGGAAATGTATGCCCGCGGACTGGAGTTTATGCCTATTGATTTATATCGTGCAAAAGCAAAAGATTTTCAGATTATCGACGGAAAGCTAATGCCGTCTTTTGCAAGTATTGACGGAATGGGTGATAAAGCTGCAGAAGCGGTAGAACTCGCTGCAAAAGATGGAAAATATCTGTCGTTAGATGATTTCAGACAAAGAACAAAGGTTAGTAAAACTGTTATTGATCTGATGTCAGACCTTGGATTATTCGGAGATTTGCCGCAAAGTAATCAGTTGTCATTATTTGACTTTTAGATAATATATGCTATACTTGTTTCCAATGGGGAACAAAAGAAGAGATGGAGGGAAACTACTATGTATGATTTTGAAGAAATAGTAAAAACAGATCCTGAGATTGCGAATGCAATCAAAGACGAGATGAATCGCCAAAACTCACATATCGAATTAATTGCATCTGAAAACTGGGTAAGCAAAGCAGTGATGGCTGCAATGGGAAGCCCACTCACAAACAAATATGCTGAAGGATATCCTGGAAAAAGATATTATGGCGGATGTCAGTGCGTAGATGTTGTAGAAGATCTTGCAAGAGAACGTGCTAAAAAGTTATTTGGTTGTGAATATGTAAATGTACAACCACATTCTGGTGCACAGGCTAACATGGCAGTTATGTTTGCTATGCTTGAACCTGGAGATAAGATTATGGGTATGAACCTTGACCATGGCGGACATTTAACGCATGGCTCACCTGTAAACCTGTCCGGTAAATACTTCGATGTTGCTCACTATGGTGTAGATGAAAATGGATTTATTGATTATGATGAAGTGTTACGAATTGCCAAAGAACATAAGCCAAAATTAATCGTAGCAGGAGCAAGTGCTTATGCAAGAACGATTGATTTTAAGCGTTTTCGTGAAATTGCCGATGAAGTAGGGGCTTATTTAATGGTTGACATTGCACATATTGCAGGACTTGTAGCAACCGGATTACATCCAAGCCCAATTCCTTATGCACATGTTACCACCACAACAACACATAAGACGCTTCGTGGACCTCGCGGAGGTATGATTATGTGCAGCGAAGAGATGAATAAAAAGTTTAATTTCAATAAAGCTGTCTTCCCTGGTATTCAAGGTGGTCCGTTAATGCATGTTATTGCTGCAAAGGCAGTTTGTTTTGAAGAGGCACTTAAACCGGAATATAAGGAATATATGGAGCAGGTTGTTAAAAATGCACAGGCCTTGAGTAAAGGCTTGATAGAACGTGGCATAAAGATTGTTTCCGGCGGTACCGATAATCATTTAATGCTGATTGATTTATCTGAAACAGAAATCAGTGGAAAAGAACTTGAAAAACGTTTGGATGATGCACATGTTACAGCAAATAAAAATACAATTCCAAACGATCCTCGCTCACCATTTGTTACAAGTGGCGTGAGACTTGGAACACCAGCTGTTACAACTCGTGGTATGTTGGAAGAAGATATGGATAAGATTGCTGAAATTATTGCACTTGTAGTAGAAAGCGAAGATAATGTAGAAAAAGCAAAAGCAATGGTTGCTGAACTGACAGATAAATATCCGTTATGTTAATTCAAGTCGAGCAGCCGCGAGACTTGGCGCGTGATTCTGGTCAGCGTAAGCTGACACATTCTTTACAGAATCACTGCGCATCCTCGCGGAGCGTTTATCTCAGTCGGAGATTGGACTCCCACTGAGACAAATTTGCTGTTACTCACTACCTGAAAGAGGTGGGAGTCTTCTCGACTGAGATAAATACGAATAAAAAAAGAGCATCGTGAAAGATGCTCTTTTTTTAATCTCATTTTGTTATTTGCTTTTAAAAATTATAAATATTAAATCTCGTCATAAATTTATATAATTAAAAGGTACACAAAAAAATCTGATTAAAGTTTTACTACGTTTGTAGCCTGTGGTCCTTTAGCGCCTTCTGTTACATCAAATTCAACAGCCTGACCTTCTTCTAAAGATTTGAACCCATCCATAACTAATCCTGAATAGTGAACGAATACGTCATTTCCTTCAGCATCTGAGATGAATCCGTACCCTTTTTGGTTATTAAACCATTTTACTGTACCTGTCATTGCCTGACCCTCCATAAAAATTTAAAAAATAGTAGTATGTTTGTTCTTATCTTTGAACAATACTTGCTTATTTTAGCATATTTAACAATAAAAGTCAATCGGATTATTTTACTATTCGTAAAAATGTACAAATTCATTCAAAGAAAAATTTTCCAACAATGCAGAGAAAAATAAAAATAGATGCATTAATAATAAAAGTATTGTATAATTAGAATTAATAGAATAAGATATCATTAATATGATACTTATAATCAATATACAGAATAAGAGAGAAGGGAGTAAAATGAAAGAAGAGATTTTTATATGGCTTGGATTGTTGATTGTATTTTTAATCATTGAGATTATTACTGTCGGACTTACAACAATCTGGATGGCAGGAGGAACTTTAGTAGCGTTAATTTTATGTCTGGCTGGTTTCAACCTATGGTGTCAGATTATATCCTTTTTAATTGTATCCTTTATCTTATTATTATTTACAAGACCTTTTGCTATGAAATACATAAATTGTCATCATGAAAAAACCAATTATGAACAAATAATAGGAAAAGTGGTTAAAATCACAAAAAAAGTAGATAATTTAGAAGAAACAGGTGCAGCTGTCGTGAATGGTTTAGAATGGACCGCACGTACAAAAAATACCGGAGAAATTTTAAATCCAGGAGATCTTGCAAAAGTGGTTGAAATTTCAGGTGTAAAATTAATTGTTGAAAAATATCAGGAGGGATAAATATGTTTGGATTTTTAGTACTTATCAGCATTTTAATTATTGTACTTTTCGTACTTATTTCATGTGTCAAGATTGTTCCCCAGGCTCATGCCTACGTTCTTGAGCGTCTTGGTGGATATAAAGAAACATGGAGTGTAGGTATTCATTTCAAAATGCCAATTTTAGATCGAGTGGCCAGGAGAGTTTCTTTAAAAGAGCAAGTTGTAGATTTCGAACCACAAGCGGTTATTACGAAAGATAATGTAACAATGCAGATTGATACAGTTGTCTTTTTCCAAATTACGGATCCTAAAAAATACGCATACGGAGTAGAAAATCCAATCGCGGCAATTGAGAATCTGACCGCTACAACCTTGCGTAACATTATCGGAGATTTAGAATTAGATGAAACCTTAACATCCCGTGAGACAATCAATACAAAAATGCGTACAATACTTGATATTGCTACCGATGAATGGGGAATTAAAGTAAACAGAGTAGAATTAAAGAATATCATGCCTCCTAAGGCTATTCAGGATGCTATGGAAAAACAAATGAAGGCTGAACGTGAACGAAGAGAAGCAATCTTGCGTGCAGAAGGCGAAAAGAAATCTACAATTCTTGTTGCAGAAGGTGAAAAAGAATCTGTTATTTTAGAGGCAGAAGCTGCAAAACAAGCTGCAATCTTAAAGGCTGAGGCAGAAAAACAGAAACGGATCAAAGAGGCAGAAGGTCAGGCCGAAGCGATTCGCACTGTGCAAAAAGCTACAGCGGAAGGTATTGAATTTATCAAGGCAGCAGGAGCCGATGAAGCTGTTTTAACATTAAAGAGTCTGGAAGCATTTGCAAAAGCGGCAGACGGTAAAGCGACAAAAATTATTATTCCGTCAGATTTACAAGGAATTGCAGGGCTGACAAAAACAATTTCAGAGGTTGCAAGAACAGAGAAAGCATAAAGAGTAGATAATTATAATGGAAGAACCTATCATAAAGATTTCCGTCCGCAATCTAGTAGAATTCATATTGCGGACGGGTGATATAGACAATCGGACATCCGGCAGTCTGGAGAAGGATGCGATGCTGCAAGGGAGCAGATTGCATCGTAAGATTCAACGCAGAATGGGAGCAGATTATCATGCCGAAGTAGCATTAAAAACAAAAGTTGTTTGTACGGACTTTTTACTTCTGATTGAAGGAAGGGCAGATGGTATTATTGAAAATGATTCTGGAATCTGCATAGATGAAATAAAGGGAACTATACGCGATTTATCTCATATAGAAGAACCGATAGGCGTTCACCTTGCTCAGGCAAAGTGTTACGCCTATATCTATGCCACACAGCAACATTTAACTAATATTGATGTGCAGATGACATATTGTCACTTGGAAACAGAAGAAATAAAACGTTTTAAGCAAAATTTTTTGTTTGATGATCTGGAAAAATGGTTTAACGAATTAATTCACGCATATGAAAAATGGGCAAAATTTCAAATTCAATGGAAGAAAGAACGTGATCGTACAATTCAAAAAACAGAATTTCCATTTTCATATAGAGAAGGACAACGTGAAGTTGTATCCTCTGTATATCGTACGATACTTCGCAAAAAAAATTTGTTTATCCAGGCTCCAACCGGAATCGGAAAAACTATGGCTACAATTTTCCCGGCTGTTCGCGCAATAGGCGAAGGACTTGGAGAAAAAATATTTTATTTGACAGCAAAAACAATTACAAAAACCGTAGCGGAGCAAGCTTTTTATATACTTCGCAAGAACGGATTAAGATGGAAATCTGTCACAATTACTGCAAAAGAAAAAATTTGTTTTTGCGAAGAAACGATTTGTAATCCTGACGAATGTCCTTATGCGAAAGGACATTTTGACCGTGTAAATGATGCTGTATTTGAATTAATCAGCACAAAAGATGAATGTACGAGAGAAATCATAGAAGAACAGGCAAGAAAATACCATGTATGTCCGTTTGAGATGTCACTTGATGTCAGTGAATGGATGGATGCAATCATTTGTGACTATAATTATGTGTTTGATCCAGACGCTCATTTAAAACGTTTTTTCTCAGAAGGCGGAACAGGAGAGTATTTGTTCCTAATTGATGAAGCACATAACCTTGTTGAGCGCGGTCGAGAGATGTATAGCGCCACGCTTTACAAAGAAGATTTTTTATCTATGAAAAAATTATTCCAAAGCGATGCTCCAAAGCTTGCAAAACGCCTGGATGAATGTAATAAACAACTCTTGGCATTAAAACGTGAATGTGAAACATATCAAGTGATAGATAATGTTTCACACATTGCCTTAAAGTGCTTAAATATTCTAGGGGAAATAGAAAACTATTTTGATGAACAGCCTTCTCCTGAAAAAAAAGATACCCTCCTTGATTTTTATTTTCAGATTCGTTCATTCATTAATATCCATGATATTTTGGATGAAAATTATTTAATCTATACGGAAATGGAATCGGATAGTCGTTTTAAATTAAAATTGTTTTGTGTAAATCCGGCAACAAATCTACAGCGTTTTTTAGAATATGGGAACAGCACAATTTATTTTTCGGCAACATTTTTACCTGTTTTTTATTACAAAAACTTACTTAGTGTCAATCCAGATGATTACGCAATTTATGCAAAATCTACATTTCCAGAAGAAAATAAACTTCTTTTATTGGCAGAGGATGTGAGTACCAAATATACATTGCGTGGACCTGAAATGTATCAAAAAATCGCACGATATATTCAAAATATTGTATCTGTCCAGCAAGGAAATTACATGGTATTTTTCCCTTCTTATCGCATGTTAGAAGAGGTTTACGAACAGTTTGTTAATCTTCCTACATCTTCGATAAATAATTCTGTAGAATGCATTCTTCAATCACAGTATATGAATGAAATTGAACGTGAAGAGTTTTTGAATTGTTTTGAAAGCCAGAACGATAGAACCTTAATTGGTTTTTGCGTGATGGGAGGAATTTTTTCGGAGGGGATTGATCTGGCTGAAGATCGCTTAATCGGAGCAATTATTGTTGGAACCGGGTTGCCTCAGGTATGTAATGAAAGAGAATTATTGAAACAATATTTTGATGCAAAAAAAATGTCGGGATTTGATTTTGCTTACTTATATCCGGGAATGAATAAAGTATTGCAATCTGCAGGACGTGTGATCCGTACAGAATCAGACAAAGGAGTTATTGTATTACTTGATGTCAGATTTTTAGACAATCGATATCAGGCTATATTTCCGCGTGAATGGAAACAATACCAATTATGTCAGTTGAATCATGTGACTGACACCGTAGCCGCCTTTTGGCAGGATAAAAATAAGGAGAGAATATAAATGCGTGATAAATTAACTAAAAGCGATGTTAAAAAAATAGAGGAAGAAATTGAATACAGAAAATTAGTTGTCAGAAAAGAAGCAATTGAAGCAGTAAAAGAGGCTCGTGCCCATGGCGATTTAAGTGAAAATTTTGAGTATCAT
>OFCQ01000536.1_pt1 | contig 13633 bp, 10 predicted proteins | sample 1520861 | NCBI WGS metagenome assembly OFCQ01 (sample SAMEA2699036, study PRJEB24076) | metagenome | biome: Human gut stool | place: Spain | collected 2012-11-21 | reverse complement strand
ATAACTTATGATATCCAAGTATATTTATAACCGATGCACCTAAAATAACCTCATCGGGCATTCCTGTAACAGAAGTAATCTTATTCTTTAACTGATCTTGCTTCTGCTTTGCTCTCATATACACGATCACGTATTCTTTTTTATAAAAAATCTATGAGAGAACTTTCTTTTCTATGAATGAACAACGATTTTTTATTTATTATTTTCCAAGGTATACATATATAACTCATGTAACGCTCTTGTCGCACAAATATAATCTGCCTGTTTTGACATATTTGTTTCAATATCCGAACGAACAGTGAAAACTTGATCAAACTCTAATCCTTTTGCAAGGTAGTATGTGGTGATCGTCAGCCCTTTCTGAAAAACAGATGTATCTCGATCCATATAAGAGACATTTTCATCTTTTCTTTTTAATAAACTATATAATTCAAAAGCTTCCTTCTCTGTTCTGGCTAAAACCGCTGCTGTTTCATATTTATCCAAATTAATATTTTTCAAAATTTCAGAAATTACTGATTCTACTGATGAAAAAGTTTTTTCTACTACGTCTTTTCCATGACGGTCAAACAATTTCAAATCACAAATACCTGTCAGTCCTGCTGCATACTTTGCAATTTCAACGGTATTTCGATAACTCTTATTCATAACAATTTTCCGAACTTGTTTTCCAAATATTTTCGGCAGGAAAGCAAGAACATCTTGTGTTTGTTCATCCATAGATTGTGCCTTATCTCCAAGTATCGTCATCTTGCAATCAAACATTGTTTGTAAAATTGTATACTGTAAATAAGAATAATCCTGCATTTCATCAATCACCACATGTTTAATACGGTGATGCTGTTTCTTTCCATAGAGTCGATATTTTAAATAGAGCATCGGATATACCTCTTCATATTTCAGTATGCGACGTTCATACGACACTTTTGGTAACAATGGAAAATCTATATCTTCTAAAAACCAATTATAAATAATATACAAATCTTTTGTCTGATACATTTTATCAAAAAGTTCATCAAAATAAATGTGTTCATCTTCCTTAAGATCACGTCCCATACTGGTTTCAATCTCATCAATAAAATATTCTTTAATTGCATCCAATCTTCTTCTGACTTATGGTATCCACGCCATTCAATATCATGAAAATCAATCAAACGATCTTCTAATGCAGCAAGAAAACCTTCCATCTGTCCGATAAAATCAAAAGACTGTTTGTATCTGTAACGATGAATCTCACTTGATGGACAATCATGTAACTGCCGTTCCAATTGATGATAGCGATCTTCGCAATCATAGACAAATTCTTTTAATTCTTTGTAAGCAAAAATATCAAAACTCATTTCCTGAATATTCTCTTCACCAAGTTCTGGAAGAATATGTGAAATATAATCAGAAAACACACTATTGGGAGATAAAATTAAAATGTTTGATGATTTTAAATTTTTACGATCATGATATAGCAGATAAGCAATTCTGTGTAAAGCAATAGATGTTTTTCCACTTCCCGCTGCCCCCTGAATGATCAATATTTGATCCTTGGTGTTCCTGATAATCTCATTTTGTTCTTTTTGTATTGTTCTAATAATGCTTTTTAATTGAACATCGCCATTGCTTCCTAATTCTTGTTTTAAAATTTCATCATCTATCAGCATATCACTTTCAAAAGCATATATAATTTTACCTTTTTTTATTTTATATTGTCCTTTTGCTGTAATTTCACCTGTAATTATTCCAGCCGGTGCTTCATAAGAAGCATTGCCTTTATCATAATCATAAAATAAACTGCTTACCGGTGCTCTCCAGTCATAAATAAGAGGCTGCCTTCCAGTGTCTTCTGCAAAATTTGCAATGCCAATATAAAATGATTCGGGTTCTTCATCTCCATCATACAGAAAATCAACACGTCCGAAAAAAGGTGAATCTAACAAAGACTCAAGTCGATGTTTCATTGACAATGTATTCTGATTTGCATTTACCTGTTGCAGTAACGCCTGTTGGTTATCATAATACTCATAACCATATTCATCCATCTCTGTATAATTATCCCAGAAATATTCTTGCATCTGATCTATCTCTTTTTGTCCGTCCAAAAGAGTTTCATAAAGCTGTGCCAATTTCTGTTTCAATTTTTCTGTGACAGTTTCTAAGAATGCCATGCCTTCTTCCTGTATATCTTGTGTTGCTTCTTGCATGTTTTAAAATCCTCTTCTTTTGCTTATATTTTTTATCTATTAAATGACTTATTTGTGGTATGGTTCGTGATTTATTATTCTATAACTCCGATATATCTGTTCCAGTAAAATTACACGCATCAGTTGGTGTGGAAATGTCATTTTAGAAAAACTCAACGCATAGTTTGAGCGTTTTAACACCTCATTTCCAAGGCCTATTGAACCACCAATAATAAATATGATATGACTGGTCCCTTGAATACCCAGAGTTTCAATTTTATCAGCCAGTTCTTCAGAGGTCAAGAGTTTTCCCTTGATTTCTAAAGTAACAACAAATGCATCTTCTTTCACATATTTTAAGATACGTTCTCCTTCTTTATCACGAATTCCGTCTTCAACAATCTGACTTGCATTATCAGGAGTTTTTTCATCAGCAACTTCTATGATTTCTAATTTGCAATAACGGCTCAAACGTTTACTATATTCTGAAATTGCATCTTTCAAATACTTTTCTTTTATTTTTCCAACTGTAATCAATGTGATCTTCATATAAATCCCCTAATGTCCAAAAAACGAGGATATAGGAAAAACCTATATCCTCATAATTATTTTATGCATTGCATCTAAAATTATTCAGTGCAAAATTGCTCTCTCTAAATTATTTATTGCTAAGGTATTCGTCAATACCCTTTGCAGCTGCTTTACCGGCACCCATTGCAAGGATAACTGTAGCTGCACCAGTAACAGCATCTCCACCGGCATATACACCCTCTTTAGATGTTTTTCCAGTTTCTTCTTCTGCTACGATACATTTCCATTTATTAATCTCCAGCCCTTCAGTTGTAGAAGAGATCAATGGGTTTGGTGATGTACCAAGTGACATGATCACTGTATCTACATCAATGTCATATTCAGAACCTGCAACTTCAACAGGACGTCTTCTTCCTGATGCATCCGGCTCTCCAAGTTCCATTTTAACGACTGTCATTCCAGTTACGTTACCATTCTCATCTACTTTGATTTCTTTTGGATTTCTCAGCAAATCAAAAATGATTCCCTCTTCTTTTGCATGATGCACTTCTTCTACTCGTGCTGGAAGTTCTTCTTCACTACGACGATATACAACATGTACTTCTGCACCAAGACGAAGTGCTGTTCTTGCAGCATCCATAGCAACGTTACCACCACCTACAACAGCTACTTTATGTCCGGCTGAAATTGGTGTGTCATAAGAATCGTCAAAAGCTTTCATCAAGTTACTTCTTGTCAAATACTCATTAGCAGAGAATACGCCATTTGCATTTTCACCAGGAATACCCATAAATTTAGGAAGACCTGCACCTGAACCGATAAATACAGCTTCAAACCCCTCATCTTCAATCAACATATCAATTGTTGTAGATTTTCCGATTACAACGTTTGTCTCAAATTTAACTCCAAGCTCTTTTACTTTTTCAATCTCTTTTGCTACAACTTTCTGTTTTGGAAGACGGAATTCTGGAATTCCATATACCAATACTCCACCGAGTTCATGAAGTGCTTCAAATACAGTTACATCGTAACCAAGTTTTGCAAGGTCACCGGCACATGTAAGTCCTGAAGGACCTGAACCGATAACAGCAACTTTATGTCCGTTCTTCTTTTCTGCTCCAACTGGTTTAATATCATGCTCCAAAGCATAATCTGCAACAAATCTCTCCAGTTTACCGATAGAAATCGGCTCACCTTTGATGCCACGGATACATTTTCCTTCACACTGTGATTCCTGTGGACATACACGTCCGCAAATAGCAGGTAATGCTGAAGACTGTCCGATAATCTTATAAGCCTCTTCGATATTACCTTCTTTTACTTCATGAATAAATCCTGGAATATTGATAGATACAGGACATCCCTGAATACATTTTGCATTTTTACAGTTAATGCAACGAGCAGCTTCTTCCATTGCCTCTTCTTTATTGTATCCAAGACATACTTCTTCAAAATTAGTTGCACGTACTTTTGGATCCTGTTCTCTTACAGGAACTTTCTTTAATACATCTGCCATTAGTTGTCACCTCCGCAATTTCCGCAGCCACCGTGATGTGTATCACCTTCCTGCAGTTTCAGAATCGCACGACCCTCTTCTGTCTTATACATCCGACTTCTCTTCATTGCCTGATCGAAATCTACAAGATGTCCATCAAACTCTGGTCCATCTACACATGCGAATTTAATTTCATCACCGACCTGCAGACGGCAAGCTCCACACATTCCTGTACCATCAACCATGATCGGGTTCATGCTGACAATTGTAGGAATCTCTAATTTTTTAGTTAACAGACAAACAAATTTCATCATAATCATTGGTCCGATTGCGACACATGAATCATATGTTTTTCCTTCTTTGCTAACCAAGTCTTCTAAGGTAGCTGTAACCATTCCGGAACGTCCGTAAGAGCCATCGTCTGTTGTTACATATAAATTACCAGCAACTGCTTCCAGTTCCTTTTCAAGAATTACCATATCTTTTGTCTTTGCACCAAGGATAACATCTGCTTCAATTCCATGAGCATGTAACCATTTTACCTGTGGATAAACAGGTGCGGCACCAACACCTCCAGCTACAAAAACGATTTTTTTCTTCTTTAATTCTTCGAGATCTTCATGAACAAATTCTGATGGACATCCAAGTGGTCCGACAAAGTCACGGAAGCTGTCTCCTTCTTTCAGATCAGCCATCTTTATCGTAGATGCTCCAACTTCCTGAAATACAATTGTGATTGTTCCGGCTTCACGATCATAATCGCAAATAGTAAGTGGAATTCTCTCTCCTTTGTCATCCATCTTTACGATAACAAACTGTCCCGGCTGACAGTGACTTGCAACACGTGGTGCATGTACATCCATCAAAAAAATCTTATCAGCCAGTTTTTCTGCTTTTAAAATTTTATACATGATCTTCCTCCTTTTATTTAGGTTTCTCTTATTCCTCTTTCATTTCTAACTCAATACCTAGTCCGGAAATAAAAAACGCCCTTTAATTATAATACGCTATATGGTTCAGCTTGGCAAGTGAAGATTTTAACGATACAACAAAAAATGGGGCCGATGCTCTACTGACACCCGCCCCTTTTTTGCAAATTAAATTAGAAATCTACTTCTGTACCATAGTATGTGCATGTTAACAGTTTTTCCATGTTTGCAGGATCGATTGCACGTGGGTTAGAGCCTGTACATGCATCACCAACTGCAAGCTCTGCAATCTTGGCAACTTTTTCTTTGAATTCGTCTTCGTTGATTCCAAATTCTTTCAATGTCTTTGGAATATTCAATTTTGCATTGAATTCATCGATTTTGTTGCAAAGGCTGTTGATCAATGCCTGCTCTGAAACACCTTCCAGTCCCATTCTACGTGCGATTTCAGCATAACGTGAAGCTGCTACAGGATCTTTTGCATTGTATTTGATAACGTATGGCAGATAAATAGCATTTGCACAACCATGTGGAATATGACCTGTTGAGAATGCTGCTCCTGTTTTGTGTGCCATAGAATGTACGATACCAAGCAATGCATTTGAGAATGCCATACCAGCAAGGCACTGTGCATAGTGCATCTGCTCTCTTGCTACCATATTGCAGTTGTATGATGCTGGAAGATATTCCAGAACCATCTCGATTGCCTGCAGTGCAAGAGGATCTGTGAATGGGCAATTCAATGTTGATACATATGCTTCAATAGCGTGTGTTAAAGCATCCATACCTGTGTATGCAACCTGTTTTACAGGAAGTCCTGCAACAAGATCTGGATCTACGATTGCAACATCTGGAGTGATATTAAAGTCAGCAAGCGGATATTTTACACCTGTCTGATAGTTTGTGATTACTGAAAATGCTGTTACCTCTGTTGCAGTTCCAGATGTAGATGGAATTGCGCAGAATTTTGCTTTCTGTCTTAATTCTGGAAAACTAAATGGAGTAATCAAATCTTCAAAAGTAACTTCTGGATATTCATAAAATGCCCACATTGCCTTTGCTGCATCGATTGGTGATCCTCCACCCATTGCAACAATCCAGTCTGGCTGGAATGCACGCATTACTTCAGCGCCTTTCATAACAGTCTCTACAGATGGATCTGGCTCAACGCCTTCGAATAATTCTACTTCCATTCCTGCCTCTTTTAAGTAGTTCACTGCTCTGTCAAGAAAGCCCTGACGTTTCATAGAGCCACCACCTACAACGAGGATTGCTTTTGTTCCTTTCAAATTTTTCAGTTCTTCCAGACATCCTTTTCCATGATAAATGTCTCTTGGTAATGTAAATCGACTCATTATACTGCATCTCCTTCAATGTGTTATTTTTTTAACATGTTTATATTATAGCACTGTTAATCTTTTCACACAAGGCAATCTGAAAAATTAGGTGAAGAATTATCACCAAAATTTTTTCTTTATTTTTGGTAATAAATACACTGGATTTTTTCAAAATTGCTGTTCTAAAAATCAGGCTTCAAATGCATGCTATTTTTACTGTTTTTAATCTCATAAACAAAAAAGAAATCTGAAGGATTCTTTTTTATCCAACAGATTTCTTTTTATATTATTGTAAATTCAATACATAATTTCTTTTTGTGACCTGTGTTGTTTTTCCATTCTTGTTGACAAGAATCGCAGAAAAAATCGTCTGTCCCTCCGGCATGTCAATTGGACCGGTGTATTGCGTTGATGCTGTTGTTGGTGTTGTATTATCCATTGTATAATATGCTGTATATCCTTCCGGAACTGTAATACTGATCTGCGTTGCAGAAGTATATTGCCCGGTAGATGGTGTAACAGCTGGTGCATCTTCAATTGGAATCTCAACCTGATATGTTTTGGTTGCAACCAAACTAGGGATTCCCTTTTTATTTACACAAATTGCTTTTATAACAACCGTACCATCTTCAATCAGAATCGGCTCAGTATATAACGTACTGTCAGTTGTCGGTTCATTCCCGTCTGTTGTATAATAAATTTTTCCATTTCCAGACAAGGAAACCTGTTGCACTTCTGTATATGTTCCTTCTTCCAGACTAAATTCCGGCATGTCAGAAACATAATCACTCATCTCTTTTAAAACATTTTTGCTACTGCCGTCCAAAGTACCTGAAATTTTATCTGCCTGATCCGTCTTGATATAAAATTGTGCAAGAGCCTCATACAAATCTGCATTTTCCGGCTGTGAATCAATCGCATTTAAGAACATGTTTTCTGCTTTATCCAATTCATCCTGGGCAATATATACTTTTGATAGTCCTACATATGCTGTCGCACGCGTATTATCTTTTGCAATTGCAAGATTGTAATACCGAATGGCTTTACTATATTCACTAGACTGATAAGCTTTCTCTGCTTTGTTTAAAGTTCCTGAATAAGAATTCTGATAAAGAAGAATCCCACTAATTCCAACTGCAACTAAAATAACCATAACAACAATCATCATATTTCGACGTTTCTTTTTTGCCTGCTGCATCCGCAATGCTTTTTGACGCCGTCGTTCATCCGCTGTTCTATAATCCGTCTGTTGTGCCCTTGTATCACGTCCTGTTGGTCTGATCCTCTCTTCTCCAACTGTATCTCTCCCGCGATAATTGCTTTTTTGAGATGTCCGCATCTGATTTGAACGGATACGGTCTAACTCTCCCTGACTCAATACACGCGTTGAATTCTGTGGTTGTTGTCTTGAACGATTTCTTTGCTGCTGTACCTGACCACTGCTATTAGGCAACGGGCGTGTCACATCCTCTACAGAACCTTTTACTTCACGAGTAAGTACATCATCTAAAGGATTATAATCCGGAACCATCTGAACTTCTGTGCCACAGTCAGGACATATAAGCATTCCCGCTGGAATATCTGCACCACAATTTGCACATTTCATAAATGGTTCCTCCTATTTTCTTACTGTTTCTACACAGTTGTTCATTAGCATTGCAATCGTCATCGGTCCTACGCCGCCTGGAACCGGGGTAATTGCAGATGTATGCTCTGCTACTTCGTCAAATGCAACATCTCCGCAAAGCTTATTATTCTCATCACGATGCATGCCCACATCGATAACAACCGCACCCTCTTTTACATAGTCTGCTGTTATAAATTGCTTTCTGCCAATTGCAACAATCAAAATATCAGCTCTCTTTGTAATATCTTTTAAATTATTTGTATGTGAATGCGTAACTGTAACTGTTCCATTTTCTCTCAAAAGTAATGCAGCCATCGGTTTTCCTACGATATTGCTACGTCCGACAATCACACATTCTTTTCCATCTATTGTAATCCCGGAACGTTTTAATAACTGAATAATACCTGCCGGAGTACAAGATAAAAATCCTTTTTCTCCAATCCACAGGCGTCCTACGCTGACTGGATGAAATCCGTCTACATCCTTATCCGGAGAAATAGCACGTATGATCTTATCTTCGTCAATATGGGCCGGAAGCGGCAACTGAACCAGTATTCCATTTACATGTTCTTCTTTATTCAAACGATCAATTAAAAGCAATAACTCCTCTTCTGTTGTCTCTTCTGCCAGTTCATAGCTTTCTGATTCGATACCAATATAAGCACAGGCTTTCTTTTTGTTATTTACATAAACTGAAGATGCCGGATCGTTTCCCACTTGAACAACAGCAAGACACACTTCTTTTCCATTCGCCTTTAATACGGCTACTTCTTCTTTTAATTCATCCTTAATTTCTTTTGAAATCTTTTTTCCATCGATTAACTGCATTGTTTTTGTTTCTCCTTAAAACAGTCCTGTAATTTTCCCATCTTCAGACACATCGATATTGTTGGCAGCTGGCACTTTTGGAAGTCCAGGCATAGTCATAACCGAACCTGTCAGTGCAACAACAAATCCTGCTCCTGCATCAACATAAACCTCACGAATATGAATATCAAAGTTTTCTGGTCTTCCCAGCTTCTTTGCATCCTCTGAGAATGAATATTGATTTTTCGCCATACATATTGGAAATTTGCCAAATCCCATTGCTTCTATTTTTGTAATCTGCTTTTGTGCTGCCGGCTCATAAACCACACCATCTGCACCATAAATCTCTTTTGAAATTTTCTCGATTTTTTCTTTCAAAGACAATTCATCTTCATAAAGCGTATGGAAGTGGCTTTCTTTATTTTCCAATGTATTCAATACCTTTTCTGCAAGTGCAATTCCGCCTTCTCCGCCCTTTTCCCATACTTCTGAAAGTGCGAATTCACAGCCTCTTTCTTCACAGAACTGACGAATATATTCATTTTCAGCATCTGTATCTGTTATAAATGAATTCAGTGTAACTATTACAGGTACTCCGAATTTCTGTATATTTTCAATATGTTTCTCTAAATTCACGATTCCTTTTTTCAGCGCATCCAGATTCTCTTCTGCCAAATCAGCTTTGGCAACTCCACCATTATACTTCAATGCTCGTACTGTTGCAACTAAAACAACAGCATCTGGTTTTAAACCTGCTTTTCTGCATTTGATATCCATGAATTTTTCAGCGCCGAGATCTGCACCAAATCCAGCTTCTGTAATTGCAATATCTGCCATTTTTAGAGCCATCTTTGTTGCACGCACACTGTTACATCCATGTGCGATATTAGCAAATGGACCTCCATGTACTAAGGCCGGAGTGTGTTCCAATGTCTGAATCAGGTTCGGTTTGATCGCATCTTTGAGTAATGCAGTCATTGCACCTGTCGCCTGTAAATCATCTGCTGTAACAGGATCTCCGTTAAAATTGTATGCAACGATGATTCTTCCCAGTCTGCGTTTTAAATCCTGAAGGTCATCGGCAAGGCAAAGAATTGCCATAATTTCAGAAGCTACGGTAATAACAAAATGATCTTCACGAACCATTCCATCCATCTTATTTCCAAGGCCCACAACAATATTACGCAATACTCTGTCATTCATATCAACACAACGTTTCCATACAACCTGTCGTGGATCGATCTGAAGAGCATTTCCCTGCTGAATATGATTATCTAACATTGCAGCGAGCAGATTATTAGCAGATGTAATTGCATGGAAATCGCCTGTGAAATGTAGGTTTAAATCTTCCATCGGAACAACCTGTGCATAACCGCCACCTGCAGCTCCTCCCTTAATTCCGAAACAAGGTCCAAGAGATGGTTCACGAAGTGCAATGATTGCTTTTTTATCTAACTTGGCAAATGCCTGTCCTAATCCAACAGATGTTGTTGTTTTTCCCTCTCCTGCAGGAGTTGGATTGATTGCTGTTACCAATACCAGTTTTCCATCCGGATTATCTTTAATCTTATCCCAGAAATCTTCTGAAAGCTTTGCTTTATATTTTCCGTAAAATTCTAAATCATCCTCTGTAATACCTGCGTTTGCTGCCACCTCTTTAATTGGCAGCATCTGTGCCTCCTGTGCAATTTGAATATCTGTTTTCATTGCTAATCCTCCTTCTTACCTGTTCCTAAATACTCTTCAAATTCTTCTTTGGTCATCAATACCTTCCTCGGTTTTGTACCTTCTTCGGGTCCTACCACCTGTGCTTCTGCAAGCTGATCCATAATTCTTGCGGCTCGATTAAATCCTATTTTGAACATTCTCTGTAGCATTCCAATCGATGCCTTTTCTTTTTCTATAATGAAGAAGCCTGCATCCGCAAAATAATGATCCCGATTATCTTCCGTTTCTGAGGAATTTCCGGAAAAGACTGCACTACCGGAAAGTTCTACGGAATTATCATTACTTAGATGTTCTTCTAAGTCACTACTATAATTTGCCCCTCCATTCTGATTGATCAGGTAATCCACAACCTGCTGAACCTCTTTATCAGAAACAAAGGAACCCTGTACACGTACTGGTTTTGGATAACCAGTCGGATAAAAGAGCATATCTCCTTTTCCAAGAAGCTTTTCTGCTCCATTCATGTCTATAATCGTTCGAGAATCTACACCCGAAGATACCGCAAATGCAATACGTGATGGCATATTGGCTTTAATCAATCCTGTGATAACATTTACAGATGGTCTTTGCGTTGCCAGAATTAAATGTATACCAGCAGCACGTGCCAGCTGAGCCAAACGACAAATTGCACCCTCTACATCTTTTGGAGCTACCATCATCAAATCTGCCAGCTCGTCGACAATAATCACAATCTGAGCCATTTTTTTCGGATTATTTTCAGCTGGTTCGAGATTTGAAACTTTTTCATTAAATCCTTTCAAATCACGTACATTATATTCTGCAAACAGTTGATATCGTTTCATCATCTCTGCAACTGCCCAGTTCAAAGCCCCAGCCGCTTTACGAGGATCTGTCACTACCGGAATAAGCAAATGTGGAATTCCATTATAAACATTTAATTCTACAACCTTTGGATCAACCATGATCAATTTGACATCTTCCGGGTCTGCTTTGTAAATAAGACTCATAATAATTGTATTGATACACACAGATTTTCCAGAACCCGTTGCGCCTGCCACAAGTAAATGAGGCATTTTTGCAATATCAGCTACAATTACTTTTCCTGCAATATCTTTACCTACAGCAAATGCAAGTTTTGCTTTACTTTTCTGAAATTCAGGTGCTTCTAAAAGATCTCGGAGCATTACTGCTGTATTTTCTTCATTAGGTACTTCAATCCCGACTGCTGCTTTTCCAGGAATCGGAGCTTCAATTCGAAGATCTGACACTGCCAGATTTAGTTTAATGTCGTCTGCAAGCCCTACAATTTTGCTAACTTTAACGCCTTGTTCTGGTTGAAGCTCATATCTTGTCACAGCCGGACCACAACTGGCATTTGTCACATGAACCTTCACTCCAAAATTCAAAAGCGTCTGCTCTAACTTCATTGCAGTGGCACGCAAATGTGCATTCGAATCGCCTCCGGATGCTTTTCCCTTTTTTAATAAATCTAATGGTGGAGTCAGATACTTCTTAGCAGGTGCTGTATTCTGTGCCTGAACGGCTGCTTCCACAGATTCTGTTTCTTTTGTTACCTCCGCCTTTTCTTCCGGTGATGAATGCTTCCGTGCCTGTTTCGTTGTTGTTTCAGTCATGTCTGTCTCTTCTGTTTCTTCCGATACAGACACAGATTCTATCGGTGCAATTGCTTCTTCGACAGCCATCGTTTCTGTCTCTGGAACAGGTTCACTCATATCTGGCACATCTACATCATCAAATGGAGATTCTATTGTAAGCTCCGGCATCTCATCCAATGGTTTGATACTCATATCTTCTACTGGTTCTTCTGGGATTAATTCCTTAAGTTCCGGTGACTTTCCACGTATAGGTGTTTCCAACAATGTTGTAGCAAACGAAACACCTGATACTTTTTTGTTGCGTTTTTGTGTCGGTTTCGATACAGTGCTTTGCTGTTCTTTTGCTTGTGCTTCTAATCTTGCCGTCTTTTCTTTCTTTTGTGCTGCTCTTTTCTGTGCTGACTTTATAGCTGTTGTTTCTTTTAATTTCTTAGCATCCTCATATACTACTTTACTCTTTCGCCCCAGTGGCTTAAGTAATGATTTTTCTGTAATTAAGATAACACATACGATTGCCAGAACTATCACAACGACATAAGTTCCTGCTTTCCCGATAAGCGGACACAATAATTTCATTAAAAATCCGCCAAACAGGCCACCCGCTGTTCGGTTTACACTTGACTGGCGATAATATGTCATAAGTCCTGCTGTTGCGTCATATGGATTCATAATAAGTTCAAGCAATGTTGCAAGCAATACAACAAGTACAAATAATGCAATACTTTTTATGTACGCGTGGCTGTTTCCTCTGTTTGAAATTAGAAAAGCGACCACGCTAAATATAAGCACAGGGATTAAATATGCAATCCAGCCAAATAAGCCAAACAACACAGATGATACAGCTTCTCCGACCATACCTCCAATGCCGAAGTTGCTGATCAATAGTAAAATACATACAGCAAGTACGCATAAAATACATATTTCATCACGAATTGCAGCATTCTCCTGCTGCTGTTTTTTAGTTGGTTTTTTGGTTGTTGTCTTTCGTTTCTTGGTTGACTTTGCAGCCATGATACATCCCCCTTGGTGTTAAACATACTCAATATAGTATAACATTATTTTTTTTGTTCTTCAATCATTTCGTGTAGTTTATTCAATGCCTGACTGATTCCGCCAACCTCATTGATCATTCCTTCTTTCACCGCATCAGTGCCTTCCAGCATAGTTCCGACATCTTTTACAAGTTGAGTTGGATCAAGCATTAGTTCTTCCAGTCTTGCCTGACTTATATTTGAATGTTTTGAAATAAAGCTGGTTATACGGTCTTGTGTACGTTCCATATTTCGATAGCTTTGATATACCCCGATAAACATTCCATTGGAACGGACCGGATGTACAATCATTGTTCCACTTGGTACAATAAATGAATAATCTGCTGAAACTGCAAGCGGTCCTCCTATTGAATGACTTCCTCCAAGCACCAGAGATACC